>Ga0307963_1001922_pt1 | contig 16233 bp, 14 predicted proteins | sample OrgLakmetagen594_FD_201829 | JGI IMG/M metagenome (GOLD analysis project Ga0307963, IMG submission 201829) | Saline water microbial communities from Organic Lake, Antarctica - #594 | ecosystem: Environmental > Aquatic > Non-marine Saline and Alkaline > Saline | place: Antarctica: Organic Lake...
GTTGTGAGCATTTGAGGCATCGCAACACGCTATTGAGCCTATCACGCTTAAATGCACATTCATGTGAGTAGGACTCCACTAGGTCTCTGCTGCCATGACCGAGAACCTCATAACTGTTGTCCCTCATGAACATTGGAACAGTCATAACCTCGTTTTAAATACACGCAGGCGCACAAGGGGGTGGCGTGCATGCCATGGTTTCTCTGCCTCTGCTGTCTGAAAGGCAGCAGAACAAGGGCCCTACAGTGGTTGGGCACGCCAACCTCACACTCTTGGTAAAATAGCGTGTATCCTTGAAATTTGAAACAGAGATAATCAGTTGTTGCTGTTACTCAACATCACATGAATATTAAGCATCAAATCTGTGAATTACCTCTAATTATTGTGAGCTAAAAGCTCAGAGCGAAAGTGCGCATAGGGGGCCTGTCCACACAGGATGAGCTGCATCCTCATTTTTCATACATACCCCCTATCATACATACCACTTATCATACATACCACCTATTCCATAGGGGGCTTGTCCACACAGGATGAGCTGCATCCTCACTTGTAGCTACAAAGCTCCTCAGGGAGTTATATTACGTTCGCATTGTGAGATGGCAGTGGATTATTTACAAGTCCGGTTCACAAATGCTAAGGAAATTAATTCCTCACAACTGCCCAGAAAAAGGGAAAACGTATATAATATATAAATATAAATAAATAGAAAGGTAGAAAATTTAATCTCAAACTAAGAAGGAATAGCAGTTGAGAGGACCAAGTAAATAAAAAGATCGAGAAACTGGGGAGGAACACAGATAAGAAGCAAGAGTGATGTGAGAGATATCACTTTGCTTCACTCCAAGAACTGGAGTTCAAGTGTTCCACTGTGTCTAGGGTAGCGGTGAAGCAAAGCTGGTTCCTCTGCAGGGCCCTCTTTCCTTTGCATACCAGTTACCTAAGCTTACCAACCATAACTGCCAAAAGTTACTGAACCCAAAGACCCAATGATGGAAAGTCTTTTCGATTGATTTCTGGTCGTTGCAGATCACACACCCTGCTGGCCTGTGGCCGGTGCTGACTGCATATGCGTCTCCTCACACCTACGAGCCTGTGCTCCTCCTGCAGATGGGCGCTTCCGCAGGTGTGTTTGTGTGACACGCTTGTTTACTTTTCTCAATGTTATGCTTTCTTTGCCTCTTCATTCCTCATCGTGCATCCGCTTGCACTTACAAGCCTGTGTTTTTGCTATAAGGGGTCACAAAGGGTTCACAAAGGGGGGTAACCGGCAGCCACATATCTTGGGCTGATAGGCATTGCTGGATCAGCCAGCGTAAAGTAAACGTAAGGTTGCTCTTGCTACAAGTGGGTGCTTGTGCTGGAAACTTTTCTGTTTTTGTATGTAGCAGCTTAAGTGGCTAGCCTGACTACTGCAAACTCATCTGTCCGGAACCGGTACCTCTTAAGCATGTCTAGAAGCGGTTCGAGGTGCATTATGAATTGTATGCGTTGGCATATTGCTGATCATGTGCAATGTACATATCAGGGTTGTTCAGTTCAATTATTTTGGGAGCAGGGGTCCGATAAAGCTCGTGAAAGTTCTAGAACCCTCGTTGTTTGAGCAGTTCGATGTGCAATTTCGAAAATGGAGGATTTTGCTGGTTTCCATGGTCATACTCGTCCAAAACATGCTTGTATTGACTTACATGTATATAATATATTATAAGAAAAAATCAGAACGTTTGATGGCCATCTAAGGCTCTTTCCTGCATTTAGGCTGCAAATTTGGGCCTAAAAGTTCGAAAATTAGGCATAAAGATCAACAGACTTTTAATAGATAACGAACGGCATGTTAAGGGTTTGTTAAAATGCGTGAAAGTTCACAAACCCGAACTTTTGACCGAACCCCGAATTGAACAACACTGGTACATACTATTATTAGCATATCAATGTACATATTGTTATTATGTGCAATGTACGCGCTGCCATACTGCGTATGAAATGCACGCGTTGGCATACTGCTTATGAAATGTACGTGTTGGCATACTGCTTATGAAATGTACGCGTTGGTATACTGCTTATGAAATGTACGCGTTGGTATACTGCTTATGAAATGCACGCGTTGGCATACTGCTTATGAAATGCACGCGTTGGCATACTGCTTATGAAATGCACGCGTTGGCATACTGCTTATGAAATGCACGCGTTGGCATACTGCTTATGAAATGCACGTGTTGGCATACTGCTTATGAAATGCACGCGTTGGCATACTGCTTATGAAATGTACGCGCTGCCATACTGCTTATGAAATGTGTGCGTTGGTATACTGCTTATGAAATGTGTGCGTTGGTATACTGCTTATGAAATGCACGTGTTGGTATACTGCTTATGAAATGTACGCGTTGGCATACTGCTTATGAAATGTACGCGTTGGCATACTGCTTATCATGTGCAATAAGTTGTTTGTGTGCAGGAGATGACCTGCACAGCCCTTACATGTAACGTACCATCAAGTCACCCATGCATTTCAGACGCACGCACGTGCAATCAAACAGTGTTAGGTACTGTATGTGTGTGTGCAGGAGATGACCTGCACAGTCCTTACTTAGGGTGCAAGGAGCTGCAAGTCAGCGCAGATGAATTGCAGCAAAGGGCGACACGCATCATGCTAGGGTGAGAGAGGGGTGCATCCGTGAGTGGTGTGTGTGTGTGCAGTGTAGGTTGTACGTTGCATTTGGAATCTGTCTGTTGCTAGGGTGAGAGGTACATCTTTGAGTGCTGTGCAAAGAGTAAAATATCTCAAACATCTTCTCTATTGCTAGGGCAAGTAAGTTATCCGTTATGGTGTGTGTAGAGTACCTCCCGCTGCTGCTGCTAGGGTGAGAGGCGCATCTGTCTCTCTCTCTCTCTCTCTCTTTCTCTCTCTCTCTCTCTCCTCTCTCTCTCTCTCTCTCTCTCCCTCTCTCTCTTTCTTTCTCTCTCTCTCTCTCTCTCTCTCTCTCTCTCTCTCTCTCTCTCTCTCTCTCTCTCTGTGTATTTGTGTGTGTGTGTGTGTGTGTGTGTGTGTGTGTGTGTGTGTGTGTGTGTGTGGCGTGTGTGCTATAGCTCATCACCAAACCCCTTCTGTTGCTGCAAACTTGTTTTCAAATTTTTTGATTCCCCTGGCCCTGCACGTTGTCGGTCAAACCTGTTAAATCACCTATTGTAACGATACATGTACTGTCCAAATATACAGACCGGTATCTCAGACTTGGACGTCTTTTTTTACACCTGTTATACTGCATACATCTTATAAAGCTTAAGAGGCTACTTACAAAGGTGGGCAAGGGTTCTAAAACCCCCTAAACTTGTGTCGTCACCTTCAGATTCTCTGAGTTCCTACTCTCATCAGCACAATATGCAGTATTTATACTACCAAAGCAAGCAAAACTGCTGATTACTGTGCCGCTGCCTTTGTGCTTGCATCCAGATATTACTCACAGCCACCCTGGGAGCTCTCGTGCATGTGCGTGCTTGCATCCTGTTATTACTCACAGCCACCCTGGGCTCTCGTGCATGTGCGTGCTTGCATCCTGTTATTACTCACAGCCACCCTGGGCTTTCGTGCATGTATGTGCTTGCATCCAGATATTGCTCACAGCCACCCTGAGATCTCATGCATGTTCGTGCTTGCATCCAGATATTACTCACAGCCACCCTGGGCTCTCGTGCATGTGCATGCTTGCATCCAGATATTACTCACAGCCACCCTGGGCTCTCGTGCATGTGCGTGCTTGCATCCAGATATTACTCACAGCCACCCTGGGCTCTCGTGCATGTTCGTGCTTGCATCCTGTTGTCACGCAGAGCCACCCTGAGCTCTCATGCATGCTCTAACACTACACATATGATATATGAATGTGCGACCCCACAACCACCCGCACACCCTCACTCTCGCTCTTCTCTTGCCTCTTGCTTGCCTTCAAATTTTTTTTCTCCTTGTTCCTTGCACCCTACCCCTCCCCCAACACAACGCACTCACCACAACACCACATGGGTAACAACACTATTTTCGGATGTAGATGGCTATCTTCCAGTGTCACTCCCGCGGTGCCCCCCTCTGCTGCTAGACGTCTTATCGACGACGGGCGCCAGGAGTTTGTGCTCAGGTGCGCACTCCAAAACAGGCATGCACACACACACAGGCACACACGCGCACACACACACACACACACGCACACACACACACACACCGGAGTGTGGTGCCTCAGTCAAGGTGTCGCTGTGCCCTGATTGTCTTGCAAACGTTGAACTGTCGGTCTGCCAGTATACAATTGTACAATTGTACGTATCACACACACAGGTGCATACATACACACACACACACACACACACACACACACACACACACACACATGAACAGCCGCACGCAACAGAACTGGAAACGGCTGGCAAGGGCCGTGGGAGCGGTGCAGCCTTTGCTGGCTTGGTGGAAGAAGGTAGGCAGTATAGGTAGATGTTGGTGGAAAAAGGTAGGAGCACCCAGGCTGCAAATAAACTGTTGGGTTTGTGTGATGACTGCTTTCCGTGTTGGCTATCTCGTTATCTCGTTGCAAGCTCCCTAAGGTAAACATAGCATGAAGCTCCTTTTCTACAACTGAGTAGAATTGGTTTCACCTGAAATTGTGGTCGAGGATGGTATAGGATGTATATTGCTTTTTACTTCAGAGCATATCCGTGTAACACCTTGAGATAGGGTGTCCCTATCTTGCCTCATTTTCCAGGTCAAGCCTGCTGCCTTCCTGGTCCCCATTGATATATTATGGTCCCTGAAATTCAGTACCTCAGTTTCTTCTTTTCCTTGACTACCTCTGGCATAGGCATGCACACACTGCGCTCATTAAGTAGGTTGTGCCTGGTAATTCAAGAGATGGTAATCCGTATCAAAATTATAGTATGGATCAAAACTATATTATGGGGTGTGACCATCACTGGCTGCGTAATTTATTCCTTTTTCTTTCATGTTATGCAGGTGTAACAGGATGTTTTAAAGCTAGTTGGTGAAGCAGATTAGGACTAGTTCTTTATTTTTTGCAAGTGCAGCAGGTTGTTTTAGAAGTAGAATTTAACATTTGAAGCTTGATGTACAGCTGGTCATGAGAAGACACATGCGCCTCACTCTGACCCCTTCCTGCGCGTACAAGCATGAATCACAAACCACACACTGACCCTCCCTCACACACTCGCACACGCGCGCACACACACACACACACACACGCACACACACACACACAACTGTGTATGTACTCACGTTCTCAATATTTACACATACATATCGCACACACATGCACACACTGTTCATACACATATTGCAACTGCACAACAGCGCTGACCAACATACACCCACTCAACACATACATGTCCACACAAACACAAACACACACACATCCAAACACGCACACATTTACACACACACAGGTCCAAAGCTGGCAGCACCCTCTCATGTCCTCTGTCGTGGCAGCCATGGTAGTGGCCTGTGCATGCGCCCCATCGCTCGCCTTTGCTGCCGCATGCTTCATGATCGCCGCTTACATGATGTACCTCAAGGTGGGTGGACATGTGCGTGGGGTTGCGCGTATCATCAGGCGTGTGTGCGTTTGGGCGGAAGGGTATACCTATATAGGGTGTACGTACAGAGGGCGTGGAGGATGCGTGCAGGGTGTAGGGTCACTGTGGTATGGTTAAAAGGGAGCGTGAATGGAGGGAGGTGCACATGTGTGCTTGTGTTTGTGTACGTGTGTTTTGTGTGTGTGTATGTGTATGTGTGTGTGCTTGTTTGTGTGTGTGTATTTTGTGTGTGCGTGTGTGCTGTGGCTTGCTCTTTTATTTGCAACATTCACACTCTTGTCACAGATTTACCCTCTTAGGGTAACATTGCACTCCTCTGTGGCGCTCTAGCTTGAACCACGAGTAGCCTCTTTTCAAGTTTGTTTTTGGTCTAAGTTAGTTTAAGTTAGTTGAGTTAGATTTAAGTTTATGAGCTGCCGTAACGGGGTGAACGATATTGGAGAGCTGCATCAGAGCCATGCCCTATTGCGAAAGCAACATCTTTTTAATTTGCCTTCCGCCTTGTCCCTGTCATCAATACAGGCTCACCCTACTTCATTCCCACTGCTATTGCAGCTGTACGTGCAGATGGGCAGCACTGCAGCACTTCTTCCTAGCTTGCTTCCCACCCACCACATTGCTTCACCACCTTTTGAACTTGAACCAGCACAACGCTACCCATTCAAATACCTGCTTCCCACCTCCTTTTGCAGCTGTACGTGCACATGGACCCTTTTGAACTTGAACCAGCACAACGCTACCCGCGCTAATACCTGCTTCCCAACTCCTCTTGCAACTGTACGTGCACATGGACCCTTTTGGACTTGAACCAGCACAATGCTACCCATTTAAAAACCTGCTTCCCACCTCCTCTTGCAGCTGTACGTGCACATGGACAGCAGCAGCGCACTGCACCCCCCTCCCATGCTGCTGGATCTCACCGACGACGCTACTGAAGCCACACAGCCGCCCTCCCTTGTGACCCACACAAATAATATCGCACACCCTGGTCAACCAGCCTCGTCTGCGCCAGCCGCTCCAACAGGTGTGACGCTGCTTGTGTCGGCAAGGGTCTTGTGTGTGAGTGCGTGTGGGATCATCTCCCACATGCACTGGGAGCTGCAAGTGGGGAGCTGCAAGTGTCTGCCACACGCACTGGGAGCTACAAGGACCTTACAGAAAGTCTGGGGTGGGTACAGTATGCCCCTCCTACACGACCCAAACCAGTAGAGGGTGCATACACTGGACAACCAGCCTAGTACAACCCAACGGCACCAACTTGTGTGAAGCTGGTTGTGTCCATTGTCACTGGGCTGTGTGTCTGTGTGTGCCTGCCTTCCTTTTTTCTGTGCTCCTCCCTTCTCTGCTACCCAGACAAGTGTAAACAAATGTCCTGGCCAACCGGCCTCGTCTGCCTCAACCGCAACAACAAAGTATGCTTATGTCGCTGAATGTTTCGGGTGAGATTGCGTGGGTTGAGTGTGGGATTGGTTGTGTGTGAATCCATATTCCTACCCACTACAGTAAACGTGGATGCGCTTTCTCAACAAACCGCACCAACAGGTGCAGAGCTTAATCAAAAGGTCGCTATCAATGTGTGTTTTTGATTTGGGGGCAGGGAGCTCGAGGAGTGAGAGGATGAAAGATGAGGCGTGTATGTGTGTGTGTGGATGAGTGTGGGTGAATGTGTGCGTTTGTGTGTGTTTATGCGTGTGTGTGTGTGAGTGTGTGCGTTTGTGTGTGTTTTTGTCCGACGTTTTTCGCGCCGTCGACGTTCGCGCCGCGCGCGCGCGTCGCGTAGGAAAAACGAACGCGCGCGTCGCGAAAAAAAATTACGATTTTTTTTTTATCGACGCGCGCGCACGTTTTAAAAAAGAATTTACGTACGCGCGCGACGCGGTTTAAAAAAAGGTTTGTGTGTGTGCGTGCGTGTGTGTGTGTGTGTTTGTGTGTGTGTGTGTGCGTGCGTGTGTGTGTACGTTTTAAGCCTGGTTCTTTTTGATGCCGCTCAGTCATTGTAACAAGAGCCTTACTTTACAAACAATACCTATTTCTCTCCCACACACACAAACACAAACACACGCACACACACGCACACACACACACATATGCAAACAAATACAAACAAATACAAACAAACACACACACACACACTCACACTAAACCAGGTCCGCCCAGCGCGTGTGTGAGCGCACGCCCCAGCTTCAGTGTACTGCGCCCAAGGGCTAGCAGTAGTGCTGGCGGTGGAGGTGGGACGATGCCGGGAGCGGGCAGTGCTGGCGGAGGAGGTGGTGGAGGAAGTGGCAGTGGTGCTGAGGCAATGGGATCCGAAGCGCTGTTTGGTACGCAGCCCAGCTTTGGCAGTACAAATGCGTCTGTCGAAGGAGTGTTGCCAGGACAGGAGCAGCAGCAGCAGCAGCAGCAGCAGCAGCAGGAGACGGAGTTTGAGGGCTTTGGGGGTGTGGGTGCTGCAGCGCAATCGGCCGACGAGAGTGGTGGCGTGTGGTTCGAGGGCCCACGTGCACTCAGCAACTACTACGCTCAGCAGTGTGTGCAGGAGGTGTGTGGTGTTGAAGAACGGGAGGGGGCGCGCAGTCCGAGGCAGGGGGGTAATGGTTTTGGAGGGTCAGGAGTACCTGTGGGGTGTGAGGCAGGTATTCAGTCGTCAGTAGAAGGCGGCATGGTGGGCGGGGGTGTAGGTGTAGGTGGTGCAGGTGAGGGCTCAAAGGGCACGGTTAAATCAGCAGCAGATACGCCATCAGGAACGACAGGCGCGTCATCAACTTCACCTTCAGTCGCGCCTGATCCAGCTCAGGAGACCTGTCTTTTGGCCAACTTCCTCTCCCCTTCCACCCACGCTCGAGCCTCGCCCCCCATCAACATCAAGCCATCCCACATTAGCTCTTCTTCAAATACCCACGGCCAAGGCCCCGCTGCGTCTGCTGACAGGGCTGCCCTTGCCCCAGCCCCTGCTGCCTCTTCTCCTGCAGCTGCATCTTGTGCTGGCTCTGGAGCTGCATTTGCTTCCTCTCCCGCTGCTGCTGGCACTGGCACTGGCACTGGCACTGGCACTGGCACTGGCGCTGGCACTGGCACTGGCACTGGCACTATCACTGGCGCTGGCGTTAGCACTGGCACTGGCACTGGCGCTGGCGTTAGCACTGGCGCTGGCACTGGCACTGGCGTTAGCACTGGCACTGGCACTGGCACTGGCACTGGCGTTAGCACTGGCACTGGCGTTAGCACTGGCACTGGCGGCGTCAATGTGCCTACAGATGGTGTTAGGGGCGGCAGGGGAGTTACTGCTGGACCAGCCAATGCCACCTCCAGGCAGCTAGGCCAAGGAGGCTGGCTTCCTTGGGGCAGTGTCGAGAGGTCTCCCGACGCACCCCCCTCCCAGCAGCAGGGGCAACACCACCATGGCAGTGGCGTGAAACACGACAGTGGTGTGGGTCTGCGGGGTGGTGTGGGTGTGGGTTTGGCAATGGGCCAGAGCCGCCCGAGGCGAGTCAAGTGGTGGGAGGAGCTTAGAGAGGTGGGGGAGCACGCCAAGAGGTATGCTGTTGCGTATGTGCAAGGGCTGCAGGCAGGCGGGGGAGGACGCGTGGAGGAGGCCAGCACCGTGGCAGAAGCAGGGACAGGTGTGTGTGCGTGTGTGTATGTGTCTATGCGTGTTGGCGTGTGTGCGTGCATGTGTGTTTTTTTGCGAGGCAGGTGTGTACGTGTCGAAGTGTTTATGAAGCGGTTGTGTGTCCTGTCTGGAGCAGGCAAGTGAGGCTGCCCCATGTGGGCTGGCATACGTGACAGGATTGTGTGTGTGTGTGCAAGTGAGGCTGCCCCATGTGGGCTGGCACATGTGACGTGATCAAAAAGAGATGCAACAGGATAACAGGAAGGGGTGTGACTTATAAGGGATAACAGGAAAGGGTGTGACTTATTAAATAGGATAACAGGATAGATGGTTTAATAGGAAAGGGTGTGACTTATAAGAGGGGGTGGTGCACTGTGAGGGGTGTGACTTATAAGAGAGTGCAGAGAAGAGAGTGCATTGTAAGGGGTGTGACTTATAAGACGGGGCGGTGCACCGAAAGGTGAATGATTTGCGCGTGCTCTGATTGTTTTAGGTTAGCTGCAGTTCCCCTGTGGCGGTTGACGCATGCAGCCACAGGAGGTCGGACGTAAGTATTAGGCATGCGCCAGGTGACAATTAACTGGCATGTGCCGCAATTTGATTTCTTGGGATGGTTGTGCCATTGCTAAGCAACTCCAACGTGTCACCTACAATCAACTGGCATGTGCCTCAATTTGATTTCTCGGAATGGTTGTGCCATTGCTAAGCAACTCAATCGTTTCACCTACAATCAACTGGCATGTGCCTCAATTTGATTTCTTGGGATGGTTGCGCCATTGCTAAGCAACTCCAACGTTTCACTTACAAGCAAGAAGGCACACAAGTACGATGCACATTGAAAGTGTACACACAAACAAAGCTTACTTTTGCCCGCAGTTATGAAACGTCCACACAGAAGGTACGCACGCGCAGGCAGCGCATCAGTACCTATGATTAAATGCATGTACATATGATTGAATGTATGTACATACGGTTGAACGCATGCAGAGGACGGAACACTGCTTGCTGCTTACAACGGCATTGGTGCCCATGAGGAGTGCATGCGCGTTGTCAGATCAAATAACTGTCACTGCAAAGTATAAAACTCAGCACATCTACTAAAACTGCTCTGTCACACAATTCGTCGCTGCCAACGATCGGGCGTGACAGTGTAGGAAGCGCACACGCATGCGCAGCGCACTGAGCACTCGCGAGTGTGTTGAATGTACGCAGAGGATCAAGCGCTGCTTTCTCCCTTGGACGGCAATGCCGCACAGGCTTCATTGGAGGTACCTTTGGACCCGCTTGCTTCGATGCGTGCGCAGTATGAGGGCCTCATGCGTTTCATGCTCATGGTGGGTGCAGGGCTTGAGCAAATGAGATGCTCTGGGTTGCGTGTTCACTCAGGATTTAGTGGCTTGTCTAAAGTTGTGCGTTCACTCAGAATTTAGGGGCTTGTCTAAAGTTGTGCGTTCACTCAGGGTAGCGTAAGCTTGTTCAGGGTTGCGCATTCACTCAGGATTGAGTGGCTTGTCCAGGGTCGAGAGGATATGGAGTACGCATTTTTTGTCAGTGATACCTTTTTCCCTCTTGCTTTATTTCAAAGGGGGTGCTGTATGATGCCTATCCACTTCAGGTTAGCTTTGCACACTCACCATTGAGGCTCTTGCCTCAGCTCTAGGGAACGCAGTACAATCGGACCCTTGCGTTCTCAGCACCAACTTACCGCGCACCATCAGCTATTGCTTTTTTAAGAGGGCTGCACAAGTCCCTGATCGAATTTTTTCAACATCCTGTGATTGCACACCAATCAAGCTCTATGGGGGTGTGATGTTACAAAATACAATTGTGCCTGGCAAGGGCGTGTGTCTTTTGCGCACAGCTCTCCATTCTGTGTCTGTGTATCCCATGAAACCTGCTACAGCATAATGCCAGAACGACTGAATGAACCAAACCATGCTAGATTTAATAATTGAAAAAAGAAAAAGGAATGCTTGCACTTAGTACAAGTGTAGGAGCGAAACCTTGCACACACACACACATGCACGCAGACCCAAAACATTCTGGATTCGCTGGCCACATCCCTGGAGCGCCTACATGCCCTTATCACTTGGTAGGTCAAGAATTGAATGCTTCTTAAAACAGAGAGTACCTGATGCCCCCCGCTTCTTATGCTGTTTAGAATACAGCCTTCTATGCAATCAGCCTGCCGTGGTCAGCTGGCGGAAGTATCAATAATGCGTGTGTGTATGTCCTTTGCATTCAAGGCCTTACTGTGGTCAGCTGTCAGAAGTATCAATGATGTGTGCCTCACTCTATCGTTGTTTGTACCACTGTCATGGTTAGCCTCATTCTCTCATTGTTTGTGCCACTGTCATAGCTGGCTTCACTTTTTGGTGTACCAGCATTGGTCACTCAATCTGTACGTCTACCTCTTGTGCTTCTGTTGTGTTTCAAATGTGAAGCTTGGTAGACTCCTTCGCTGCTCAGCGTACAGCAATTTAAATGCCGCTGCTTCCATGTACCAATGGCACTACAACAATTCGCACACCCTGGCTCGTACGCTTAGCTGTAGAGCGCTACATTTGTGCTTGCAAGCTTTGACTGCTACGCTAACCTTACCTTTGACTGCTACGCTTCTCAAGCCTGTTCAACTTGCTCGCTCACAACCGTGTTAACAGTTTACCTTGATTGCCACATTGCAGGCAAGATCCTACCGCCTCCCTCCTTGCCGTCCTGTCATTAGTGGTGGCTGGCTTTTTGGTTGCTGTCATGGGGCTGCCCGCATTAATTGCAGTGATGGTTCTAATTGACATGCGACCACCGCCGCTGAGAGAGCCCTTTCCCACACCTACAGAGAACCTGATGCATGCCCTGCCTAGCCGTGCAGATTGCATGATGTGAGCGTGCTATGTTTTATATACGTTTTGCCAGATCATGTGAGTGTGTTATGAAGAGTATAGTATGTTTTGATACCAGTTCAACATGGATTGCAGGCATGAGCTGCAAAGCTTTGTAACATATTTTCCCTCTTCTCTGTACGGAAAAATTCGCAATTTTGAAATGTGTTACTTACACGGCAAGGAAAAGGCGTACAAGATGGAATTCAACAATGTATAAAAGTAAAAGGTGTAAAGTCGACGGCTGAAGCAACGCATAGAGCATATTTTGCTGTGGCACGCACCATATTTCTCACAGGTCTTAGCCCCTAGTTAGTTTAGTTTAGTTTGGATTACAAAGGCATTCAACCTGGAATGGCTGCTCAACCTATGAGAACGAGCCCCTAGTTAGATCGCCCACTAATCTTAATCCCACACTACACAACCACGAATTCATAGTATGTTGGATATGGAGCAATTTCATTTAATTTACCGTCACTGCAAAGCATAGGGCTCAGCGCATGAACTGATTCGTTGATGCGCTTTGGTCCATAACGCTCGGGTAGATTTCAATACCAGCTACACTTCCGTACTAAAATAGTGTCGATCGGATGAAGTTTCTGTGATTGTCTTCCTTCTGAATGCAAAAATGCACATTTTCAGGTATTTCCTCCGTTAGCCCCCTCTGGAAATTTGCTCGTACCATCTAGGACATGAATCTCCATACCTCTCCCCACCTTTTAAAGACATGTACATTTGTGACGTCTGCAACCGCACCTACCACTGGCAATGCTTGCTTAAAACAAGCTGCTGCAACGCCACTGAAAGGGAAGCTATTGATGCCAAAAATGGGCCTGTATCAATCTGAACCAAAATGAAAAGGAAAGCCGTATCCACCTTAAGAAAAGAAAGATTGTGGAGTCTCATGGAACCCGAAGTGGGAGCCAAAGGAACTACAAAACACATGTGAAAGCTTCAAGCAGAGCCTCAGTAAGTTTAAAGAGCGTATCGCCACACCAAACTTATCTCAGCCTGCACCATATGAACACCTAAATGATTTCCAGAAACAAGGGCTCTCTGCCATCCAAGAGGGCAACAGGTACCAACCATACAATGTCGATCTTTGGAACAAAGTTAGCTTTGACATCCAGCCCACCAACCCTCAGGCTGACAATACGGCCGCAGGGCATAGTGAGTACTGGATCACAACCATTTATCTCGTGGAGTATCAAGAAAAGAGTACCCTATCTTCCCCAGATGACACTTTGCTTCCTGAAGTGTACACTGACACAGTAGCCTGTATATTCAATGTCGACGGGAAGTGTAAAGGTTTGCTTACTCCCGAGCGCCTAAACATACTACAAAAGTAAGGCCATTGACAGGACAAAATGCAGCAGTCTACACGATCACGTCCAACCTCCCCCCAGCTTAGCTATGCATTAGAACTTGTAGGCCTCATTGCACGTAAAAACACCTCTGCCTCAAAAGAAAAAGAAGAAAAGAAAAAACTACGCAGGCAGTAAAAACCACTCCCCACAACAATCAAGGAAAAGGAGCCATTTTGGTACCGAGTATTGTAAAGCTCCTCCACCGCAAAAAGGAAAGGAAAAATCAATGGGGATCAAGAGGGTTGCAGGCTTGGCCTGAAACCGGCTCCTGATGAGAGTTGATAACAGTTCTGGAAAGGACACGTCTGGTATGGACAAGTTTAGCAGCAAAGTTCACAGAGTGCACACGGAGCTTGGAGGCAAGCTTCTCAACTCTTTGATAATCGAGCCCCAGTTCTTTGAAAGTTTCAGAGTGTGAGTGTTGTAGATGGTGCCACTTACACCCAAAAGGATGATGTGAAGAGTAATGGAGGCTCCTTGGTGAATGCCTCTAATCATACGAACAAAAAAACCAAAGACTCTTTTGCACGGATACTCCCCTCCCACATCATTGCCGCCTTTCAAAAGTGGCCCTGGTCACTAAAGAAAAAATGGCATCCCCCCTCGCTCGAATATGACCCCAAATTCCCCCATTACTGGAGTGAGCACCCAAGGGACAAAATATTTGGGGCAAATACCAGTGCCTTCTCCTTCCGATTTTCTGGGTTCTCCATATGTCATCTCATTTACCATGAAAACACCATGCTCTTAGCAACAAGACACGCCATCTACTCTGCTGCTGTCAGCACAGAGGAAACAGCCACATTCATGCTCCTCCCTTCATGGAAAAAAGATATGACCACAAATCTCGTTGCATCACTCTGCCGCAAATATCCACACATGTGTAAATTTCTGGTCACCACCCCATCAAACCAACTCCTATATGCGAAAGTGCCCTTCTGGAACAATATACGAATACCACTTTCCAAACACACCTGGGAATTGAAGATCATTGCCGTATGGAACACCAAGGGCAGGATCTGTCTCAATGCGCACAACAAAGACTGGCTAAAGGAACTTGCCAAAGAAATCCCTGAGGCAAAGTGGGAAATTTAAAAAACATACATAGCCATCCCTACCAAACAGCCTTAAATTACGGACAACACTCAGGACTCGACAAATTCATTAAGCTACCCAATGACCACCCTCAAGCCTCAGAAGGCCCAGATAAAACAAGTGCCCTAATTAGCACTGACCAACCTCATAATTGTAATATTGATGAAGCACCCCAAAACAGCTCCAACCAAAACCCAACCCGTAAGGTAAAAGATTGGCGGGAATGGACCTACATTGATGGTAGCCTCCAAAAGAAGAATGAAGTAGGGCAAGACACCGGATCAGGTGTACAACACCCTCACTTAAACGTTTTTCACTATGTAAACCCAAAAAGTATGGGTATTACCAACACCATCTTACTTGCAGAGCTAGCAGCTATAGCAACTGCAGTTATAAACGGCTACACACATATAGCCACAGACAACCTTACATCACTGCACCAAATCAAAAAGCAGCTGTCACACCCGAATCTCCATCGCCACCACATCCAAGGAGATGTCCTTCAATCCATTGCTAAAGCAATCCGCCAATCACCATCGCCCATCCAATTCTTCAAAGTAAAGTCCCATGCCGGTATTATTGGTAATGAACATGCCGACGCCCTTGCTAAAAAGTCATCCACCACCTACGCCGACATTGCTGACATCTCCATCAGAACAGCAGGCTCTGAGAGAATCCCTTCTACAACATCCACTGGCTTGCAAAAGAAGACATAGAAAACCAATCACAAAGCCATAATCATACCCATACAACAAACATGCCCCATTCTCCTCCCCTAAAGCTTTGGTAACTACCAAACCACCGTGACGCCCTTCAAGCACAAGCATTTTCACCATAAACTGGGAAGTGCCAAAACTAAAGCGAACTACCATGCGTACTACCAGACCCTCATAAAGGACGGCACTGCCAATGGAGCCACTACCAATGCTTACCTAACATCATCCGATGTCCCCTTTAAGACCAAACGTTTTATTATGAAATACAGAACAGGCACCCTATATAATCAAAAACATGCGGTATTGTTCAAACTCTCAACAAGTCAGACTTGCTCCCTCTGTCCAAAAGTAGACAGTGCTCTGCACATCCTTTCTGAGTGCCAACACACACAAATAAGGAAAATGATCACCGAAACCGAAAGACACAACTTAGCATGCCGCATAATCTTTAAGGCTACCAGCAAAACAGGCTCCTTAGGATCATGCATTGTCTCCAAAGATATAGGCAGCAACGAACGGATGATCATGCAAAATCTCCAGATTCCTGAAACAGTTGAAAGAAAAATTGTTCTCAAATGGCTCTTCCCACCTTGCTTCCCAGATAAAGACAGTTTTACCTCCAGCCGCCCAGGTTTTGTGCTGGTTACTCCCATCGCTGCAAAAACACAAAAACAACAAAATATTGTAAGGGGGTGGGTTCTTTGTAGTGGCAGGGAGCAATTGACTGGGAGCACCCCAGCAGCACCGCCAGCCACCAGTAGAGCCACCAACCCCAGACAGCACCGACCTAAAGACCTCAGCAAACATCCGCGTGACATCCACCTTGTCGAGATCAAGTATTGTGAAGACACCAGACCTCAGAACCAGCTGAACGCCGCAAAGGAACAGCACAAAGATCTCTGCAACATTCTCCAAGGAGCCTCCGTTACTCTCCACATCATCCTTTTGGGTGTGGGTGGCACCATCTACAACACTCACAC
>Ga0307963_1001925_pt1 | contig 16222 bp, 11 predicted proteins | sample OrgLakmetagen594_FD_201829 | JGI IMG/M metagenome (GOLD analysis project Ga0307963, IMG submission 201829) | Saline water microbial communities from Organic Lake, Antarctica - #594 | ecosystem: Environmental > Aquatic > Non-marine Saline and Alkaline > Saline | place: Antarctica: Organic Lake...
GGGGGTCGGGGGTGGGTGGTCCCTCGAGGGGGTTTGGACTTTTTGGGACCCCCCCTCCAGAATTTTTCTGAGCCACTTTCACGAAGTTTTAAATATATCTATGGATTTTTGAGCTCGTGAAATGTCTATTGGCACCCTCTTTGAGGAAATCAGGTTAAATCGGGGGACAAGCCCACAAGTCAGAGGCAAACGCGCTTGGGTGCAGGCCGCGGGGTGAGTCAAGCCAAAGGAGCAGCAATTCACTCCAAACTTCCAGGATAGTTTCAGCATAAGATACTTAGTGGAAATTCGAAGAAATGAGGCAATATGGGGCTGTGTAAGTCAGTTGTGGGTGCTTGGTAGGTCATGTGTGCATGGGCGTCCGTATCTCAGTTTTTGCCCCATAACTCTGCACCCCTTCAATTGCATATCTTGGTAAGTATGCAGACGGATGCAGAATTTAAAAAGGAGCAGAATGGTAACCTTTTCGTCCCGAGGGGGCAGTAGTGGGGGTGGGTGGGTGGTGGGTGGTCTTTTTGGGCCTCCCGCCGAGATTTTTGGCATGACGTCCACTACTTTTTATTTTTTACCCTCCTGACAACACCACAAAATTATGCCATTTGGTGGAGTGGGTGATCTGCTGTGAAGATTTTGTGGTGAAAAGTGGGGTCCACGCCGCAGAAAATCAGACACGTGCGCCCTAAGTTGCTATGTTCAAGCTCAGGTGCTGTCAAAAGTTTAGAGCAAGGGCTACCTCTGGGTGCTAAGCTTAATCATAGCAACTTAGAGCGCACGTGCTCAATTCACATTTTAAAAAGACCCTTTTTTTGGCTCAGTCAGCCCCCTCTGCAAATTTGCTACTGTAAATTGATTAAATGTTTTGCCACGAGCATGTAAGCGGAGCTGAAAGAGCGGTAAAGAGATATACCAATGGTAACAATCAAAACCGTGACGTACCACACAAGGGGACAGGAAATTTGCTTGCCAAATGACAATGTAACTGAGCCTTTGTTAGTGAAACCGTTGATCCACCTCATGTCATGAACCGAAACGCAAGGAGGAAAGAATAACTACATGTTTGCTTGCCAACAAGAGCAACACTCACTCAGCAACACTCACTCATGTAAGTGGACATGAAGGACACCCACCATGTAAGTGGACATGAAGGACACCCACTCGCCACGCCACACGAGAGGGAAGGTGGACCGCTCTTCCGGGGACATGAGGGCCTCCAAGGCCAGAGCGTTCTTCACACTGAAGCAGCAAGAGAGTCGTGACAAGGGTGTGCTTAACACCTTGACACAGGCTCATACTACGGTTTAGAGTAGTTGAGAGAGCACAGGAGATGGATTCAGGAAACATCTCAGAACAAGCTGTAGGGCAATATAGGCGCTCGTTACAATAATGTGTAGAAAAGCATGAAAAGAAGGCGCAAAAGTGTGTAGGGTTGGCCAGAACCATTTGTGTACGGTGTATACACGGTATGTTTTGGCAGAGACTTCAAATATACGGTGAATATAAACGATTCTGGCCAACACTACTAATGTGTGGAAAAATAAAGAACAGGGCACCAGGTGTGATTGTTTCTGTGAGAGCTAAGAGGATTTTAGTCCACAAAACACACACTCAAGCCAGATCTCACAAACTCAATCCTAGATCCCATCCACCAAAAGAATTATTATCCTATTCTCAAAATATTCCAATCTTGTATCAATAAGCCTTAATCATTTATGCCACTCGTGCAACGAATGACAACATGGCTGTAGTGCAGAATCTGCGACAATTACAATCCTTTTAGGGTACTGTAAGGTTACAACCCTAATTTGGTTTAAATCTCTAATTAGATTGCGTCCCTGCTAACTATGAAGGTTACATTATATATTGTTTGAAGGTTAAATCTCTAGTTCTCCACGTCTAGACACACCTAAGAATACAAAGACTACAAAGGTGGAAGATAAGCATGGCAAAGAAGAAAATCGATCGTGAGTGCTGCTCTTTGCACATTGTCACGTGCCAGTAGCACCATATTACTAGCAGAGGTTAACAAAGAGGCGCATGCTTTGCCACCAATTTAAACAGGTGTGTTATGACATCTGAATTGTTTGTATGTTAAAACAGGAGTACATTCAAGTGTTGATCTCTGTCCTCGTGGCCTCATGAGAATAGAGAGGAAACAAAAAAGGAAGGTGCTTTAGGAGGTTGGCAGGTCAATGTCGTCTCACATTTCTAGGGCAAGCACAGGAGAATCCACATGATGCATGACTACGTACCTGAAAGTCAGACGGAAGTCGTGTTTGGGGTCAAGTGTCTGGTCCCTGTGTATGTAAATGTTCATTAAAACATATCCATTAACAACGTTCAAATTTTGTACCTGCTGCACATGACTCACTTCTGCAATGTACCTCAGACGCAATAACATTTACCTACTGCACATAGACGTAATTACATGTACCTGCTGCACAAGACTCACTTCTGCATTGTGCCCCAAACGTAATTACAGTCACGCAACACGGCATGCATGTGATTACAAAGGAAGCGTAAAGTGAGCGTGCCAAATAAATATCACAGTGCAAAAGCTGGTAGTTAACACTCGCTTCTACATTGTGCCCCAGACGTAGATACAGCCACGCAGCACAGCACGCATGTGATTACAGAGGAAGCGTAAAGTGAGCGTGCCAAATAAATATCACAGTGCAAAAGCTGGTACTTTACACTCGCTTCTACATTGTGCCCCAGACGTAGATATAGCCACGCAGCACAGCACGCATGCGATTACAGAGGAAGCGTAAAGTGAGCGTGCCAAATATATATCACAGTGCAAAAGCTCGTAGTTGACAAATTGCCCTGCTTCCTCAGTCACTGACCACATCTTGTAGCCCCCACGAAGGCGCTTAGCAATCGGTTGCTGGCCAAAGCAGGAGAGCAGGAGAGCAGCAGATCCAACCTGATGGGCAGGGGTGCGATGGTGATTGAACTTTTGCTGGGCTGGGCAAGGTCAAACGATAAATGCATGCGGATGTGGTAGCTGAAGCTGTGTTAACCAAGCACCTTGTGGATCGGACTACAAAGGGTATAGGTAGAAGTCAAGATAATGCTGTAGTGGCCAAATGGAAGGTTGTTGGGCTGGTCGTGTTCTTAGACAGCTTGATGGTCGTGGCACATAACCTGTGTATGTGAAGGGTTGGCCAAAACCATACATACTACGATGTATATAGTATATACAATATTTTTAGCAGGGAAATCACCATACATACGATCATATACGGTGTGCAAATACAATTTTGGCCAACCCTGTATATTTATGCTTAAAGTTTTATTTCAGAGCTAATAAAAACTTATGTATCAGAGCTGCGCACCACATGTGCCAGCTTCTCTTCATTATTGCTTTCCATTTGCAAAAGCACTTGCATCGCTTAGTACTGAAACCGCTCTTCCTTCATCAATACAAATTGGGGACAGTTACGCCCTGCTTGTGAGCTCTGTACTGTTTGTGCATGCCCATTTATGCTACATAGTCCAGCACGGACTTACAAGGGTCTCTTAGGAATCACTTGTCAGTGTAGTGCAGCTTTTTTTATTCTTTGCTGCAAACTGCAGTCAGTGTAGTGCAACTTTTATTATTCTTTGCTGCAAACTGGTCACACCAATGAAAATTTTATTACTTTTTGCTGCAGTCACACCAACATCGTACCTTGACGTGCGTCCACCTCTTGGCCAGCTTGGACTTCCATGCTGTAGGCTTGTAGTTCGGAAAGTAGGGCACGTAGCTGCAAAGCAGCACGTAGGAAATATGGCAACAGCAAGGAAAGTTGGGCGTACGTAGATGCAAATTAGTAAATAATGGCCAATGCAAGCGATCAAATGTAGCCAGGTTGTAGTTAGGGAGGTAGGGCATGTAGCTGCAAAGCAGCACGTAGGAAATATGGCAACAACAAGGAAAGTTGGGCACGTAGATGCAAATTAGTACATAATGGCCAATGCAAGCGATCAAATGTAGCCAGGTTGTAGTTAGGATGTAGGGGAGGTACATGCAAAGCAGTACGTAGGAATCATGGCAATAGCAAGGAAAGTTGGGCACGTAGCTGCTAAATGGTTTACCCTAGTAGATATCATTGGAACAGCAAGGAATGTTGGACACGTAGATGCAAAACAGTATAATAGGAAACATGGCAACAGCAAGGATAATTGGCCAATGCAAGCGATCAAATGTAGCCGGCTTGTTTCTAGCCTCATAGGGAGTTTTCTACCTCCCCCTGACCTATGTACCAGAATATAAGATGAAAACAGAGTAGTAGAGAGCAGGTATCCAGCAAGGAGGAGCAAGTGTGCGGTACAAAGAGCATGTGGCCAGCAAGCAGAGTAGAAGAGCAACAGGTGAACAGCAAAAAAAAATGCACAGCGGCATATCATGCATCATGTGCAAGGCTTTGTTAGTCACATGAGAGCACAATGCACAAAAAAAATAAATCACAGTGCCTAGGATTACAGAGCGTCATGGCAGACACGATTGTGTGCATAATTCATTTGTGCATACCTTATTTGCTCAGAATATCATGGCACAGACACACAGGGTGTATGTAGCATTCGTTTGCTAAAATTAGTTGGTGTGAGGTCCAGCCAGCCTATGCTCATCTTAATAAATGAACTGCGAAACTTACCTCTCAAACAAACATAGGCCCTGCACTTTTCAATTGTCAAAACAGAAATATCACTCACTGCACACGTTGCACCTGTGGGCAACAAACTAAATTTTAATATAACTATAAGGAGAGCTTCCCCCTGCCTGCCTGCCTGCCTGAACAGCTTTCCTTTTTTGTCTCTTCATGCAGGCAGCAGACTGTAGTGTGGCACACGCAGGAAAAGGCCTTGCGCACCCACTTACTCTCCAAACATGAAAACGCCCTTTGGTCTGATCCTTGATGTGCCACACACAGGACAGGAAAGGCCTTGCGCACCCACTTACTCTCCAAACATGAGAACGCCCTTTGGTCTGTTCCTCGAGAAGAAGTCGTACGCCTGAAGTTGCAGCCACATTGTGTCAGTGCAAGGGGGTAAAGATGCAGAGATATAATAAAGCCACATTGTGTAAGCGAAAGGGGATAACGATGCAGAGATATAATAAAGCCACGGTCTGTCAGCGCAAGGGGATAACGATGCAGAGATATGCAGCCACATTGTGTCAGCACGAGGGGGTAAAGATGCTGAGATATGAAGGAAAAATGAGGGGGGAAGGCGGCCATGCTTGGGCGCGGTAGCGAGTAATAACTAAACGAAGTCAACCATACAGGGCTCCATCCTCCAACAGTATAACAGACCCACTCGTCTGCACGACATGCGCACGCGTCACAAATGTCAAGCTGTTGTCTTTTAGACACAGACGCTGCAGACTGACCGACCTACACAACCATGACACGCATGTAGGACACTGATCACAGCGCGCCAGAAAAGAAAAACTGCGCAGGTGCGCGGTGAAAACCACTCCCAACACTAACTAAGGAAAAGGAGCCACTTTGATACTGGGTACCATAAAAGTCGTCAACCATTAAGGGAAAAAGACCAATGGGGATCAGGAGGGTTGCAGGCTTGGCCTGAAACCAGCTCCTGATGAGAGCTGATAAGGGTACGCACAGGGCATACTCACCAGGGCATAGGACTCGGCATGGCTGAGTGGCTGCAGACTGCTCGAGGCACAGTGGTACACTGCACAGGGCATACTCACCAGGGCACAGTGGTACACTGCACAGGGCATACTCACCAGGGCATAGGACTCGGCATGGCTGAGTGGCTGCAGACTGCTCGAGGCACAGTGGTACACCGCCAGAGGGCTGTTCAAGGTTGCCATTGGCGCAGACGGCAGCGCCGGCACTTGATCTGCTAATGTAGAAGGATACACACACACTTGATATGCTAATGGAGAAGGATTGTTGAGGAGTGTTATATATTGGTCTTAGCACTTGATCTGCTAATGTAGAAGGATACACACACACACTTGATATGCTAATGTAGAAGGATTGTTGAGGATGGCACTTGATCTGCTAATGTAGAAAGATTGTTGAGGATTGTTGAATATTGGTCTTAGATGTTTGAGCTCCGGGGATTCTGATGGCAGCCACTGTGGCAGGCGACAGTGCAGACACTTGATCTGCTATGTACGTATGTAGGGAGGATTATTGGGCATTGGTTATAGGATAAAAATGCAGCCACAGGGCATGCCATAAAAGCAGACGGCGGTGCCAGAGCATGATCCAGTGAGTTGTCAGTAGTAAACATGGTAAACGTGGTAAACATGGTAAACATGGTAAACATGGTAAACGTGGTAAACAAGGTAAACGTGGTAAACGTGGTAAACGTGGTAAACATGGTAAACATGGTAAACATGGTAAACATGGTAAACAATGGTGAACATGGAAGGGTAGGCATGCAGCAGCATAAATAATTATAGAAAAGAAAGAACCACGCAGGCAGTGAAAAATTGCTCCCCTCATTAATTTAGGATAAGGAGCCACTTCGGTACTGGGTACCGTAAAATTCCTCCACCAAAGGAACAGGATATAAGATCGTTGGGGATCAGGAGGGTTGCAGGCTTGACCTGAACCCGTCTCCTGATGAGAGTTGATGACAGTGCTGGAAAGGGCACGTCTGGTATGGACGAGTTTGGCAGCGTAATTGACAGAATGAACATGAAGCAAGTTCCTTAAAAGGCTTCAGCGTGTGATTGTTGTACGTGGTGCCACCCACTCTAAAAATGATGGTGTGGAGGGTATCGAAGGCTCCTTGAAGGATGGAGCAGAGGCCTTTATGCTGTTCCTACGCAGCGCTCAGCTGGTTCTGCGGTCTAGTGCTCTCAGAGTACTTGATCTTGATGAGGTGAATGTCACGTTGGATATTGCTGAGATCTTTGGGTTGGTGCTTTCTGAAAAAAGTGGATCTGTTGGTGGCGGCTGGCGGTGCTCTAGACGTGCTCCTGGCCTCCCTCAATTGCCCCCTCAGGCTGCCACTCCTAAGAACCCACCCTCCTTCATTGCTAGACTGTTGCTTTCTAGTTTTTGCAGAGATAAGAGCAACCAGTACAGCATCCGGACGGCCGGAGGTAAACCTATTTTTTGTCTGAGAAGCATACACATACTCTAAAACAGGCTCAAGAGGGTTGGGGCTTGTCAGCATTGTTGCGCAACATTGGATACCTTTTGTAGGTTTTTGAATCGTGCATTTCTAATCTCGATAAAAGTACAACCACAAAACGTTGGTTATCTAGTCCAGTCTCTAATTCCTTGCTCACACATGCATACCTTGTTCATCCATGCTAGAGCTTTCATCCTGCTCTGCCTGCTGCCCGAATCCCTGTGCATCAATCGATTGGGTGCTCGATAGTATTAATCCAGCGTAGAAATTAACGACACCTGCAGTTCTTTCAAAGCTTGAGGGAGTTCAGTATTATTTCTTCTTTGACTTTTCACAACAGTTTTGATGTTGCAAGGCATACCCATCTGTTTAACCGCCTCATTGACTGCAAAACTCACTGCTTGCACAGCCGTCTGCCTGTTCATTCATGTGCTAGCCCCTTTGCAAAACTTACATCCACCACCTTTCCCTCCTCGGAGCCATCCTCAGCCTGCCGCCGTCTGGCCAGCCTTGTCTCGTCCCGTTGCTTGCTGTTGCCGTTGGCCAAAGCCACGCTGCTGCTGCTGCTGCTGCCAGGCTCCAGGCAAGTGTCTGCAAGCAGATTCGACCACTAGAAAGTTAGACAGCTAGAGCTTGGCGATGTTATCACTTGGATATGCTGTGCTCTCTTCTTGTTGCGGTTGGCGATGTTATCACTTGGATATGCTGTGCTCTCTTCTTGTTGCGGTAATGGGTATGAGCGACCTTTCAAGTAACCATGTAAAACTGTTTCCTTCAAGCAGAGTGGTGTTTTGTCACAGAGCTAGGAGACCTTGAACACGTACTGCACCCCAACGAAGGAGTTCACGTTGTACTGGAAAACATCTCCAAGGCTCCGTTATCCAAACTCCTCCCCAAAGAATTACGCACTTGAGCGCGGAAGATCCATTTGAGTGACATCCACTTTTGCAAGGAGGGCTGCCGCAGCAGCAATGATGCAGGATGAGACGCAGTCAGCAGGCACGTTGTCCAGATGGTTGTGTGGGCTCCAGGAGGGGGCGTTCTTTGCAAAGAACCCCATCGCAAAGGCCACTGCATATCCGCTGGGACCTGGTAGGAACATAATGTTTTGAGGGGTTGCACAACCAAGCTGATTGAAAGGGGAAGAGCATCAGATTGTAAACCCCATCACAAAAATCACCGCGTATTCACTTATTGGGCCAAATGCTGGGACAGAGATGTTTGGGAGGTTGCACAAATAAGGCCGATCTAAGTGAAGGGCATCAGTTTAAGAGTCCCATCACAATGATGAACGTTGTCCATCCAGGTCAAATGGATTAAAGCTGTAGAGTCCATCCAGGTCAAATGGAACAAAGCTGTAGAGAAGGTTGCACGACCTAGCTGTTTGACACATTGAGGTAAAACCACAGCCGTTTCAAGCATGAGTCATGCTTGCATATATCTTGTTTGGTGGAGAGAAGTCCCCTGGCATTGGTAGAGCAGATAAATCCGCATTAGAAAATAAAAAACTACGCAGGCAGTGAAAGTCACTCCCCACATTGAATAAGGAAAACTACCTAGAGAGTGAGAGGCTATATTGAGTACTTGTTAATGTCTTCCATCTCTGGCACACATTTCCACCCTCTCTAAAGCCGAGTCTTAGTGAGTGAGCCTTTCGATGAAGGCAAACTTCAAAAAGCATACCTATACATCTTAATAAGCGCACCTGCAAGGTTGCCCGTAAATCCAGGGTATGGGGGCCCAGCCAGCGCAGACACTAACGTAGGCCTTACAATGCACACAGGGGCCGGATGGTGGTGATAATCTCTCAAGAGGCGTTCCGTCAAAGTCTTTCCCAGAACCTGCATGGGATTGGACAACGGTTTGGATTAATCAAATGCGAGGAAGCCCTCTGACAGGATCTTTCAAGCCAAGATCTTCAAAATAGGCGTCTCCAAGTATATTGTTTAGGAGGAGAATGTTTGGCCTTTTAACATCAAATGATTAGGGTTGGCCAAAACCGTATAGGTATATGCACCGTACATTACCGCATGGTTGGTGAATTTCCTGCCAAAATTACCGTTTATACACCGTAGATATACCTATATAATTCTGGCCAATCCTTCAAATGATGCATAGCAATGTGAGTCATTTGTATTTTATATCCCTCTACAATTGACACACAACAAGGTCATTGAACATTACTTCCACAACAGACCTCTCTTTTACACTAAACCTGTTTCTGTTGCTTGCTTGTGCTTCTCAGCTGCAGACGGTGGCAGGCACCCAAATGATTCTCCTATGGATTTTGCATCCGCTTCAGTATTTGTGTGAGGATGGAGTACATTGCAACAAATCGCTTACATATGAATTGGGGAAGCCCCAGACATCTGCAAGGTAGGAGGCACGAGCTTCAGCTGCATTGCCTTGCAGCTTCATGAGGTCTGCCACAACCTGGCCATGATCCACCTGAGAGGGACGGCCATTGTACGTGTTTTTCAGTGTAAAGTGTTGGTTTGATCCACCTGAGAGGGACGGCCGTTGTACGTGTTTCAGTGTATGTTGTTAAAGTGCTGTTATTGATCCACCTGAGAATATGTGCTTATTCGACCTGAGGAGTGACCGTTGTGTAGTGTGTATGTGCTTCAGATTTTATGACGGCAGTGGTGTGCGCACGCACTGCGTCTAAGACAGACACAGTCATTAGCTGAGGGGCTTCTGTTGTACAGTGTGTGTGCACGCACTGCGTCTTTGACAGACGCAGTCATTAACGTGAGGGGCTTCTGTTGTACAGTGTGTGTACACGCACTGCGTCTTTGACAGACACAGTCATTAATGTGAGGGGCTTCTGTTGTACAGTGTGTGTGCACGCACTGCGTCTATGACACACACAATCATTAGCGTGAGGGGCTTCTGTTGTACAGTGTGTGCGCACGCACTGCGTCTAAGACAGACACAGTCAATAGCGTGAGGGGCTTCTGTTGTACAGTGTGTGCGCAAGCACTGCGTCTTTGACAGACACAGTAATTAGCATGAGGGGCTTCTGTTGTACAGTATGTGTGCACGCACTGCGTCTATGACAGACACAATCAATAGCGTGAGTGGCTTCTGTTGTACAGTGTGTGCGTGCTTGGGGTTGCGTGAAAGCGGTGGTGTGTCTATGACAGCCGCAGTCAGTACTGAGTTTGCACTACACAAAAGCTTTTGAGTCCTTGCACGTGGGTGTTTTCATGCACTCATCCACTTATTTATAAACAATCGACTTCTCAACAAGCCGGAAACAGACTGCAGGACTGCAACAACACAACAATGCATTTGCATTCGCATTTGCATTCGTAATAGGTATTAACGAGTTTGTTCAATAGCCAACTTCTAACGCTAAAATCCGGACGAACATTGATACCCGGATCAGCCTGGATATAGAAAAACACAGCATCTCTTAGCAGGCAAAGCCTCACCTCTCTACGTGGGTAGAACCCCTCTTTGGACACTAATACCTGGATGAACATTAATAAACGGACACAAAAGAAATTGCACCCCTTGGCAGGCAAAGCCGCACCTCACGGTCCCCAAATCGCAGGGGGTAGATCTCCTCTTCTACAGTCCCCTCAGGTAGGAACGGCTTGCAGCAGTTTACAAAAGCCGTTGAGACGTGCACAAACCCTGCCAAGAGGCATATCATGGGAGCGACTTGGTATACTTGAACCACATCATTCTTGTGGCCTGGGTACCACGGCGCTGCTCTACGAGGAGGCTTGCCCGGGAATTAAGCCAGGAGGGATCAGGATTTGGTAGACAGGCCACAAGGTTGATGTGGCTCAGTTGGGCACATACACATGTTGAACCATTGCAAGCTCCTTCAGAAGCTATTAATTGCTGCCTTCACATTTCTTTTGACATCTATGTCACAATTGATACGATCTGGATCTTCTTGCAGAGTTGTGTGAAACAGATGTTGGCAAACACTCACATCTGGCATTCCAACGTACACTGCTTTGCTATGAATGTTTACCCCCGCAAGCCCTGGAAATGGAGTTCAAACCTGTCTTGAGTATGTTAGTATGTCTGGACAGAAGTGTTGTGATTCTGCATACAAATATTAATCTACAGTTGTGGAGGAATCAACAGTGATCAGTACCGATTTGGCTCATTTTTCCTAAATTGATGCACAAAGTGATTTATTACTGTCCGCGTAGCTTTTGTTCTTTTACTTAATTATCAATGCCTTCAAGCTCAGTGGGGGCAATCCTATCAGATTCACGCAAGTGACTACAGAAATGAAAAAGCAGATATCCAACCAAGGATTTTTTATATTGTAGGACTTAAAAGAGCAAGATGAAAGGGGCGATCCTACCAAGTCCAATCACAAGAAGGAAACCATGCTCGACGTTTTTGCAGCATCGGCATTACATTGTTCTTGTTTTAAACACGGTTTTTGATTCTGTTTAAGGGGTGATAGCAGACTCCCTAGTACGAGGCCGAGAAAAAAAAAACAGAATAGACGAAAAAGGAGCAGGAGATGCAGGATGGAAAAAAGGAAGCAGGAGAGGCAGCGTGGAAGCTGAAAATCAGAGCGCTTTCATTAAAACAACAGGGAAACTGGCTGCGCAACACTGACCTGCTAAGCCCGGCAGTCTGGTTACCAAGTCCATGAGGTTCTTCATGCCGTAGTAGTTGTGGCTCAAGGTGACTTGCAAAGGGTCCTCTAAGGCAATTCTGTGTATTTGTGTGTAACGGATGCTTCATAAATCATAAACCAGGGCAGGTGCATCACTTTCAAAGTACTGCCAGCAAAACTTTCAGGCATAACTTTTTAGCTAGCGACCAAGCTAACGTTTAAAGCAATAACACGTGCAAGAGCTAGCTTTCTTGCCCATACTTGCAGAAATCCTAAAGCAGGAACTGATCAGACGCATCCCCACGACATTGCGCACATGCTTATGTTGCAAGATTTCTTAACGCACCTTGCTGCTGAGTGGATCACTATCAGTCGGCTTTCCTTGTACAGATCTGACATGCTGCCGACACGCACGTGCTTCCCCTGAGCATCCCACATGCCTCCGTCCTGATTAATTATTAGAACGGATGGACAGCATGCATGAGCAAACAGGAAGAGCATTTAGGAGGATTTAAGATAGATTCAGGAGTAAGGGTGGTTAAAGTGAGATAAGTACTGTTGGCTATTTTGAATTGCGATAGGCATGCTTACTAAACATGTAGGTATAACATAGGTATAACAAAAACCGAGGCTACAAGTGCATATTGAGACATCTGCGTGCTGCAGAGTCCTCTTTAAATTTACAGACTGGTGTAGAGAAGTTGTTGTTTATATCAAAAGATGCATGAGGCAAAGTGCGATCCCTTCCTGTCGTGCGTACTGGCATGTGCACTGCCATTGATCACTGATCATGCTGGCATGAACACTGCCATTGATCACTGATCATGCACACTACACATGCGATAACATACGTATCTTAAACCTGCAATCCTTGAGCTCACGGAGGAATTCTGCCACCTACCTCGTTAGCTCCATCGTCTTGAGGTCCTAATGCAGGAGTGGGACGGACGCTGCTGCCACTGCTGCTGCTGCTGGGCGTAGAGGGAAGTGTAGCCTGATACAAGCCAAGAATGCAAAAGCGTTATTTCCTGGATTTGGACAACACTTATATGCCATTCTCTGCTGCAAATAAAGACTCCCTCACCTGCACTCCTGAAGATCAGCGACGGAATCCAAGTTGCAGAGTATTTTACACCAGATCCTACCTTGTAAGGAAAGGAAAAGCTGCGCTGGGAGTGGATACCGTTCTCCACATTACCCCCTCCCAAATACATACCAGAAATCTTAAACACTTACATGGACTTTTCAACGACCATCTGACATACCTGAGGCTGCTGTTGGTGGGTGTGGCTCTCACCACATGCGAGCTCACTCAGACCGTCAGCCGATTCAGAAGCTAGCCGGTGAGCTGCTGTAGTCGGGGCAGCTGCTGCTGAGACTCCATGCGCTTGTGAATGCTGAGGCTTAGTTTCTCGCTGCACGCCTCCAAGGCAGGCTCCCCCGTGGCCGCCAGGCAGCCCTCCGATGTCTTGCGTGCGCAGATCGCCCTTGATCACGCACACCTTTTCCCGTAAGTGGGGCTTGTCACGGACACAGTGGAACAGGCCGCTGTGGAGCAGTCTGTGTGGTGTGTATGTGTGTGTGTGTGCGTGTGTGTGTGTGTGTGTGTGTGTTTGTGTGAACAACAAAAGACAGGTTCCCCTATACCTTGCTTACTCATGGATGCGTGGGAAATATTGGTAGTCTGAATGCTTTTGCTAATGCAAGACTAATGCAAAATACGAAATGCTTGCCTGCGGATGCGGTGCTCTGCGGAATCCCCTTTCTTGTCCCGGCACAGCACGTAGATAGTCTTGATGCCTGGAGTGGCGATTACACACAGGAATTACCGGTCCTCTGTCTTTTTCAATTTGTAATGAGCGGCGTACAAATAGTGCTGGTGAATGCACCACTGCCATCACGTGCATGCACTGTAGGGCTCTGCTCACCTGGACACGTGCGTAACAGCTGCTCAAGGACGACACTGCCCACGAAGCCGGTCGCACCAGTGATCAGTACCGACGTGCCTGCAAGGTATGTGTGTGAGTGTACGGAAAGTTCAGATTTTCATTGAAACCAGACTGGACAAAACTTCAGCTTGGTTTGAAGGTTTTGATGTACCAGCAAATTGCCTGGCAATGGAGAGAGGCTGGAAGGTTGGCCCTTGAGGAAGTACTGCTGGACGATGATGGTTTGCAAGTTGTACAGGGGAGGAGGCGCCATCTCCGCCGCCTGATGAATTGGAAAATGCACAGGTTGGTTTGTGAGTGCAAGCAACTCGCTTTTTTTAGGGCCTGATGAATTGAAAAGTGCACGGGTTGGTTTGTGAACGCAAGCAATTGCACTGACTGCTGCCTGATCTGAGAACGAGTTGAGAGCGAGTTTGTCTATCTAACTTACCTGATTTAGGAGCCTTGTTTTGAAGCTCCATAAACACCTGTATCTACCTATTCTATGCAATGTCAAACTGTGCAATGGCAAACTGTGCTAGGAAAGGAGAATCCCTCGCATCCACCAGCCGAGTCTGTCGGCGTTTTGTAGAGCACGTTTAACGCGTGAGGCGATCTATTGAAATTAAAAATAAAACGAAACACTCGCGATGAGACTGACACCAATCACATCAAGCTTCCAGCATAAGAGTTTGCAGATTAAATTCACTATTAATACAATTTCTTGTCCTCGTGCGTTTTCCATTAGCGTTTTCGCAAAATAATACAGCATAGTGTTGTCAATTACGTATTACTTTCAAATTCGTGTTGGCACGCCCAAGCAAGCCAACCAAAAGGATTCATGGTTTTCCCCTTTCGCGCTTGCTTGACCAAGGCAACTGAACTCTGTCAAATTTCTTTTTGAAGGAATGTTTAAGACTCTGCGTGCGTTTGCTCCTTCGAGCTTTGAATTAATTCCTTTCTTGCCTTGTCATCACAGTATCACTGATTTTGAGATCAATGCATTCCTGAATCAAGACTCATACAGACTCCTCAAGTTTGTGTCAGATTTAGTTTAAATTTTCGACACTGGTTGATTTTTTTTCACCAGCCAATTGCCATCAGCCAGAGTCTCGGGCTGTAGGCCATCCTTGTAACCCCTTGTAACCCAAATTTCTTTCAGAGGGCATTTCCCGGTGGTAACCAATGAATGAATGTAGTTGCAATGAGAGGGTCAGAGCTCAAGTCATGACGGATATAGCTGTGTAACCCTTACCCTTACCCTTACCAAGTCATGACACGTGGCAGAAGGTAGGGGAATGTAGTTGTGGATGTCCGCGACCTGGTCATTGAATTCCCATACTTGCAAAGATACTCACTTCTACTGGTCTGCAGCTGTACAGTGAAAAATATATGAAAATTAATTTGTAGCACCAGGTAGCATAGCGAAAAAGACCAAACCTGACAGTAGCAACAATAATTGTTCTTTCAGGCCTATACTGACACGACAAACATGCAGGTAAATCGCAGCCAAAACAAAAGACAAAATTTCATTTGAACATACGTGACAGGTCACTCTAGAATTTGAACATGGCACCCAGCGCGAGAGAAGGAAAGAAACGGCTCATCGCCAAATCCACTAAGGAAATTCAGGCAAAAGACGTGCCCAGCTGGTATCGCAGGCCTGGTTTGTCAGCACCTGCATCGTAGCAGTATGCGTATGCACGTGTAAGTGTGTGTCTGTGTGCAAGCCACGCTTACAAAATGATGCCCAAGACTATAAGGCTCCGAGTGTTTTCTCACTTGTATGGACAATATCTGTTCATATCATTTGCAAATTGTACAGCAAGTGAAAAATGTGTTTAAGAAAGCCTAGTGAAGCAGCACCAGCAAACACGCGTCTGAGCAGGTTTATGAGCTGCTCTTGTAGTCAATAAACACAGCTGTAAGAGGCGTTTGTAGTCTGACACACAAACAGCAGCAGAAACAGAAACTGCAGATTGATATAGGGGTCAGAAAGGAGACATCACAGAGACAGTGCCTTTTGTCCCCGCCTGAAGTATGTAATAAGTTTGCTTATAGTGAAAGTTAAGGATGCAGAAAAGGAATCCAACGCAAACCTTCCAAAAGGCAGGGCCACTACTGCAATAGATTGTGGTTTTGAGTAACTAAGGAATGCTGTAATGGTTATTAGGCACCTTGTTCCTTTGCCCACGAATTCATCCCTTTTTAATAGTCTGGAATGTGCCTCTTCTATTGGATAATTTCACACGCCCCTCGCAAATCACCACAGCCCTAATTATGATTTTACTCACCTACTTGATGCAGGCCTACCTGATGCAGGCCTACCTTGATGCAAGCCTACCTTGATGCAAGACTACCTTGATGCAGGTCTACCTGATGCAGGCCTACCTTGATGCAGGACTACCTTGATGCAGGACTACATGATGCAGGCCTACCTTGATGCAGGCCTACCTTGATGCAGGACTACCTTGATGAAGGACTACCTTGATGCAGGCCTACCTTGATGCAGGACTACCTTGATGCAGGCCTACATTGATGCAGGACTACCTTGATGCAGGACTTCCTTGATGCATAACTAACCGATGCAGGACTA
>Ga0307963_1001926_pt1 | contig 16218 bp, 20 predicted proteins | sample OrgLakmetagen594_FD_201829 | JGI IMG/M metagenome (GOLD analysis project Ga0307963, IMG submission 201829) | Saline water microbial communities from Organic Lake, Antarctica - #594 | ecosystem: Environmental > Aquatic > Non-marine Saline and Alkaline > Saline | place: Antarctica: Organic Lake...
TTGTTGTTTGCCACACCTGCAAGTGTGTTTTTGTTTGTGTGCAAAACTTGTTTGCGTGTGTGTGTGTGTGTGTGTAGGGGGGGGGGACAAGTGTGAGATGGACGTGCACGACCTTGTGCACACCGTGTTTTGGGTAAGACCCTTGAGACGAATACGAGCATGTCAAAAAAGGGCAAATTATTAATAATGCTTGACAGTTCAACACGACTTCCTTTGGGCCCCAAATCCCCAGGTCGTCCCAATATGGTTAAGGCTTTGTGTGGTTTAGGGTTTAGCCACAGGTGGGGTCACATGCGTCATGTTACATACATACATACATGTACGTATGTATGTAGGTGGTGTATGTAGGTGGTGTCCAATGCGTCATGTTACATACATACATACATGTACGTATGTATGTAGGTGGTGTATGTAGGTGGTGTCCAATGCGTCATGTTACATACATACATACATGTTACATGACTCATGTATGACCAGAGTCATCTGTATGTTAGTTGAAACTAAATCTCACGCAGGGTGATCCCCAACACACGGAACACGATGTACATATGTAATATGTAAGGGAATATTGCATGCCCGGTCCTTATGCAAAAAGTAACAGCTGCTGCAGGGAACCCGAACAAAAAACGTACTTGGAAGGATGAAGGCCCACAAACATAAACACGCACACACACACACACACACACACACACACACCTGCCCCTCTTGCTGCTTGTCAGTGCCCATAATCTCCTGCACCCGCAGCTTCTGCCAATCCACACACTTGGCATCGCTGCGACATGGCTCAAAGGTACGGCTGCGACACCCGGCGGCTGCACGCACACAAGCACGCATGCAGTTGTGATGAAGTTGCACCGTCGTAGTGATGAAGTTGCATCGTCGTAGTGATGAAGTTGCATTGTCGTAGTGATGAAGTCGCACTGTCGTAGTGATCAATTGCATTGTCGTAGTGATGAAGTTGCATTGTCGTAGTGATCAAGTTGCAATGTCGTAGTGATGAAGTCGCACTGTCATAGTGATCAAATTGCATTGTCGTAGAGATGAAGTTGCATTGTCGTAGTGATCAAGTTGCACGGTCATAGTGATGAAGTCGCACTGTCGTAGCGTTCAAATTGCATTGTCGTAGTGATCAAATTGCATTGTTGTAGTGATCAAGTTGCATGGTCATAGTGATGAAGTTGCACCGTCGTAGTGATCAAGTTGCACCGTCGTATTGATCAAGTTGCGCCATTGTAGTGATGAAGTTGCACTGTCGTTGTAAGCGTTGCCTGCCATTTACAAACCAGATAGCTCAGGAACATGTACAAATGTGTAAAATGGAAAATATAGGATAAAGAGTCACACCCTGCTTTGGCGTACTGCTATAGACAAGTTTGCCATCATGTGTCATTTTGAGTGCTGCACGCGTTTTATTTTTAAATGGAGCGAGGTACATGGGACAAAGGAAAAAAGGATCGCATTTAAGTAGACAATTCCATACATGCAGTGTACCACGTGTGCATGCACACATACACACACAGTGTGCTTCTTCAAGTACACATTTGAATACGTACACAGTGTACTACGTGTGCATGCACACACACACACACAGTGTGCTTCTTCAAGTACACATTTGAATACGTACACAGTGTACTACGTGTGCATGCACACACACAGTGTGCTTCTTTAAGTACACATTTGAATACGTACACAGTGTACTACGTGTGCATGCACACACACACACAGTGTGCTTCTTTAAGTACACATTTGAATACGTACACAGTGTACTACGTGTGCATGCACACACACACACACACGGGGTGTACGTATAGACATGGTCCCTGATGAGATGCCCTTCTTCTCTGTGGTAGAGGATCACAGCTGTTCTGATTCATAGGTACGGAGAGAGGCTCCCACTGTGTGCTGTGTGTGCTTATTAAGGACACAGAAGACAAGGCAAAAGCCATCTAGGGCCCCTGGCTGGTCGGTTACGAGATTTCACGCACATTCTGCCAGACCTGTATTTATAAAATGGCAATTAAATTCCACACACCGCATAACCTCTGTCTTCCCTCCTTACAATAATCCAGGCACACACCTCACTCACGCACCCTGCTAGATCTTTACTCTATAATTTGGCAGACAAATAAATGTGTGTATGTTTGTGTGTGTGTATGTGTGTGCCTGTGTGTGTTTGTGTGTGTTCAGAAAGAACACCGCATAACCTAAGTCCTGCCTCTTCACAACAATCCAGGCACAAAACTCACCTGAACGCTGCATAACCACCACTCTACACTCAGCCAACACACAATTTCCAACCTTGTTTGGTCTATGACCTCCCTCCCACAAGACCAGGCACACAACTCACTTGCACACTGTGTGGGGGGCGCACGACTCACTTGCACACTGTGTGGGGGCGCACGATTCACTTGCACACTGTGTGGGGGCGCACGACTCACTTGCACACTGTGTGGGGGCGCACAACTCACTTATACACTGTGTGGGGGGCGCACGACTCACTTGCACACTGTGTGGGGGCGCACAACTCACTTGCACACTGTGTGGGGGCGCACAACTCACTTGCACACTGTGTGGGGGGCGTGTACTTGCCATCCTCAAAGACTTGCGAGACTCGGTTTGCGCACTTGCCACAGATGAAGTGCATCATTTGGACCATGGGGCGTACGGGGCTCATGCGCACCACAGTGCCATGAACAGCCACCAAACGGCCTGTAGGATGTAGGGGAGTTAGAGGCTTGTGAGTGTACGACGTGTGTGTGTGTGTGCTTGTACAAGGAAGTGTCCTTCTTCAAACATGAGGTGTATGGAACTCATGCGCACCACAGAGCCGTGCACGGCCACTAAACGGTCTGTTGGGTGTGGGGGAGGTAGAGGCTTGTGAGTGTGTGATGTGCGTGCGATATGGATGTACTTTGCGTGGGTTTATGTGTGTGTGTATGTGTGTGCGTGTTTGCTTATGTGGATGTGTGTGGTCCCACATACACACACACAAAGGGGTAAGTGCATGGGGTCATTGCATCCTTTGGACCACAACACATTCAGGGGTTGTGCATATTAGTTGTGCAAAGCACAGCCAACAGTCTGTACATTGGGGTTGCAATGTGTGGGGTTGATGACTGCTTGCTCAAGGACTGCATACATTCTCCGTGCACACCTGCTGGCCAACATTGTAGTACGGTGGTGAGATTGTATTGCTTAGGAATCTGTGAATACCAGGCTTCAGCTGTATTTGGATGCACGCTGTGGCTTGTGCATTTATTTGCCTTACTATCACACGATTACTTCAACCCTGCTAAGTGATAAATAACGTTAAAACAGCCTAGGCATTCTTCCCTTTTTCCTTCCCTTCATTTTAGAAATCGCTTCTTGCTAAGCCTGTAATTACTTTTTTTGACTCTCTTCCTTGCCCTTCGTGGAGCCTCTCACCTATGGTGCTGGATTTGAGCTGCCTGATGCCAATCTTGCGTGAGGGCCAATTGACGAGGCGTGGGGTGATACGAGGGGCCCTGATAGAGCCCATGACCTCGCACAGCCTGGAGTGTACTCCGGGCCACATCTATGGACAGCAGCACACAGGGGTGGAAATTTATAGGAAGCATCTTGAGAGCATATGTGGGACGTCAGACACGCCTGATGAGACGTCTGTCCTTTGACACATCTCAAACAATGTCTGTGAGCCCGAGGGCAATGGGCTGGCTTTTTGAAGCAGACAATTGTTGGAGCAACGCTGTGTAAGAGTGAGTGTGTGTGTGTGTGTGTGTGTGCTCATTGGGTCCGTGAGAGCATTCACAAGTAGACAGTGTGAAGGTCTTCTTCTTATGTTTCCTGTAAATGGGTGCAACCAATTCAAGACATGACACTGCTAGCACTTGCTCAATTCATTGGGACACGGTGTGCCATATCCAAATACCTGGTTTGAACACAATGTGGTTGGATAGGCAATCAGGTACATGAGCAATTAAGTGCACAGATGGTACGCAATGATTTACCAGATCCAAGTTACCTCATTGACAGCTATGGACAGACAGGCGAGGGCCACTCCTGGGTCCTCCTCCATGCATGCCAGTATTGGCGGGGCCAGACGTGTTGCATCCAGCTGCAGCACCGTCGACCCATCCCTGGCCACATGCAGGCTGCGCCAGAGACCGTCCTGGCACGGTTGGCTGAAGTGCTCCATCAAATTCATGACCAGTATCATACGGGCGTCATCGATGTTGGCAGCTCCGCCAGGCTCAAAGTACTCGCACCACAGCATGGGCATCTGCGCAGTTAGGTAAGAAGGAGGCTCCCTCGTTGTGAGACAGACTATGGCAGTCAATGTTAGCGTTTACAGCGTGGCCGTGTCGTGCACAATATCACATCATCACATCAAGTTGAGAACCACCTTGCTCACTTCCTTCACTCACCCGAGGGTCTTCCATTTGGGCCTCCATTTGCACAGCCTGCTCTCCTCTGAGCAAGCCTGACAAGATGCAAGCCCAGAATATCACATCACAAAAGAGTTACGCTAGCGTAGAATTTTTACAATACTATGTTCTGCAAAAACGTAGTGGGTTAAGAGTTCGTTGGCACAGGTATGCGCTGAAACACTTGTTGTGTATAACAAATTTATAAATTATTAGAACAAAGCAACACCAAACACGGCCCTCTGTCGCCCAATCCAACAGGTGGACGCAAGCCCCAACGCCGAAGTGGACAGCACCAATCATACCACAGGACTGTGCAAACAGACCGAAAGGTGCGGGTCCACATCTAGCTGTGCTGAGCACTCGACACATTCCCGCGGCCCGCCTTCTCCCGCGGGCCCTTCATGTATATTTTATACAGGTTTCATGATCAAGGATTTGATTAGCAGGCTAATATAAATAGGGGGTTCAAGAATTCGAAAGTCCGCGGCGCGGGCTCTCACCTTTTCCTATGAACTACTTCAATCACACAGGTGCAAAGCAACATGTCTTGCAGCAACAGCAGCTCCAGCAGCAGCACCAAGCCGAGGCCAACCTGCTCCAAAAATAAGCATGGCTACAGGTAATGCAAGCAGTTTCTGGCAGCTTGCACAATTTCTGGTGCTTGACTTGATTAGCTACTATAGTAGCAGTATACATTCAATAAAGACCTCAGGAGACAGTCCTCATGATCAATTCTCGTGCGCTCACGTACAACCCTTTCCAGTTCCTGGATTATGACCACGCACATACAGAATGAATGCATTGCTTCACTCAAAAATCCCTGCATTCATACCATGCCATATTTTTTGTAACGCTCTTACAGGGGAGTGAGGAAGAGGCCATGGGGCAGCTACGCTGCTGAGATCAGAGACGCCAAAAACAATAAGCGTAGGTGAGAAATAATGTTCTCCTTCGATCTTACAATCACCACCGACTATGGCAGCTAGGGCAGCAGTGAGGTGGGCAGAAACACTTGCAATTCCTTGTTTCTTCCTCCTAAATCTTGTCAAAGCTGCGGAAGCTCTTCTCACTCAACACTCAACACCCCTTGAACACAAGAAGCTGTATCATAAATCCCAATCCTCTTCTTTCAGCTTAATTGAGATGCATCTGCAGTTCACAAAAAACATATAATGCCTGCATACAACGGGCACTAGATCTCTCTTTAGCGCCTGCGTAGCGCAGTATTTTAGGCAAGTACAAGATTGTCGCTCCGCAGTATAACAAATGCAAAAGTGCACCATGTACCTGGGCATGCTCTACAGATGGATTGGCACTTTTGCATCTGCCAAAGAGGCTGCGCGTGCCTATGATGAGGCTGCAATGCGACTGCACGGTCCCAAGGCGCGCACTAACTTCATGTATCAGAAGCCGCTACAAGGGCAAGGCAGTGCATCAGACATGGAGCAGGTAGGCAGGATTCCTTTCGACCTTCTGTAGCACACCGTCAGTGACGTAATAAGGCGTATGTACTGTTGTTGATAAATTGCCAAGATACATCGAGCATTTTAATTGTATGCTTTTGATGTACGAAGTGGGTGTCATGTGGAGTAAAACGCAGGTAATGAAAATCACTGCCCACATTAAGGAATTAAACAAGGGAAAGGCACATCTCAGGTTCCGAGTACGCAAGAGACCTGTCTGCCACATTAAGGAATTTTATAGGGATCAAGAGGGTTCTAGGCCTTTTACACAATCTGTCACCTTGATCTGTCAGAAGGCGTTATCTGTCGTAACTAAAAACACAAAGCACCGACCCCTTTTTTGCAACGGATATTTCCTCCTAGCCATGAAATGTGACCTTCAGTTTAGAAACTACTTGCACATATAAGGCTGGTTGCCCCTCTCTGCAACTCGCAAGCTCTTTCTACGTGTACAGCTACTTTTAATTGATTATTAATTATTACCAATATGTGGCTCAGACAGACGCGTAAACCGTCCATTTGCAGATGCAAACGCCAGCACCGCATCGGCCGCTGCTCCCACATAACCTTGGATCCCTCCCTTTCGACCCCTTCCAACCTGCTTCAAGCTTCCCACCACTTGTCTTCCTCCCATCTTACCTGTCTGGAGCCGTACCTTGGACGCTACCACAGTCAATTTCACCACCTGCCCTCTCTGCTACTACGGGACTAGCAGCTCCTCCCTTTGACACGTTCTCCACTCCACTCCCTTGCCTCTTTGACAGCACATCAGACCACCCCTGTAATTCCACCCAGATGGCTGCATTTAGTCAGGCCTCCCAATTACAGGAGTTCCACTCGCTAGTCCAGCAGCTTCTGCAGCAGCAGCAGCAGCAGCAGCAGCAGCAACAGCAACAGCAGCAGCAACAGCCACCAACATCGCAGCCACCACAGCAGTCAATACCAGCTGAGGCACAGCAGCAGCAGCAGCAGCAGCAGCAGCAGCAGCAGCCAGCTCTGCCACAGTTATCCCAACATGCACACCAGCCAAAGCAGCAGCAGCAGCAGCAGCAGCAGCAGCAATCAGCTCTGCCACAGTTATCCCAACAAGCACACCAGGCAAAGCAGCAGCAGCAGCCAGCTCTGCCACAGTTACCCCAACAAGCACACCAGACAAAGCAAGGAGAGGAGGAGGAGCAACAGCAAGACCAGATGCAGCATCCACAACGGCTTGATTGCTCACCTTCATCTGAGGAGTCCACCACAGCTGCGAGCGTGCAATTGCTCTTCCCCTCGCATTTGGCCACAATCTCCTCCACCCCAGATGAGCCTTGCAAGGGCATGCCAAGTAATCATTTGAGCCATGACGAGTTGATGGCGGAAGGGGCGATGGATGTGCTCGCAGATGCAGCATACCTCTGCAGCGTCAGGGATTTTGGGCAGGAGTGAACTACTGCTTACACATTTGTCTGTGCGGTTCTGTACTTGTACATGGAAGGCTTTTGCTTGTAGCTGAATTTGTGCCTGCGACTCTTTCTTTGTGATTCTCTCCTCTGCCTGACACGGTGGAATTCTGTATCAACCCATTACAGTTTTTTTCCTAGTCCATGCTGGAGGTGTTTTCACTGACGCCTTATTTCATTTTTGCTACATATCTGATTGAGGAACCTGTTGCCACAATTATAGCAAAACGTTTCAAAGCCCATATTCCAGCCCCCCCGTATTGAAGGACTGCCTTGTGACTTTCAAACATCAATGTTTTTGAGCATCTGTTTTATTGAGCCGTTATTTATATGGTGGAGATTTTACGAGTCAAAAGTATCAGCAAGCTTTGTAATAAGAAAAGGAAAGACTACGCAGCCAGACAGTGAAAACCACTCCCCACATTAATTAAGGAAAGGGAGCCACTTTATAACTGGGTACCGTAAAATCCTCCACCACAAAGGAAAAGATAAGTCAATAAGCATTAGGAGGGTTGCAGGCTTGACATAAAACTGGCTCCTTGCTACTCGGCTGCAAAAACTCACTTTCGGCTAAGTAAGAAAAGAACCCAGGTTGTCAGATCAAATCGCCATCACTTAAAGTATAAGACTCAGCACAACTAATTGGGTCTGAAGGCGCCACCGACTATCAATAGGACTTGCACATCCAACTTATTAAACCAGACACACAGAAACTCTCCACCCTCAATTAGCTAACTGCTTGTCACACGATCGTCGCTGCTACTGGTTGGGCGTCCTCCACCACAGGAAATGGATATATGTCAATGGGGATTGCGAGCCTGACTTGCGATGGCTCTTGAACCAAGAAAACACTAGTGGTGGAAAGGGCACAGCAAAAACATTGGCAAAGAATATAATCAGAGCAAGGTGGCCACTTAATGAGAATTAGGCAGGTCGTTCATGCAAAAGCATCAAATCCTTAATCTTTGCTGTCACTTTTGTTATGAAAAGCAAGCACAGCGTTTGTTACATTTGGCTTGTGCTTAATATATCTTGCCCGAACCAGCAGCCACGCCCCAAATGAACCCCACAAACACGCATCAAACTAGGTCTGCCAATTATGCAAAAAGAGCTACCCATAATAACCTAGTAGAGGGGGCTGCCAATCCATACCCTCTGGCTATGAAACCAAGAGACATATAACCAAACAAACGCGATATACATTAAATTGAAATTGGGTACTGTGTAGACACTTCCCCTACTCAACAAGCAAAAAAGGCACGAGAACAACATGAGCTGTCAATGCCTCACTTACTCAGACACCGTAAAACCCTTCACACCATCCTACTAGGAGCAACAGGCACCATCTACAGCAGCCACACAAGGAGCCCACTCCACAGCTCAGAGTTACTAATCTACATGCCACAGCACTCAACTATCAACCAGGGATCAATTTGAAATCAACCACTCCTCATTGATTGCTGCTTGATTCAACTGTCTGGTTAACCAGGGCAGCAGTTGATTTCTGCTTGCATCAACGATCAATTAGAAATCAACACTTTTGGTTGATTCAACCCCATTGAATTAACAGCCCTGACTTTTCCGACAGGCTTCTGTCTCCCAACCACCTGATTTCAACTAAAACATATCCCTTATTTGTACTCTCCAGGTGGGATGTTGTGTCTTTGCATCCATTGGGTGGTGCAGAACACAAAACAACATCCATTCCTAATCCACACCGGTAGTGTTTACACTATCTGCGTTCTTTATCTTTTTTTGCCTTTTCTTCAAGCTTCTTAAAAAAGTGCACTCTTTATTAAATGTCCGACAGGGTTCTCAGTGAACTCTGTGTACACCTATGGTGCCTTTGACTCCTTTTACCAGCCGCTTTTTTCCCACTATGTAGCCCATATTTCGCCAGACTCGCCTTTAAGCTCAAGAAAAGGAAAAGAAACAGAACGCAGATAGTGTAAACACTGGTATGGATCAGGAAAGGATGCTGTTTTGTGTTCTGCACCACCCAATGGATGCAGAGACACACAACGTCGTGATGATCCCACCTGGAGAATAAAAACAAGAAAAGCTTTTCAGTAGGGATCAGGTAATTGGGAGGCAGAAACCTGCACACCACCAGGAGTATTGCACAGATATTTGTGGGGGTTGTGTTCATCAATGTCTTGTCTTATCTGTATGATATTTGCTAAGGATCTGATTGCATGCAGGCTTTTTTTCAGGAGTGCTGTGGCATGTAGACCAGTAACTCCGAGGCTGTGGAATGGGTTCCTTGTGTGGCTTCTGCAAATGGTGCCTGTTGGTCCTAGCAGGATGCTGGTAGTGTGAAGGGTCTTACAGTGTCCGAGTAAGGGAGGCATTACCAGCTTGTGTTGTTCTCGTGCATCTTCTACTTGTTGAGTAGGGGAGGGTGTCTACACAGTACTAAATTCCGATTAAGTATACATATATATCACGTTTGCTTGGTTGTATGTTGGTTTCATAGCCAGGGGGTATGGATTGGCGGCGCCATTTGCTAGGTTATCACAAGAAACTCTTCTTGCAATATTGGCAGACCTAGCCTAGTTTGATACGTGTTCGTTGAGTTGCTGTTGTTTGGGGCGTGGTTGCTGGATCGGAGTAACTATGATTGCATCTGGCTTGCTAAATTTTTGTCGCTGTTGTGCATTATTGAGATTGGAAGGTAAGAGCCAGGTTGGGATCCTATCTGTGTCTCCTCTGAAGGGCGGATAATGCCTTGTTATATCAATATTTTTTCACGACTGCCTTGCCATGCTAAATCAGTGGCATGGACAAATCATGTGATTTCCCCTGGGATTTATAATGTGAACAACGATTTTCCGTTTATTTGGTTGTTTGGCCAGTTTAGATGGTCCTTTTGTAACAAACCCCCTTTATTCAGACATCCATCTCCTCGGTGTGTTCCTTGAGACATCGATTCCTTCTCACGTGAAGAGGGAGGAGACGTTAAATATACCTTTATGGGGATTTATATATAGCCCATACTTGCAATCCATGCTTAAGCTTGGGTACCATAATTCGTCGTGACAGCCTACGTCATCTTGTGCTAGCAGGCATGCACCTCGTGTACCTTGTTGGATCGCTTTTATAATCGTTTGTCCAGCAGTGTTGTGCCTGTTGATAATCATTCATAATGGGATGGCTGCAGCCTGACAGCACGTGGTAGGTGCCGTCTAACTTTAGACAGATAGGGCAGATTGGTGGGCCTTCTATATGGTTGCACTGAGTGGCACGCTTTTGGTTGTATCAAATCTGTGCGGTAGAACATGACATTTTTCTTTTCTCCAGATTTTTCCAAAATGAGTCACTTGTGTCTTTTTCGACGATGCTTTCCTTTATCAGTTATTGGTTATTGGTATCTTGTAGCACTTTGAGAAATGGAGAGCCTGTCTCTGCAGGCCCTTGTTGGCAGATGTTAAGAGCATCTGGTAGGCAAGCTGGGGGAGGGTCTTCCACCCTTGCTGACCAGAAGATTGATGAGTGGGGATGGGTGTCGGTGTTATTGTGGATATCATGGTCACTTTGATTTTCCGCAGAGCATTTTGCTGTGGCATCAGCACACTCATTCCCTAGGGTGCCAGCATGAGCCTCTAAGCTTAATATGCATTCTGCTTATGCTGCTAAGCTTGTGCATACCAGGCGCGCACTTTCCAGTGCTAGTTGCTTTCGACACTCATCAGAATCTGGTCACCAAGGGTGGAAGTTGGTCTCAGGTCAAGCGAAAAACTCCCTTAATCTCCATTGACCTCTTTCTCTTCCTTTGTGGTGGAGAAGTTCATGGTACTCGGTACCACAGAGGCTCCTTTCCCTCGATTAATATCGGGAGTGGATTTCACTGCCTGCGTAGCCTTTCGTTTCTTTTCTTCACCACAATGCTTTTGCCCTACTAGGCAGTACTAACTACTGTTTCAAATAAGTGGCTACGACCAAAAGTGGGAGGACTATATAAATGTTGTACACTTGAGGGGCTCTGTTGTGATGTTACTTTGATCAAGGGCAATTTCCTGAAATGGAGGGCTAGGTGATGCTTGTTTTTGCTTGCGATGCTCAGCACACTGCCTGCCACTATATCAACTTACAGGTACCAGGTAATCGTGGTGGAGGAGCTTTACGGTACTCGGTACCAAAGTGGCTCCTTTTCCTTAATCAATGTGGGGAGTGGCTTTCACTGCCTGCGTGATTTTTCTTTTCGTATCTTTTTCTGTTCTTTTTCTTACCAGGTAACGGAAAATCTCAACAACTTAAAAGACAGAAACACGGAAGTTTATATCGCAGTTGCATGTTGCAATGTACAATAGACAGAAGCATAAAGTCAGAGACCTTGCCAAAGTTAATTATCATAGTGCCCTATTGATTGCCTGTGGCAGCTGAAGTGAAGTAAGGCATACCATGCCACAGCAAATCTCATGACTTTCTACCAAACACACCATCACAACGCCCATCTATCCAACAACAAGGCAAACCCACGCCGATGAATCACGTATGCTGGCGACCTGTATACTTTTAACGCTGCGGTCTGTAACTCCATGCAGCGCCAATGCTGCGTCTAACACAAGTGAGAAGGGCCATTGTTATTACTCATTTACTTGACTTGAGGGCACTTGACTGCTTGAGGGCAGAGAAATCACAAACTCCGTTAATAGGAACACCACAGCCTGCTCGTTGCAACAGTATCTCTGTCATTACTGTACAAAAAGGGGCAACAAACAGTGCGCGTCAGGCCTCCCATTTTGATCACTTTGGCCCTCTGTCATGCAGATGTGCGCACGTGGGTACTGACCAGGTGTCTGTGTGTGCGCATGTGTGTGTATGTGCATGTGAGCCTAAATGCACGCACAAGCACAACTTTGCGGGCTTGGTTACGACGTGCTGCTATTGTAGCTAGAGCGAGCGTGCCTCCATGTGTGCATGCATGCACGCAACGCATGCATGCATGCCTGTACAAAGACATGGCTTAATCGGCACGGCTGCTCCCGTGACGAGGGCCATGCTTGACCACCAGGGAGAAGTCCCTCTCGTGCCCTCCCAGGAGATACCGCTTATAGCCATACCTGCAGGTATGCGTGTGTGTGTGTGTGTGTGTGTGTGTGTGTGTGTGTGTGTGTGTGTGTGTGTGTGTGTGTGTGCGTGCGTGCGTGCGCGTGAGTGTATGTTTGGATCGATGTGTGTGTGAGTGTGTGTGTGTGTCTTACGAAGGAAAGCAATCACAGTCACTACCAGACACCTGGACAAATGCATGCGTGTCATCAACGCACACTTTTAAAGCTTGTGCGGAAGCTGGCACGTGCTCTCAGCAATATGTTGGCACAGACACACGCACAAACACACACACACCCAAAAGCTCAAACATCCGAAAATAGCATACGCACACAAATGCGCTGCCTTTCTGAGGCGATCGTACCTTCCTGCTACTGCAGTCCTCCTAAGCTGAGGGGCACGCTATAACATGACATTAATGCATGCACGCGTATGCACTTCCCCTACTGCGCAGCTGATAGTTGTGACATCTGTCGTGCCTGCTGCTGCAGTCCACCCAGACAGGGTGACACACTAAACATCGTGACCTATGCATACACACACATTTACTATTCCTGCCGAGTAGATGATAAGCACAGCATTAGATGAGAGCTCTTATGTCTCTTATTTCCACACCTACAGCCCACCCAGCAGGCTAAATCATAACAACTCACAAACATATGTACTCACCCTGCTGCGTAGATGATGAGCACAATCGTGGCTGTCATGCCCAGCCACTGCAGTCCACCCATAAAACCTATTTTATTTACAACTCAAACACACGCACACACACATATGTACTCACACATACTGTACTCACACATATGCACTCACCCTGCTGCGTAGATGATGAGCACAATCATGGCTGTCATGCCAGCCACTGCAGTCCACCCAGACAGGGTGACCCTGCGAGCACGTCCGAGTCTGTCCCTTTGGAGCATGGTCATGCCGGTTGCACCCTCAAGCCCACTCAGCTGGTTCTGCAGGAGGAAAGAGTGTGTGTGTGTGTGGTGTGTGTGTATGTGCGTAGTGTGTGTGGTGTGTGTGTGTGTGTGTGTGTGTGTGTGTCGTGTGAGCAGATAATGTGAGTACGTGCGCGTGCGTGCGTGTGTTTCTATATAAGTGTGTGACTATGCAAATCCTTGATTGTGCGCGTGTGCTTTCAAGTCTAGGATAACATGCAGTTGCACGACACCGTGGCCAGATATAGGCCCACGCAGCAACCTTCGGCAGTAGACGTGCACACTTGCAGAGCACCAAACGCACCCCCTCTCCTATTTCAATACTAACAAGGCAAGACGGACAGTGCCCCCCAAACGTACCCACTGCACCTTTTTTCTTCATATGATACTAGGTTTGGCCAAAACTGTACTTTATACTCGTGTACGTACTTGTAGGGATTGCCAGAACCATGTATATACACCGTATATGACTGTATAATTTGTGATTTCCCTGCCAAAAATACCGTTTATACACCGTACATATATGGTTGCGGCCAACACTATGTATATGCATACTGTGTTTGACCTAAGAGTGATGAATGTACACACTGCAAGTACGTAGGGTTGGCCAAAACCATATACATACACAGTATTTTCGGCAGATCAAGAACCACGGTTGTATACGGTGCATACATATGTTTCTGGCTAACCCTGACTATGCAGCAGACAGCCATGCTATGGTCACACGCGCACTCAGCACAACTTTATGAGCAAACAATGTCACAGAGTAGCACATGCATGCTGCACATTTATACAATAAGTCAGGCAGCACCTAAGTGTTATCACTTACACACTTGCCTGTAATATCAGCACGGACAGCGACGCATCAAAGGCCTGCTTCATGTCTGGAGGCTCGGCCACATCTACGATGGCCTGGCACGTCTCACTCAGCTGCAGTGTGTGTGCGTTTTTGTGTGCTTGTGGTGTGTGTGTTTCTATGTATGTATGTGTTTGCGTATGTGTGTGGGTAACTTTTGTGTATGCAGGTATGTATGTGTGCGTGGTGTGTGTGTTCGAGTTTGTGTGTGTGTCATATGTGTATGTGTGCACTCACACGTATGAGTAATGACAGTTTCAAAATTGCAGCAGCATATTGCTCCTCAAAAACACACAAAGCACACACTCGTGCATGCACCACACCAATCAGGGACCACCGCTCCCAAGTGAGCAACTGAGGGATCTTCATCTGCAAAGAATACACAGACACATGCCCCATAACCATCATATACACGCACACACATACACACATACCAGTGCACGTGCTCGTTGGCTAGGGGCAACAACATAAGACTCTTCACTCCTATTAACACACACATACACACTTGCCTGTGCACGCACACGTCGGCCAGGGATCACAGCAACAAAGGACTCTTCAATCATACTTACACACACACGCGTACACACTTGCCTGTGCACGCACACGTCGGCCAGGGACCACAGCGCCAGGGTCAGCGACAGAGGACTCTTCAATCGTATTTATACACACACATAAGCGTACACACACATACCTGTGCACGCACATGTCGGCCAGGGACCACAGCGCCAGGTTCAGCGACAAAGGACTCTTCAATCGTATTTATACACACATACGCGTACACACACATACCTGTGCACGCACACGTCGGCCAGGGATCACAGCGCCAGGGTCAGCAACAGAGGACTCCTCCACCGTACCAGGGGCAGAAGGGCGGCCCATGGACTCCAAGATGTTGGCAACGCATGTGCCCACAGCTCCAGGGGTGGCGGCCATGCTGGGCCTCTGTGACAGGCAGTGGTCCTGCACAAACACACACAATACACATGCTTACGTCATGAGTGCAAGCAATGGCTGCCCATTGACCATGAAATGCACGCGACGCATGTGCCTACAGCTCCAGGGGTGGTGGCCATGCTGGGCCTCTGTGTAAAGCAGTGCTCTTGCACAAGCACAAGCACAGACACACACAGCACACAAGTACACAAGAATGTGAGTGTGAGTGAGACAGAGGGTGGTCAGTCCTACATTTAGAGCACATACAAACACACTGCGAACGCAGCACAACCACAGCATGCGTGTGCATGCAGTGTGAAGCTAGGTATGCCATTGTGACAAAGCTTTGACTTGCGAAGTGCTCTTCTCCGGACACCTAACACACACATACACATACACACACAGGCGCACACACATAACACAAAAACACACAAACACACACACACACAAAGCTGCGTGGTGTGGACGACAAGGCCATGAGGCAGGTAACCACTTTTGAAAAAGATGAAGTACGCACCTTGATGTCCTGGTCACACTCTGAAATGAGGACACACACACACGCACACACACATACAAACACATAAGGCCGTGCAGTGTGTGCAATAAGATTAAACAGGCATGCGTGCACACATTTTTTTTTAACGATGCATGACACAAACAGACCTTGATGTCCTGGTCACAATCTGAAGTGAGAATGGCCTGCGGCTGCCACACAAAGAAAGCCATGTGGTAAGCTCGACCCAGCTCCTTCTGGCACTTGCTGTCGAGGTCCTCGTACTTGGACACCAGGCACTTGTAGACGGCGCCTTGCTCCTAAGTACACATAGCAAGTAAGTGCATGTGGTTTGCGTGTGTGTATACATGCGTGTGTGTGTGCATGTGTGTATGTATGTATGTATGTATGTATGTATGTATGTATGTATGTATGTATGTATGTATGTATGTATGTATGTATGTATGTATGTATGTATGTATGTATGTATGTATGTATGTATGTATTTATGTATGTATGTATGTATGTATGTATGTATGTATGTATGTATGTATGTATGTATGTATGTATGTATGTATGTATGTATGTATGTATGTATGTATGTATGTATGTATGTATGTATGTATGTATGT
>Ga0307963_1001927_pt1 | contig 16217 bp, 19 predicted proteins | sample OrgLakmetagen594_FD_201829 | JGI IMG/M metagenome (GOLD analysis project Ga0307963, IMG submission 201829) | Saline water microbial communities from Organic Lake, Antarctica - #594 | ecosystem: Environmental > Aquatic > Non-marine Saline and Alkaline > Saline | place: Antarctica: Organic Lake...
CAGGTTTTAATCATTATCAAAAGAAAAGTACAGAAATCACCTTGCTCATCACGTGCTGCAAGTCCTGTGGAGTGTGACCCCATCCAGCTGGCCAGGTTTTAATCATTATCAAAAGAAAAGTACAGAACTCACCTTGCTCATCACGTGCTGCAAGTCCTGTGGAGTGTGACCTCATCCAGATGGCCAGGTCGTAACATCAGGATTTAAAGAAGAAGAATACAGAAATCAACTTGCTCATTACGTGCTGCAAGTCCTGTGGTGTGTGCCCCCATCCAGTTGGCCAGGTTTTAACATCAGGATTTCAAAAAGAAATGTACAGAAATCACCTTGCTCATCACGTGCTGCAAGTCCTGTGGTGTGTGCCCCCATCCAGCTGGCCAGGATTCAATCACGGCCAAATCAGAAATTAACTAGCTCATCACATGATTTAGGTCCGGTGGCATGTGACCCCATCCACATTTCAGTCATGATCTATAGGAGAAAGCACAAACATCAGCAAGCTTATCTTATGATGTAGGTCCGGTGGCGTGTGACCCCATCCAGCTGGTCACATTTCAGTTATGATCTATAGAGGAAAACACAAACATCAGCAAGCTTATCACATGATGTAGGTCCGGTGGCTTGTGACCCCATCCAGCTGGCCATATTCTCGCACCGCTTCATGGGCATTGCAGAGCAAATGGGGCGCACCCTGCAACGCACCTCTGTGAGGTGAGTCCAACATGTACACATGTATAGGACAAATACAGTATTAAAGGTATTGCCGAGCAAATGGGGCGCACCCTGCAACGCACTTCTGTGAGGGCTGAAAGAATATACAAGACATATTTTTTGCACCACTGCATGCATATTGCAAGGTGAATGGGACGCACCCCCGTAAATTGAGTCCAATGTTTGAACATGTAAACAGAAAATTGGAGACATTGCAGAGCAAGTGGGGCGCACTTTATTGCAATGCAGCTCTGTGGGGTGAGTCCAATGTATATAATTATAGATGATATACGGTTAAGTTATTGCAGAGTAAATGGGGCGCACCCTACAACGCACTTTTTTTAGGAGAGCCCAACGTATACACATGTATAGGACAAATACATGTATAGGACAAATGCACAAAGGAATTGCAGAGTAAATGAGGCGCACTTTATTGCAACTCACTTCTGTGAGGTGAGTCCAACATACTTTTTCAGTTAATAATACACTTACAAGGAGGCAGCATGTGACAAAGACTTCAGCTACGATTGGCATTGCAGAGCATAAGAGGGGTTCACCTTTCCACCATGCAAGTACATTTTTCGACTATCAACATATTTTGCCAATGTGCAAAGCATAGAGCACAGAGGAAGCTCACAGAAGCGCATAGAAGCTGGATGTACATATAAAAGTGGCACCCTCATCCACAAACACACACACATACACACACACACACACACAGACACACACGAAATGTCTGTCGTCACATGCAGTGTGAACATGAAGGAGCGCCTTGACTTCTCTTGTGCGCTGTTTGGGCCTGAGGGCTCCCTCATAGCCAACGCCCCTCATTTGCCTGTGCACTTGGGAGCGATGAGTGATGCTGTGAAATTCCAGGTGTGCATGTGTGGGTATGTGCGTGTTTGAGTGTGTGTTTGCGTAAGCGTGTGTGTAATGGGGGGGGGGAAGGTCCCTCTCATTTGCCTGTGAACTTGGGAGCAATGGATGGTGCTGTGAAATTCAAGGTGTGTATGTATTAGAGTGTGTGTGTTTGTGTGTTTTTGCGTAAGCGTGTGTGCGTGTCCGTGTGTGTAGGAGGGAGGGAGGGCAAGGTCCTTTCTATAATATCCAATGCCCCTCATTTGCATGTGTACTTGAACATCGTCTGATGCTCGAATGTTTCAAGTGTGTTTGAGGAAAGGGTGTCTTGGTTTGGTGTCTGCGTGTGTGTGTATGTGTGTGTACGTGTGTGTGCGTGCGTGCGTGCGTGCGTGCGTGCATGCGTTTGTGTGTGTGTGTATGTGTGTGTGTGTCGTTCATGTGGTGTGCCAAAATTGGTGCATCAATTTTTTACATTTTTTTCAACATTCTTGTGCGACTTGAGGCAAAAGGTGATGCAGTGGGAGGGCTCCAGATTCTTACCCTGCACACACACGCCATTCTTAATCCCGTACGCACACATATATCAGGTTTACCTTGTACACACACACATATCAGTTTTGCTACCAGGACCCCCCCCCGGGACGCACACATGCTTTTCTTACTTTTCCACATGTTCACACACATACATGCAGGTTTGCCACTATGGCCCCAGGGTTTCACATAGCCTGAAACTGCTGTTGCTACCCTTTCAAGGACATCTCCCTCACCCCCTACCACACAATGTTTTTCCGGTCATACTCATGTTTACACACACACATACACACACACACACACATAAAACACACACACAAAACACAAACACCCCTTCAGGTCCGCTACTATGGACCCCAAGGCCCTGGAGCCTCTCAAGGCTTACACCCTGGAGATGTCATTGCCTCCAACCACCCCCAGCTGGCAGGCGGCTCTCACTTGCCTGACATCACAGTGACCAGCCCTGTGTTTCAGGATGGGCAGCTCGCTTTTTTTGTTGCCTCCAGAGGGCACCACACAGACATAGGTGTGTGTGTGTGTGTGTGTTTTGTGCGTGTGTGTGATGACGATGAGGCCTTGCGTGTGTATTTTCGAGGCACCTGCTTGACGTCACTAGCCCTGTGTGTTAACGATCAAAACTATCTTGTTTTGCTAAGTATAAGGTGCCAGACGTCAGTGCATGTGTGACACGCTGGGTATTTGTGTGCCGTGGGTGTTTGAAATGTTGCGAGTATAGCATTGCCTACTGACTTATAAGTGTAGCATTGCCTACTTACATATAAGTGTAGCATTTCCTACTGACTTATAAGTGTAGCATTGCCTACTGACTTATAAGTGTAACATTGCCTACTGACTTATAAGTGTAGCATTTCCTGCTGAATTATAAGTGTAGCATTGCCTACTGACTTATAAGTGTAGCATTGCCTACTGACTTATAAGTGTAACATTGCCTACTGACTTATAAGTGTAGCATTGCCTACTGACTTATAAGTGTAGCATTGCCTACTGACTTATAAGTGTAGCATTGCCTACTGACTTATAAGTGTAGCATTTCCTACTGACTTATAAGTGTAACATTTCCTACTGACTAATAAGTGCAGCATTGCCTACTGACTTATAAGTGTAGCATTGCCTACTGACTTATAAGTGTAGCATTGCCTACTGAATTATAGGTGTAGCATTGCCTACTTACATATAAGTGTAGCATTTCCTTCTGACTTATAAGTGTAACAATGCCTACCAACTTATAAGTGTAGCGTTGCCTACTGACTTATAGGTGTTGGCAGCCTGCATAAGTGTGTGGCTTGTAAAAGGCACAAGCGCATGCACACACATACACACACACATATACACACACACAACACACACAACACACACATACACACGTACACGCACGCACGCACACACAGACACACACTGACACACACAGACACACACAAACATACACACTTCAAAACTCCACCTCACCACAACAGGCGGCATCAGCCCAGGCTCCATGCCCCCAAACTCAAAGTCGCTTGTGGAAGAGGGAGCTGCCATCGTGTCTTTCAAGCTTGTCAGGGACGGCCAATTCCAGGTATACAACTAATCTGATGAAGATCAGCATACATCACGGACAGTATGCTGATCTCTGCAAAACTACATATCACAGACAGTATGCTGATCTCTGCAAAACTACATATCACGGGCAGTATGCTGATTTCTGCAAAACTACAATTCACGGACAGTATGCTGATCTCTGCAAAACTACGTATCATGGACAGTATGTTGTTCTCTGCAAAACTACATAGGTATATAGGGAGTGCTTTTTACCGCCTGCATAGTTTACTCATTCCTCTTTTCCAGAATTGCCCGTTGCTCCTGGCGTCTCTCGCACCACAAATAAAGAAAAAGTGGCTCATTGTTAAAAGGCGCTGTAAAACAGCAAGCACCACTCCCTTGCATTTTCCAGGAAGCCAGCACCTCAGAATCGCTCGTTGCTCCTGGCGTCTCTCGCACTATACAAATGAAGCAAAAGTGGCTTATTGTTAAAAGGCGCTGTAAAGCAGCGAGCACCACTCCCTTGCATTTTCCAGGACGCCACCACCTCAGAATCGCTCGTTGCCCCTTGCGTCTCTTGCACCACAAATAAAGCAATAGTGGCTCTTTGTTAAAAGGCGCTGTAAAACAATGAGCACCACTCCCTTGCATATTCCAGGAAGCCGGCACCTCAGAATTTGCTTGTTGCCCCTTGCGTCTCTCGCACCACAAATAAAGCAAAAGTGGCTCTTTGTTATAAGGCGCTGTAAAACAGTGAGCACCACTCCCTTGCATTTTCCAGGGAGCCGGCACCTCAGAATCGCTCGTTGCCCCTTGCGTCTCTCGCACCACAAATAAAGCAAAAGTGGCTCTTTGTTAAAAGGCGCTGTAAACAGTGAACACCACTCCCTTGCATATTTTAGGAAGCCAGCACGTCAGAATTGCTCGTTGCCCCTTGCGTCTCTTGCACCACAAATAAAGCAAAAGTGGCTCTTTGTTATAAGGCGCTGTAAAACAGTGAGCACCACTCCCTTGCATATTCCAGGAAGCCGGCACCTCAGAATCGCTCGTTGCCCCTTGCGTCTCTCGCACCACAAATAAAGCAAAAGTGGCTCTTTGTTAACAGGCGCTGTAAAGCAGCGAGCACCACTCCCTTGCATTTTCCAGGACGCCACCACCTCAGAATCGCTCGTTGCCCCTTGCGTCTTGCGTCTCTCGCACCACAAATAAAGCAAAAGTGGCTCTTTATTAAAAGACGCTGTAAAGCAGCGAGCACCACTCCCTTGCATTTTCCAGGACGCCACCACCTCAGAATCGCTCGTTGCCCCTTGCGTCTCTCGCACCACAAATAAAGCAAAAGTGGCTCTTTGTTAAAAGGCGCTGTAAAACAGCAAGCACCACTCCCTTGCATATTCCAGGAAGCCGGCACCTCAGAATTGCTCGTTGCTCCTGGCGTCTCTCGCACCACAAATAAAGCAAAAGTGGCTCTTTGTTAAAAGGCGTTGTGACACAGTGAGCACCACGTGCATGCACCTCCAGGCAGCTGCCATCTCGGAGCTGCTCATATCCTGCTACCTCTTCACCATACAAAAAAGCGAGGCTTTGTGCAATATTACGTGCTTTTGCACCTTCAGAACGCCAGCACCTCAGAACTGCCCAATGCTTCTGCCCTTCTGGCAATTACAGTGAGGCCTTGTAAACCAGTGAGCACCCCGTGCTTGCACCTCCAGGTAGCCGGCATCTTGGAGCTGCTCATATCCTGCCACCTCTCACCATACAAAAAAGCGAGGCTTTGTGCAATACCACGTGCTTTTGCACCTTCAGAACTGCCCATTGCTTCTGCCCTTCTGGCAATTACAGTGAGGCCTTGTAAACCAGTGAGCACCCCGTGCTTGCACCTCCAGGCAGCCGGCATCTCGGAGCTGCTCATATCCTGCTACCTCTCACCATACAAAAAAGCGAGGCTTTGCATCACCACGTGCTTTTGCACCTTCAGAACTGCCCATTGCTTCTGCCCTTCTGGCAATCACAGTGAGGCCTTGTAAAACATGAGCAACCTGTGCATGCTGCTCCAGGAAGCCGGCATCTCAGAGCTGCTCATGGCCCCTGGAAAGCTGGCAGACACAGTGCCTGGTATCAGTGGCACTCGTTGCTTGGCGGACAACCTTAGCGATCTGAGAGCCCAGGTGAGCAGGGTTGCCAGGCCCCTGGAAAGCGGGAAGACACGGTGCCTGGTATCAGTGGCACTTGGTGCATGGTGGACAACCTCAGCGATCTGAGAGCCCAGGCAATTAGGGTTGGCCAGAACCATTTATACAAGGTTTATATACAATTTTTTTGGCAGGAAAATCACCAAATATAGTCATACATGGTGTGTATACCGGTATACCGGTATACGGTTCTGGCCAACCCTACAGGTAAGTGTGCCTCAGCCAAGGGTGTCTTGTTTTTTTATAAAGAGCAACCCTGCTGCATTCTCTTAAGCTCATGCGCTCTTGTTCAAATACCCTGCGTGCTCTCTCACCATCTGCTGCACGATGGCACAATGGAGTTCAATCTTGTTGTTTTTGTTTGTGAATGTTTGTTAAACTGTGTGTGTGTGTGTGTGTGTGTGTGTGTGTGCGTGCGCTAGCAGCCGACCAGACACAATTCGTTTTTATCTTGTTAAAAAAAAGACTCCGCTGGTAGTGATGACACATCTTGTTAAAAGATGCAGTTCGTTTCCTTTTTAACAACTTTACTCATACTCGTTGCAGGCCTGGCGGCTGAACAGCGCCTTGCTTGACTGATTTCGTCGACCTCCTCCATTCCTTCTTGTGATGCATGCAGGTGGCAACCAGCGCGACACAAGCTAGGTAGTTAGCGCGTTATTCTTACGCAGAAGCCGAATTGCGCGACACAAGCTATTCATAAAGCGCATTGTTCTTACGCTGAAGCCAAATTGCGCGACACAAGCTATTCATAAAGCGCATTATTCTTACGCTGAAGCCAAATTGCGCGACACAAGCTATTCAAAAAGCGCGTCTTGCTTGCACAGAAGCCGACTAGCGTGACATTGGCCAAAGTAAAGGATATTACAATTACAGATGCCTTTACATCACGCCCTGTATCAAGTAGCGTTTATCAATTCCTCAAACGCACAGGTGGCAGCCAGCCAGCGTGGTATCAATTTCATGAAAACTCTAGTTTGTTCATGCCTTGTGACATTGCATCACGCTGCACGTATATTATTGCTACGAACGCAGGTGGCAGCCAATCAACGGGGCATCAATCTGATGCACAGCCTCATGACGGAGTTCAGGTGAGAGAGACAGCAGAATGAACAGACTTGCGTTTCAATGAAGACAGGGCTGAAGGTGTCAGATGGTACAAATCTCATGGCAGAGCTCAGGTGAGGGAATAGCAACCAAACTGGCAGAGCTCAGGGAATAGCAACCAAACTGGCAGCTCGTGGCAGAGCTCAGGTGAGGGAATAGCAACCAAACTGGCATTGCAATAAGTCATAACTGAAGGTCGTAAGACTGCAAAGTAAACCCATTCAGGTGAGGGGACAACATAATCACAACACAAACGCACATACAAACGCATTTTACCAAAAATAAAACATACATGCACACACACATTACGCACACGCACGCGCACAAACACACACACACTCTCACATGAACAAATTCCATGTATGAATAGAAGCCAAGGAACAGAGCAAAGTCTACTGGAGCTATCAGCGACCCGCAAATTGCACTGCCTGTGTTCTCCTGCAGTCCCTGTGTGGTGCACACACACAGCTGTACATGAGCCACACTCCAGGCCACAGCCGAGAGCAATCAGGGGCATGCTGTCGTCAACTTCCCTCTCTTCTCATGCTTGTGTTCTCCTGCAGTCCCCGTGTGGTGCACAGCTGTACATGGGCCACATCCAGGCCGCAGCCGAGAGCAATCAAGGGCATGCTGTCGCCAACTTCCTCTTTTCTCATGCTTGTGTTCTCCTGCAGTCCTCGTGTGGTGCACAGCTACATGGGCCACATCCAGGCCACTGCAGAGAGGGCAGTCAGGGACATGCTGCGACAGTTCTCCGTCGACCAGGTGAGTGAATTTGCGTGTATGTGCGCATGTTTAAGTGTGTGCGTGTATGTGCGCATGCGTAAGTTTGTGCGTGTATGTGCGCATGCTAAAGTGTGTGTGTGTTTATGCGTGAGTGTCAGGCTGTGTGTGTGTGATTGTTGGGGGTAGTTGTATGTACAAATACGTGGTGATTTTTTGATCGTGAGTTGCCTGATAAGGACTTTGGGTTCTGGGAAAATAATGGTGTTGCCGCTCACCCACGTTGGAGCTATGGCCATAGCTAATCATGGCCATAGCTTTTGTAGCTAATCATGGCCATAGCTCTTGTAGCTTATCATGGCCATAGCTCTTGTAGCTAATCATGGCCATAGCTTTTGTAGCTAATCACGGCCATTGCTCTTGTAGCTAATCATGGCCATTGCTCTTGTAGCTAATCATGGCCATTGCTCTTGTAGCTAATCATGGCCATTGTTTTTGTAGCTAATCATGGCCATTGCTCTTGTAGCTAATCACGGCCATTGCTCTTGTAGCTAATCATGGCCATAGCTCTTGTAGCTAATCATGGCCATTGCTCTTGTAGCTAATCATGGCCATTGCTTTTGTAGCTAATCATGGCCATTGCTCTTGTAGCTAATCATGGCCATTGTTTTTGTAGCTAATCATGGCCATTGCTCTTGTAGCTAATCATGGCCATAGCTCTTGTAGCTAATCATGGCCATAGTTCTTGTAGCTAATCATGGCCATAGCTTTTGTAGCTAATCATGGCCATTGCTCTTGTAGCTAATCATGGCCATTGCTCTTGTAGCTAATCTTGGCCATTGCTCTTGTAGCTAATCTTGGCCATTGTTTTTGTAGCTAATTATGGCCATAGCTCTTGTAGCTGGTTTCGTGGTACGTAATGAGGGGGGTGGGGTGTAGAAGAGGAGCAGTGCAGTCCAAGGGCAGGAACAAGTTTCTGGCAACCCGGAAAGGCGTTTTGGGGCATCTAGAAAAAGAATTTTGACAAAGATGTACAACACGTTGACTCAGATGTATAAAATACTCTGTTTGCCTGTGATGATCGAGGATCTTCTGCCGAAAGGGAATTGCAACGTTTAGATTTGCAGTTAGGATTGATCTGAGTTGGTAATTCATCTTTGCCTTTTGAAGCCCCCCCGCTCAGCGAACTCGCCCGCTCTGTGGTGCTCTCAGGTGAGAGACCTTCTATCTCGGGAACGGAATCGAATGGAATGGTTAATGCTTCATAGCGCTGCTGTTAGCTTTGGCACAGGGCCTGCCTGAGGTGGAGATTGAAGTGCAGAGAAAATCATAGCTGGCAGCTCACCTTGTTTGCGACTAACACTCGACATAGCAGAACGGCTTTGATATCATATATCACCTTCATTAATTCATGCAGGGCCTGCCAGAGGTGGGGACGGTAGTGGCAGAGGACGTCATGGACGACGGCTCACCCATCCGCCTGTCTGTGACCATCGATCGGCGTGATGGAACCGCGATCTTTGATTTTGAGGGCACAGGTACATATCATTACATGTATCCAAAACATGTACATATCACAGGTACATATCATTACATGTATCCAAAACATGTAAGCAGTGACGATCGCATCAATGAGGGGGAAATTAACGTAGATGGGTTTTATGTGTGCGTGTGTTTGCGATTGTTGAACATACAAAAAACTTTTCTCTCCAGAGCAGTAAATGCTCATAGTGACGTGCTCAATAAGCATGATGACAGGACTGTGTGGATTTCTTCTTCTCTCCAGAGCAGTAAAGGCTCATTGTGACGTGTGCTCAACGAACATGATGTCAGGGCTGTGCAGCACCTCGTCATTTCCTTTCATTGACTCTGATTAAAAACTTAAAAATACACGTAACACCCGCAATCACTTTTTGCCTTACCCCTCCTTCCTTTGAACATTAAAAAGGTTCGCACTGTTCTTTAAGAAGACCACCCTGACTCTGAATGCTGAACGAGATCTCCCCCCATTATAAATAGGGTTGGCCAGAACCGTATATAAACGTAAATGTACACCGTATATTTGGTGATTTCCAAGCCAAAAAATACCGTATATGTACACCGTATATATATAGCCATGAACGCTACCACACACTCCCACAACAATTCTTGCAGACACTACGCTCCTCCCCAAATGAGTGGAATTGCTTTGAGTCTTCATGTCACCAATTTGGTTCCAGGGCCTAAGGCACACACCAACCACAACGCTCCTCCCAAATTAAGCCAACATTGCGTTATACCTTTGTGTAGGGTTGGCCAACACCGTATATCTGCACTGTATATGACCGTATATATGGTGATTTCCCTGCCAAAAATACCGTATATACACCGTATATACCTATAAATGTATGGTTCTGGCCAGCCCTACCTTTGTGTCACAATTTTGGTTCCAGGACCTGAGGTATATGCCAACCACAACGCTCCACCTGCTGTGCCCCTCTCTGCCGTTATTTATGCCCTTCGCGCCATGGTGGACAAAGACATACCGTTGAACCAGGTGTGTGCGTGTGTGTACGTTGGGTGTGGGTGTAAATAAGTGTGGGTCAATCACAACGCTCTACCTGCTGTGCCCCTCTCTGCCGTTATTTATGCCCTTCGCGCCATGGTGGACAAAGACATACCGTTGAACCAGGTGCGTGTGTGTGTATTGGGTGTGGTTATAAGTGTGGATGTGGGTGTGGATGGGTGGGTGGGTAGTTGGATTTAGGCGTGGCGTCGGGCGTATGCTTGCGCATGAGCCCAAGCTGATGACTGCAAATGTGTGCGTCTGTGAACCATGCTCCTTGATCGAGCATAATATTTAGAATACACCTTTCATAGTTTCCCCAGGGCATCTATAGTTGCCGGACTGCCACGTTGCACCACCGCACTGTGCTGACTTTAGGGTGCACTGCTACCTTTAGGTGCACCACCGCACCGCTGAAATTAGGGTGCAGCTGCACACGCACACACACACACACACACACACACACACACACGTACACACACACACGCACACACACACATACACACACACATGCACAATGCTTGCTCTCTAGTGAGTAGGGTTGACCGGAGCCGTATATACACACCGTATGTGACCGTATATATGGCAATTTCCCTGCTAAAAGTACCGTATGTACACCGTATATACGCACAAATGTATGGTTCTGGCCAACCTTACTAGTGAGCACGAGCTCTTGCTCTCAGCAGAACGCACGTGAGCTCAGAAGGGACCACTTGATCTCTGTTTTTTCTTGGTCTTAAACACTGTGTACCCATTCCACTGTGTCCTCAAAACTGTGTACCCATGTTCAGAAAAAGGTGCAGTCAGAAAGGGTGGTTCCAGGTTATAAACTCTGTCACTCGTTAACAGGAATCTGATTGGGTTGCCTTGCGCTCACGACTTTACGCATCCCGCTTGCATGCTCAACAATCTAACTGCCATAACTTAAACCCCGTCTTTATTCTTTCCCGCCTACAGCAATGCCTTGCGCCTATGATTGTATGCGCTTCATGCAGGCTACACTTGAACTGATTGCCAATTGTTGAGCCTCTTTTTCTTCTCATCAAGCAATGCCTTGCCCCTGTGCCCGTATGCATCTTGCTTGCAGTCTGAATGAGCTGAATTCCATATCTTCGACCTATTTTTATTTTTCCTTTCAGCTAGCAGGGATGCCTTGCCCCTGTGATCGTACGCATCTTGCTAGCAGTCTAAATGAGCTAAATTCCATGTCTTCAGCCTTTTTTATTTTTCCTTTTAACTAACAGGGATGCCTTGCCCCTGTGACCGTACGCATCCCAGAGGCATGCCTCCTCAACCCAAGCCCGGAGGCGGCAGTGGTAAGCACTCATATTTTGAGTTTGTCACACTGTCAGCCTCTTGTTCATTAGGTATTAATACTGTTAGAATTGGACGCTGTGCACCACCTGCTTTGCTATAGGTCGTACAAAGATGCTTGAACAATAAATGATTAGTCACTGGAAGTGTGAACAAGTCTGTGTCTCTACTACTCATCTATAGGCAAATGCAGCAGAGGTGGATATGCAGGAACAATTCATGTTTGTTTTCTTAATGCATTGGTACGTATGTCAAACCTGTCTCTGCAGAAGGCACAAGTACGTATTCTGAAGATCATATCTTTATATAACTAGCTGCTGTTCTCCATTCAGATCCTTGTTGGAACTATCCAATTGTTCCTTTGAGCCCCTTTCCAAAGAAAATTTCAAAATGATTTCTTACAAACATCGGAAATTTGTTCGAGATTGCAGCTGCATCTCAATTACACTTTACGAGTGTACAAGATGATAGGGTGCCTAAACTTGTTTGTGTTTTGTTTGTGTCTACAGCGTGGGTTAACCTGTCCAGGCAGGCTGTGCTACCAGCAGATTTGCTTGCGCAGTATGCACACGCGCACACACACACACACACATACACACACACACATACACAAACATGTACGTGCACCCACCCACCCACCCACACACACACACACACACACACACACACACACACACACACAAAACACAGGTGGGCGGCAACGTGCTGACCAGTCAGCGTGTGACCGACGTGGTGCTGAAAGCCTTTCAAGCAGCAGCTGCAAGCCAAGGCTGCATGAACAACCTGACCTTTGGGGATGAGGGCATGGGGTGCGTACATGTTGAAAGATAAGGGCAAGGCACCATCTCCAGAAGTTGAACTCGAATTGTTTGTTTGTTTTGTGTGTGGGAACCTCAAGTTTTGGGCATCTGGGACCTGCTTATGGTGTTTTGTTTTGCTGCTGAGCTCGCTTGCACTTCAATTATTTTTAGGATTGCAAGTCATTGTCAATACAACTTCATTGTATTATGCGTGACGCACACAAACACACACACACACACACACAAATACACACACACACAAACACACACAGGTACTATGAGACCATAGCTGGAGGTGCAGGCGCTGGTCCAGGCTGGACAGGACGCTCAGGTGTTCACACACACATGACCAACACACGCATCACAGACCCAGAGGTGTGTGTATGTGTGTGTGTGTGCTGAGATGAATTTGTGTATGTTCACACACACATGACCAACACACGCATCACAGACCCAGAGGTGTGTGTGTGTACTGAGATGAATTTGTGTATGTGTGTGTGTGTGTGTGTGCGCGCGCGTGTGCTGCCGTAATGCTAGTTGTAGGTGTTTGCCTATGCTATGTAACTGCTGCTAGACAGGACACAGATTTTGCTGCCACTTCACCTCAATCTTGAACGACGCATGTGTGCGTGTGTCCTTAAGTTGGTGTATTAATTTACCTGCTTGCATTGCACTTTGTTGCTGCTTCAAATTAACGACCAGCTGCTGGTGATATGCACAGTCATCTATCACACAAGCAAATTTTCAAATGAGATCCAAACAAGCTTTCTTTAACAACGCGCACGCAGTTTTGCAGAATAAATACAACCTGCAAACACAGCTCTTTCAACTCATCTCCTTCTTTGTAAACGTGTGCCATGAATACACACGCACGTTTTAGTCACTGGCTGCTAGTCTAACAAGCTTGTTGTATTAACGCGCTCGCAGATTTTAGAAAGGCGCTATCCTGTGGTGCTGCGTGCTTTCCACCTCAGGAATGGGTCTGGTGGCGACGGACAGTTCAAAGGCGGGGATGGCGTCGTACGTGAGGTGTGTTTTAGGTGTAAAAGCAAAGGGATAAGAAAGACGCAAACATCCCCAACGGGGTTAAACCGTTCAAAGGCGGAGATGGCGTCGTACGTGAGGTGTGTTTTAGGTGTAGAAGCAAAGGGATAAGTAAGAAAGACGCAAACATTCCCAACGGGGTTGAACCGTTCAAAGGCGGGGATGGCGTCGTACGTGAGGTGTGTTTCAGGCGTAGAAGCAAAGGGATAAGTAAGAAAGACGCAACCATTCCCAACGGGGTTGAACCGTTCAAAGGCGGGGATGGCGTCATACGTGAGGTCCTAGTAATGAAGGGCCAGAAAAAGCTACCAGAAAAACCTGTGAACGGGCGTGATATGTACAGTGTGAAAAAGATGGTTTTTTATTGATATTTGTTTGGGGATCCCTATAGGTTGAGCAGCCATGCCAGGCTGGAGGCCTTCGTGATCCGAACTAAACTGAACTAAACTCAATTTGAGGAAAATGGTGAGCTACCTATGCACAATCTATATGGTGAAGATGGCATTGTGCGTGAGGGGTGTTGTATGGTTTAAAGCTGAGCTGAAATGATGCGAGGACGAATGAAAAGCTGCACCTACACCCTACGTTGGGGACGGCGTTGTGCGTGAGGTGTGTTATAATTTAGTGGTGGGAACAACAAGAAGGAGAAACGCATAGGCGACAAGACCCATTCTCCTCACATCCTCAATGGAACAGGTGCCACGTAGGTGCAGGGTTGGTCAGAACCGTATTTACACACCGTATATGACCGTATGTATGGTGATTTTCCTGCCAAAAATACCGTATATACACCGTATTTACTTATAAATGTATGGTTCTGGCCAAACCTACGTAGGTGCTGTAGTTCCAATGCTGCACAAAGGCAAGGAGAGCAGCACACAACAAACAAACAGGGGTTATCCCCCTCACACCACAAAGGCACCACGCGTCCTCTGTGAGGCTTATATTGTCGGTTGGAAACTGTAGCTTATGAAGCAGTGCACCTGCACAATCATTGGGGCCCCTCGCATTAACAAGATCGCAAAAAAAATCTAGCGGTCCTCTGTGTTGCCCTGCAGGTTGTCCTCCGAAAAAACGGACTAGCTGGAGTGTGCTGTTTACACACACACACACACACACACACACACACACACACACACACACACACACACACACACACACACACACACACACACACACACACACACACACACACACACACACACACTCATACACACACATACACACACATACACACACACATACACACACATACATACACACACATGTAATCACACACACAGATTGAAGCGCTCCGCCCGATCAGCGCAGGCATTCTCTCAGAGAGGCGCAGCACTGCACCCTTTGGACTTATGGGAGGCTGCGCTGGGGCGCCTGGCTTGAATCTGTTAAGGCGTGCTGATGGGTCTGGGCGCACTGTAAACATTGGTGGGTGGAACATGGGATAGTTGCGTATGCTTAAGTGTACTAGGTGGACTTGTTGGGTGTGTAGAGGCGTGTTGGTGGGTCTGGGCACCTAGGCTATATCTGTGGGTGGAAATTGCAAAAGCGTGCACACATACACACACATATATTTGCAGGTGGAGAAAGCAAATGCGTGCACACATATACACACACTAAACACCAGCAACCACCGCTCAGGTTTATGGTTACACACAACACGTGAATGCACGCTTCTTCATAAACACTCTCCTCTGTGTGCATGGCTAACCCTTGCGCACTCTCAGGCGGCAAGGCATCGATAGCTATGGCGGCAGGGGACTGCCTCATTATCCATACACCCGGAGCAGGAGGCTGTGGTGCACCTTCCACACAAGGTGAGCAGAGGTGGCAGCTTAGCGCAGGATGGCATGACACACACAATTGCACACATGCACACATGCACACTCATACACATACACACACACGTACACACGCATAAACACACACGCATTAACACACACATACATACACACATACACACTCACACACACTCACATACACGCACACGTACACACACGCATAAACACACACACGCACACATACACACACATACACACACAAGCACACATGCACACACACATGACAAACACTTGCACACACATGCACACACAGGAATCACTACAGGCCGCCTTGGTGCTCCAGATGGGATGCCCAACGCAGGCTGCTCTAATAGTGGTGCCGGTAGCAGAGACGGCACAGGTGTTGTACAGCTGCAGCAGGCTCTCTCCAAACGACAGAGGGTTGAGGGAGATGGAACAACACCGCGTGTGGTGTTAAAAGGCAGTGTGCAAGAGTATGTATTATCGCAGGAGGGAGCATGATCAACGCAATGTCTTCATGTTGTGTAGAATTTTCCTTTTCTGTACAAAACCAGTTGGCTTCCCTTTCTTTTCTTCTGTACTTCTGCTCTTGCACGGACTTTTAAGTTTGTGCCAAAAGGCTGGACAGCAAAAAAAAAAAAAAAACTAGGCAGACAGTGAAAACCACTCCCCACATTAAATAAGGAAAAGGAGCCACTTTGGTACCGAGTACCGTAAAGCTCCTCCACCGCGAAAGGGAAAGGAAAAATCAATGGGGATCAGGAGGGTTGCAGGCTTGGCCTGAAACCGGCTCCTGATGAAAGTTGATAACAGTACTGCAAAGGGACAAGTTTAGCAGCAAAGTTCACAGAGTGCACATGGAGCTTGGAGGCAAGCTTCTTAACTTTTTGAGAATTGAGACCCAGTTCCTTGAAAGGCTTCAGAGTGTGAGTGTTTTTTTTTTTTTTGGGGTGGTGTTACAGCTACGGCCCCCAGCAGGGACCTGACAGACAACAAAAAAAAGAGGAGAGAGGGCTCAAGCAGAGGAGAAAGCAAAAGGAAGCTGCTCAAG
>Ga0307963_1001929_pt1 | contig 16214 bp, 15 predicted proteins | sample OrgLakmetagen594_FD_201829 | JGI IMG/M metagenome (GOLD analysis project Ga0307963, IMG submission 201829) | Saline water microbial communities from Organic Lake, Antarctica - #594 | ecosystem: Environmental > Aquatic > Non-marine Saline and Alkaline > Saline | place: Antarctica: Organic Lake...
AGTCACAGTGTGCGCAATTTGACGGGGGTCAAAGCCCACCTTGACTGCCCAAACCCTAATATGGTGCCTTTCTATGATAAAACAGCACATGTTGAGCCACATCACCACGCACTTCAACTTTTCACTTGATTTTTTTTGCAATCATATTTGTTTATTACAACAACACCATACCACACAAAAGTATGCCATTTGGTGGAGTGGGTGATCTGCTGTGAAGATTTTGTGGTGAAAAGTGGGGTCCACACCACGGAGAATCAGACACGGGCCCTGTAAGTTGCTAGGTTCAAGCTCAGGTGCAAATAAAAATTCAGAGCACGGCCGGCCTCTGGGTGCCAATCATAAACCTAGCAAACTTTGGGGCCCATGCTCAATCCACATTTTAACAACACCCTTTTTTTTGGCTCAGTCAGCCCCCTCTGGCGTAGTTTATTCTTTTTTATTATCTCTGCAATTCCATACCCCTGGTTATAAACCAAGGGGCATCGCTCCAACCAGCCACGAAGGAACTACTGTCAGACAAGTAGTACATACTGACATGCGACTAAGCTCCAGGTCTGATTACTGCTGGTCTTCCCATAATTTCTGCTTTTACAAGAGTGCATGTTAAAAGAAAAGCTGCGGAACTGTGAAAACATTGACCTAAGTCGTTTTGTTGTGGACCTCAGAGAGAGACACTTGGAATTTTGGACACTCTATCTTGATGACTGCCCACGAGAGCACAACAGCAAAATTCTCGCTTATAACTTAAAAGAAATGGTGTGCACTGCTCCCCAAAAAGGCTCTGGCTACTCGCTCTCCCTACTCCCTTCCCAAGAACATATTCCTAAACCTCCCACGAGATGTCATTCGCAGTGTTGCCCGTTTCAGACTGCGTGTCCACACCCTTCGCTTTGAGACCGCAACATGGAACCCCAGGTCCTTCCCTACCTATTAGTGTGAGGCTGTTGATGATGAACAGCATGCAATTTTCCACTGCACACACCCCCATACAGTGTTTCTTCGCAGGGAGATATGAGATATGAGTCCTTACTCTCAGAGGCAAGAGCAGAGGATGTTTCTACTTTTTTGCACCAGAACAACAGCAAACTCTATTTTTTTTCTGCATGAACGGATTGTTTTTAATGAGCAGACTAGCCTGACTGAAAATTCCTTGTACTAAATCTTAGCCATGAAGGAAAGCAAAATCACGTCTAGTACTGTGGTTAGTGGCAGTGGCTTCATCACGGTTACACTCGACCCCAATGGTGATTTGATCTGACATGCCGCTGTGAACCTTGGGAACCGACTTAACTAACAATAACAGTTAGTTACATCATACATCTCCCTCAGCAACCTTCCAGTTGGAATTTGCATGCTGTATTTACAAAGAAAATAGCGAGAAGACTGTTAGCATTTAACGGTGTCACACAACATACAACATTAACTGAGCCCTGAGCGGTTCTGTGTCCAAGCTCACTGTTATCTAGATGCCCCAGGAACTGATACTCTAGCGCTATCGTTTTCATTTATTTGCTCGATGAAGCCCCCCCACTCATTCAACAAAGGCGCCTCATCCCCCTCGCTTCCCCAACTATCATTTTGGTCTCTTAAATTCAGCTGGTCCTTTGTATCTTCATCGTCCAGGGACTGTAAGCTAAACTCTCGCAGGCGGCCAGCGATGTGTGGGGGTACAATGGCGCTAATTTTGACGCCTGCAAATTGAGTTTTGAGGCATTGTGAGCGTCACGTGTGAGTGTGTGTGTGTGTGTGTGTGTGTGTGTGCATGTGCATGTGTATGGGTGTGTGTGTGTGTGTGCGTGTGCGCGCGTGTGTGTGTGCATGTGCATGTGTATGTGTGTGTGTGTGAGTGTGCGTGTGTGCATGTGTGCATTCTAAGAAAGCCCTCATCTGGCAGTGCCTGAGATCGAGCAATCACAGGCACTTACTCATAAGCTTCATTCAAAATTGATGCCTCCTCTTGGGTATCTTTCTGCCCCGAGATGATAAAAAGTTTGCAGCTTGATAGCATCTATTACCCCTTTTACGAATCTGATGCCAGCTTTCTCACTAATTCAAAAAAGAGGGCTGCCCAGATCCCCAATCCGTTCCTCTTTCCCTATTGCAGCGAAGGAAATAGAGCTCTCTCGTTGTAGTGTAGGAGGAGAAGCAGGGCGCATCTCTCTAAATGTTGCAGAGTAGAAGGGCGCAAGTAACTACTTGCGGCAAGTTATAGACAACTCAGGCACCTGTGGCTGTGAAGTCCGGCTCTTCCAGCATGGTGCCAGACGTGTGGATGGCATCAAGCACGTCGCCAGCAGAGTAGGGCAGGTACACATTAACCTGCATGCGCGCGTGTTTGGGGTTGAAACGTTGAAAAAGGGTAATCCAACAGATGCCATTTCTGTGCTTCGTGCGATACATATATCCACGTAACATGTGTGTGAATGTGTGTGGGGTGCGTACGTGTACGCGTGCGTGCCAGTATGAGTGTGTGCCTGTATGCGTTGGTGAGCGCATGCACGCATGTAGCTAGCACATTAGAAGGACAGGATACGAACACCAACACCCAAGTCCACACCCACACCTACACCCACACTTGCTCACACATGCACTCACATATCCGCACCCCCATCCACACACGCCCACCTCAACCATGCTCTGTGCCAGCTTAGGTACCCGCACCCACACATGCACGCACATATTCGCACCCCCATCCACACACACCCACCTCAACATGCGCTGTGCCAGCTTGGGTACCTACACCCACACTAAAGCGAAGTAACTGAAGTAACCTTACCTAACACCCACACTTGCTCACACATGCACGCACATATCCACACCCCCATCCACACACACCCACCTCAACCATGCTCTGTGCCAGCTTGGGTACTTACACCCACACTAAAGCGAAGCAACCTTACCTTACATTACACCCACACTTGCTCACACATGCACGCACATATCCGCACCCCCATCCACACACACACACCTCGACCATGCTCTGTGCCAGCTTGGGTACTTACACCCACACTAAAGCAAAGCAACCTTACCTTACTTTACACCCACACTTGCTCACACATGCACGCACATATCCGCACCCCCATCCACACACATACACCTCGACCATGCTCTGTGCCAGCTTGGGTACCTACACCCACACTGCAGCGAAGTAACCTTACCTTACTTTACACCCACAATTGCTCACACATGCACGCACATATTCGCACCCCCATCCACACACACACACCTCGACCATGCTCTGTGCCAGCTTTGCAGAAATGAGGTCCATCAGGGGCTCCAAGCCGTCCCCTGTCAAGCCGCTGATGCAAACCGTGTCCCTGCGCCGAGCAGCCACTTGGCGCACCTGAAGCAAAGCAAAAGATTAAAAGGGCCACTTACTTGTTTGTACTCACTGAGGCAAATAACTTCTTTTCTTTCACGGTCTCTGATGCAAGTAACTTCTTTCCTTTCACGGTCTCTGAGCCACGCAGCCACAGAATTGTGGCACAGATTTATTATGTCATCAGGGGCCACTCCTTTGTATTCGCTGCTGCACACAACGTCTCTTCGTCAGGCGGCCACTTAAAAGAGGTTGTAGGGCATGACTTGCCATTTAAAAGGGCCACTTCCAAGGGCCACCTATTGGAGGCGCAGGACATGGCTTGTCACTTAAAAAGGGCCGCTTAAAAGAGGTCGCATGACATGACTTGCTTGCAAATGCTGGTCACACAAAAAAGTGTGGCACAGAGCTTGCCCAATGATATTTTCTTAAGCACGTGACGAAAGTGGTTTTGGTGTGACTTTATTCTACGCCTTCATGCACACTGGCTGTGTTTCAGCAGGCCATGCTCATTTGGTGCACCTCTTCGTTATTTTTTCTTTTTGCGCGCACTGTTTCAGCTGTGGCTGTGTTCCAGCAGACCCTGCTCATTTGGTAATCCCCCCGCCAAAAACACCGTATACACACTGTATATATGCGTATATATGGTTCTGGCCAACCCTAAGCAGTTGGCTTCAAAGGAAAAGACGAAAGGAGAGAGCTCGTGCTATGCCTGATCTCGGTGAGATCATAGGTGGACCTCATGTGTACTTCAGTCTGCCATGCACATGACCCGTTCACAAGAGCTAAGTATCAACATGTGTGTGTGTGTGTGATTGTGTATGCGTAATGGGTCTGAGCAAACATTTAAGTGAGTGTGTATGCGTAATGGGTCTGAGCAAGCATTTAAGTGAGTATGTATGTGTAATGGGTCTGAGCAAACATTTAAGTAGCTCCAGGCAGGGACTTCCAAAGTTAATGCATCAATGTACGACCTCCTAATGTAAACGCATCCAGGCAATGACCTCCTATTGTTAATGCATCCACGTACGACCTAATGTCGAAGCATCCATGTACAACCTCCTGATAAAAACGCATTCATGTATAGGGTTGGCCAGAACCGTGTATAAACGCAGAGGGGGCTGACTGAGCCAAATATAAGGGTGTTTTTAATATGTGGATTGAGCATGGGCGTCATGACTGGCAAGCTCCAAAATTTACATAACATGAAATACGAATCCTTGCTCTGTCCATAGATGTAAAATTCGGAGCTTGCCAATTTTGGCGCGTGTGCTTATTTTGCTGTGGCGTGCAGGCCATTTTTTACCAGAGGTGGTCGACGGAGGCCCCAAATGAGGGTACTTTTAAAATGTGAATTGAGTATGGGCCCCGTAACGGGCACTTTCTAGGCTGAGCACCAGAAGTAGCCCAGGCTCCGAGCTGCTGAGAACAACTGAGCTTGAAAAGTGCCAGCTGCGGGGCCCATGTCTAATTGCCCGTGGCGTGAACCCCACTTTTCACCACCACTCTCTCATATCTCACCACTCACTGACCTGATTTGTGTCATTTTTATATGAATCGTCTACATTTCATTAAAGAATACCATTGCAACAAGAATGGGGCAAAACGGAGCAGTACTTGGCCAGATGCCCCATTTTGGCCCATTTCCCTTAAAGAAAATCAGCAAAAGGGATGCCAAAAAAGGTGGGAAATCAGCCCTCACCAAATATACTTTTCAAAACTCAGGATGGTTTAGTTTTGGGATGAAAAGAGGCCCTGGTTGAGGCGTGGTGGCCTGTAATGTGGAAACTCAGTGCCAAAATTTGAACTGTATTTCCGTCCAGACGACTGGGGTGGTCCTTTTGGCCCCAAACTTCATTAACCATCTAGTTATATCATACAAACATGATTTGCATCAAAAAAGTCACATTTCAGGACATTTGCTCCGTTGACCCCCTCTGATTTTTTACCACAAATTGTCAACTCACCCACTGCACCAATCTGGAGTACTCTTAATGGTGTAGAATTCTTATTGGAAAAGAATACCATTGCAACAAAAATGAAAGAAAACGGCTGAGTGGTTGGTGTTTTATGAGAATTTGAGCCATTTCCCCATGGAAATCACCACATTAGGGCTTAAATGCACCATGTGTGCTTAATCCAGTCTATGTCGATCGGATGAAGTGGCTGTGAGTGGCTGCCTTCTGAATGCAAAAATGCACATTTTCAGGCATTTGCTCCGTTAGCCCCCTCTGGTATAAACGGCATTTTTGGCAGAGGAATTACCAAACATACGGTCATATACAGTGATTATACACGGTTTTGGCCAACCATATCCATCCATGTACATTCTGACTCAAACCAATTGAACTGGATTTAAATTGTCCACCAATCGACCAGAGTTAAATTGTCCACCTTTGCGTTAAGAAATGCGTTCACCTGCTCTGGGTCTGGACACGCGTCCGATTTATCCCAGGCCCACGATTCAAGGAATTGGAATCCTTGCATTGACCCGTGTACGCCCAGATAAGAAAAAACTCAAGCTAGAGCGTGCTAGGAGCTTCTGCTTCAGAGTTGGTCACCTGCTCTGGATCTGAACATGCATCGGATTCATCCCAGGCTCACGATTAGAAATGGAGTCCTTGCGTCGAACCATGCAGGCCCAGATCAGAAAAAATCAAAGTTTGAGCAAGCATAGTCACCTGCTCTGGATCTGGGCACGCATCCGATTTGTTCCAAGCGGTGATCACTGGCAGCGAGCCCATGTCGAGCTCCTCCAGTACCTGCATGCAGCAGGAGTGTGCAGCAGGAGTGTGCAGCAGGAGTGTGCAGCAGGAGAGTGCAGCAGGAGTGTGCAGCAAGAGTGTGCAGCAAAAGTGTGCAGCAGGAGTGTGCAGCAAGAGTGTGCAGCAGGAGTGCAGCAGGAGTGCAGCAGGAGTGCAGTAGGAGTGTGCAGTAGGAGTGTGCAGCAGGAGTGTGCAGCAGGAGTGTGCAGCAGGCGTGCAGTAGGAGTGCAGTAGGAGTGTGCAGCAGGAGTGCAGCAGGAGTGTGCAGCAGGAGTGCAGCAGGAGTGTGCAGCAGGAGTGTGCAGCAGGCGAGCAATGAACGCATTAATAAAAGTGTGTAACAGACAAATACTAAGGGGAAACGCGTGAATTAATCAACGGGAAAGAGGGGAAAAAGGGAGCAGGAGAGAAAATATGAAACTAGTGTGCACACTACAGGCAACGCACTTTAAGAAGTAAACCGGCAAGGAGTGTTATTAAGCACACTTGCATGCACTCAGAATTACGTCAAATTGGGAGAGCCACTGGGACTGTTTGTGATGTATGCGTGTTGGGGCGCGTGTGTGTGTGTGTGCGTGTGTGTATCCCCTCAAGCCTCTTGTCAACATCCGGAGCTTAATGCCCCCTCACTTATTTTGCAGCCATTTGCAATTCGTAGATAGAAGACTGTGCTTATGCGAGATTCTCCCCCCCCCCCACCACCATGCAACAATGCATCAAACAGGTCTGCTAAGCCAGCATGCAACAGCAGTCGTACTGTCCACTAATCGCTCCAAAATCAAAGGAAGTTCACACATTAGCAGGGCTGACTAGTATCGTACTTATTGCCAAAAGTTTGTTCTCATTGCCAAAAGCTTGTACTCATTGCCAAAAGTTTAACACGACAGCCTTCCACATAACCTGTGACGCGATCCTTTATTCAACTCATCACCCTTATCTTCATAACCAGCTTATGAATTTTCTCAACACGACAGCCTTTCACATATTCTGTATCCTTCCACATAACCTGTAACGCACAATAGCCTTTCGCACACGACAGCCTTTCACACACGACAGCCTTTCACACACGACAGCCTTTCACACACGACAGCCTTTCACACACGACAGCCTTTCACACACGACAGCCTTTCACACACGACAGCCTTTCACACACGACAGCCTTTTACACACGACAGCCTTTCACACACGACAGCCTTTCACACACGACAGCCTTTCACAACAGCCTGTAACTCTCACATTACCTGTAACTCTCTAGCCTCTCACATAACCTGTACCTCTCTCGCCTTTCACATAACCTGTAACCCTCACACAACCTGTAACGCGCTTCTTTATTCTCACTCGCGTCATCTGTCCAAGTGCCAGCTCTGTCCAGAAACAGAAACCCAACATAAAATCAAATTTCCTGGCGCCACAACCGCGCTCTTCTCCTCATCTGCAGCACCTCGTCACACAACATAAGGTGTCTCCAACCTGCACCACAGCAGTGATAATTAACTCACCTGCAGCACAGCGTTGCACTGGGCCGCGGCGATTGGGTGTGAGGTTTATTTTTGCTCACCTGCAGCACAGCGTCGCACTGGGCCGCGGCGTTGGGGTGTGAGATGTCCACCAAGTGCAGCAGCACCGAAGCGTCTGTGATCTCCTCCAGTGTTGCCCTGCAAATTCCGCAAACATCATTATCATTGTGTGTACTGTTGTGTGTGTATTTGTGTGTGTATTTGTGTGTGTGTGTGTGTGTGTGTGTGTGTGTGTGTGTGTGCGTACGTGCAGGTGCGGTACATTGTGCCTAATCTGGGGTTGGCCATACACAGGGTGTGTGTGAAGTGTGTATGGGTGAGTGTGTGTGTGTGGGTGAGTGTGTTGTGTGTATGCACCCTGTGTGTGCGTGGGTATATGTGTGTGTTGTGTGTATGCAACCTGTGTGTGTATGCACCCTGTTGTGTGTATGCAACCTTCGTGCGTATGCACCCTGTGTGTGTATGCACCCTGTGTGTGTTGTGTGTATGCACACCCCATGTGTAACAACATAAAAGCAAGTGTGTGATTTCTCATTGCTGCCCAGCACATTCACGGTTTCCCCGTAGTCCACACCAAAGGCTTTTTTAAAGGAGTGACATCACACACACGCTAATTTAAAGGAGTGACATGTCCGCACACGTAGTGTATGCAACAATTTAAGAGTGACATGTCCGCACACGTAGTGCATGCAACAATTTAAAGGAGTGACATGTCCGCACACGTGCATGCAACAATTTAAAGGAGTGACATGTCCGCACACGTGCATGCAACAATTTAAAGGAGTGACATGTCCGCACACGTGCATGCAACAGTTTAAAGGAGTGACATGTCCGCACACGTAGTGCATGCAACAGTTTAAAGGAGTGACATGTCCGCACACGTAGTGCATGCAACACACGCAGCAACACAAAAAGCATGCGTGACAAAAGGCCGTCCTTATCGCAGTTGTGCGATACGCCTTTTGTGCATTGGGGCGATCTCAGGGCTGGCCAGAACCGCACACCGTAAGTGATGACCGTGCGCAAAACTTCTCGCTAAGAAGAATAGCGCGTGTACACTGTGCGATACGTAGATATGGTTTTGGCCAACCCTGGTCATACCAGTGCATACCGTCAAAGCGTGCGTGACGAAAGGCCGTCCTTACCGCATTTTTGCGAATCATGGAAGTTTAAAATCACAATGCACACCTGAAAGCAGCCACTAGTTGCGTGGATAGCTTCTGGTTGAAATAAAGTTAAGGAAATAAATCACAATGCGCACCTGAAGGCAGCCACCAGTTGCGTAGGCAGCGAGCGTTTGATTGAGTTTAATTTGTGAAGTTGGTTGAGTTTCAATCGTGAAGTTGAAAACCAGAATGCGCACCTAAAGGCAGCCACCAGTTGCGTAGGTAGCTTCTGGATGAAGCCCACCGTGTCGCTGACCAAGACCTCACGGTTCCCTTTTAATCTGTGTATGCGTGTGTGTGTGTGTGCGTGTGTGTGTACGTGTATATGTGTGTTTCTCTGTCTGCCTGATGTGCGCGTCTACTTGTGTGTGTATGTGTGCATGTGTGTGTATGTGTGTGTGCATGTTATTGAATACCATGCTGATTGCCATGCAAACAAAGCCTAACACATCTGTATTTAAATCTTACCTGATGTTTCGTGTTGTGGGATCCAGGGTGGCAAACAGCTTGTCTTCCGCTAGGACGTTGGCGGTACTGAGCTGGTTGAGGAGCGTGGACTTTCCTGTGACACACACACATGCACAGTGCGCGTGTGTGTTTATGTGTGTGAGTGTGTATGTGTGTGGGAGTGTGTGAGTGTGTGTGTGTGTGTGTGTGTGTGTGTAGGGTGAGGAATCCAGGTGGTGGCGGCGTTGTCCTCCGTGAGCATGACGGCACATATCCGATTGAGGAGTATAAATTTGCTGTTGGAGCCAAACTGCGCAGAATACAAAAACCGCACGGACGGCACATATAGGATTGAGGATTACAAATTTGCTGTCGGAGCTAAACTGCGCAAACTAAAGATTGCACGAAATGGTGGAAGACGTGGTTTGCTTTTGTGCAGGGTTAGAAACACGGAACGAGATGGTGGAAGGCAAGATTTCCATCAGTCCGCGTGAGGCCGGCGGAGGCACTGAGTGTATGTTATTGGAGCGTGGCTTTGTTGCTGTAACACATGCACAGCATCACAGCATACACGTGTTTGAACAGACAACAGGATGAATGGTGTTTGGCTTTGCTGCTGTGACACTTGCTCAGCACACACGTGTTTGAACAGACAACAGGATGAATGGTGTTTGGCTTTGCTGCTGTGACACTTGCAAAGCACACACGTGTTCGAACAGACAGCAGGATGTGGAGAACAGAGTGTGGATGAACGTGGACAGGCGGTGGCACTAAGCCGGTGTGCTTGCTGTAAGGCTTTGCTGCTGTGACACTTGCACAGCACACATATGTTCGAACAGACAGCAGGATTTGGAGAACAGAGTGTGGATGAACGTGGACAGGCGGTGGCGCTAAGCAGGTGTAAATGCTAGACTGGCTTTGCTGCTGTGACACTTGCACAGCACACACGTGTTTGAACAGACAACAGGATGTGGAGAACAGAGTGTGGATGAACGTGGACAGGCGATTGGCTTTGCTGCTGTGACACTGCATACACGTGTTTGATCAGGCAGCAGGATGTGGAAAACAGAGTGTGGATGAACGTGGATTTATCGGCCTGTGGGACGTGCAAGGCCCAGGGTTGGCCAGAACCGTGCATATACACCGTATATGACCGTATATTTGGTGATGTATATTTGGTGATTTCCCTGCCAAAAATGCCGTGTACACACCGTATATGACCATATATTTGGTGATGTATATTTGGTGATTTCCCCGCCAAAAATGCCGTGTACACACCACACCGTAAATGCAAGGCCCTGGCCAACCCTAGCAAGGCTAGATGCCCTTATAAATCAGCAGGGACGGGTGTATAGCTGCCTGCCAAGACCGCACCCATTGCAAAATGTATCATTTTTGTGCGCACTATTCATATTCAGGCCTACACCACACCTACGACACAAAATGCACGCTCACCAGCATTGGTGCAGCCCATGAGGGTGGAATCAGGAGCGGGTGAAGACTGTCCGACAGAAGTGCTTAAAACAAACAATATTCATGACAACACCACCCCTATTTAATAAGTAGTACTAATACAGGTGCATTCTCACCAGCATTGGTGTAGCCCACGAGGGCAACGACAGGAATGGGAGCAGCCTGTCTTCGCTTGCGGTAGTTACGTCTGCGCATAGTATATAAGGATGGGTCTGTACATACGCACACACACGTACAAGCATACACACACGCATACACACACACACACACGCACGCACGCACACACACGCACGCACACATGCACACATACACACGCACACACAAATCAAGGCTTTGTGGACATGCCAGCATCGACGCAGCAACGTGGAGCTGTTTGTATAGGCAGCAACGTGGAGCTGTTTGTATAGGCAGCATCGAAGCAGCAACGTGGAGCTGTTTGTATAGGCAGCATCGAAGCAGCAACGTGGAGCTGTTTGTATAGGCAGCAACGTGGAGCTGTTTGTATAGGCAGCATCGAAGCAGCAACGTGGAGCTGTTTGTATAGGCAGCATCGACGCAGCAACGTGGAGCTGTTTGTATAGGCAGCAACGTGGAGCTGTTTGTATAGGCAGCATCGAAGCAGCAACGTGGAGCTGTTTGTATAGGCAGCATCGAAGCAGCAACGTGGAGCTGTTTGTATAGGCACACTTCACAGCTGTGTGCGAAAGAACAGATATGAAGGAGGATGGATTTCAAAGTGTAACCTGAGCCTGCTGTGTAGTACTGAAGCGGTGCAGTAAGCCAGCATACAAAAAGACTTTTGTGCATGCCCCCTAGATCTGTGTGAATGCCGTGCCCACCTAATTTGCATTCAAAAATGAGCAGCAAACACACATACACACACAGAAGGAATCACAAGCGCACCTATGTGTGCGAACGCTCTCCAACTCCTTGCGAAGGGCACTAATCTTGCCTCGCAGCACACACACACACACACACAGAAGGAATCACAAGCGCACCTATGTGTGCGAACGCTCTCCAACTCCTTGCGAAGGGCACTGATCCTGTCTCGCAGCAAGCGCTTGTCTGTCTCAATCTGCTTTTCACCTGCACAACCAGAGCGGAATGCATAGGGTTGGCCAGAACCATATTAATATACGGTGTTTTCACGGTATTTTTTGCAAGGATATCAGCAAACATACGATTATATACGGTCATATACGGTCATATACGGTGTTTTCACGGTATGTTTTGCAAGGATATCAGCAAATATACGGTCATATGCGGCATGTATACACGGTTTTGGCCAACCCAAAGCTGCTCCAAAGCTGTGCAGCTGTCACGGTTCGTTCTATACCAGCAGACGCCTGCAAAGTACTAGTGCTTCGTTTTTTGATCGGCTTTCCACCTGCCCAAAGAAATCAAATGTCCATTAAAACAAGGGCACAAAACAATCCAGCTCGTAAGAGGGTTTCTTTGCTCAATGACCAATCTCAAACAATGTCATGCACGCTTTACGATACAGTACTTATAACACCTATTTCATACACACACAAAACATGTTACACACACATACCTAGTATGCATCATGCAATACAAGCCGCAAGCACACACACACAAACGCACACACGCACACACGCACAAGTACACACCTGTTCCCTTAACAGCACCACCACCACCCACACGATCCAAGTGGGTCCACATCCGAGTCAGACGGGGCAACTGGTACTCTGTCTGTGCAAGCTCCACCTGCACAGTGTACGATGCAATGTGAATGTGTGTGTGTGTGTGTGCTGTCTGGACCAATACAGTGCACTTTGTGTCATGTTGCGGTGTGCAATGGTGCACATACGCTCAGTGTGTGGTGCAGTGGTGTGTGTGTGTGTTCTTGAAATGCTGTCTGGACCAATACAGTGCACATTTTGTCATGTTGCGGTGTGCAATGGTGCACATACGCTCAGTGTGTGGTGCCGTGGTGTGTGTGTGTGTTTGTTTTTTGAAATGCTGTCTGGACCAATACAGTGCACATTGTGTCATGTTGCGGTGTGCAATGGTGCACATATGCTCAGTGTGTGGTGCCGTGGTGTGTGTGTGTGTTCTTGAAAGGCTGTCTGGACCAATACAGTGCACATTGTGTCATGTTGCGGTGTGCAATAGTGCGCATACACTCAGTGTGTGGTGCAGTGGGGTGTGTGTGTGTTCTTGAAATGCTGTCTGGACCAATAAAGTGCACATTTTGTCATGTTGCGGTGTGCAATAGTGCGCATACACTCAGTGTGTGGTGCAGTGGTGTGTGTGTGTGTGTTTTTGAAATGCTGTCTGGACCAATACAGTGCACATTGTGTCATGTTGCGGTGTGCAATGGTGCACATACGCTCAGTGTGCGGTGCAGTGGTGTGTGTGTGTGTGTGTTCTTGAAATGCTGTCTGGACCAATACAGTGCACATTGTGTCATGTTGCGGTGTGCAATGGTGCACATACGCTCAGTGTGTGGTGCCGTGGTGTGTGTGTTGTGTGCGTGTTCTTGAAATGCTGTCTGGACCAATACAGTGCACATTGTGTCATGTTGCGGTGTGCAATAGTGCGCATACGCTCAGTGTGTGGTGCCGTGGTGTGTGTGTGTGTTCTTGAAATGCTGTCTGGACCATTACAGTGCACATTGTGTCATGTTGCGGTGTGCAATGGTGCACATACGCTCAGTGTGTGGTGCCGTGGTGTGTGTGTGCGTTCTTGAAATGCTGTCTGTACCAATACAGTGCACATTGCGTCATGTTGCGGTGTGCAATGGTGCACATACGCTCAGTGTGTGGTGCAGAAGTGTGTAGTGTGTGTCGCCCGTTTCCTCAGTTCTTCACTAGCTCAGTTCTACAAATAATACATGCGAGCACCATCCGTCTCAGACCGCTTTCTTTGCGGGCATTCAAAGTTGTGTGGAAGCTTGAAAGGCACGTGCATACGTGAGCGCACGTGCGCACGCCTCTTTGTGTGCATGTATTTGAGCATGCCCCTTTCTTTGAAGCTCTCACCTGCAGCTTTCCTTCTTTCGTCTGCGCCCGCTGCATGAAGATGTCCAAGATGAGGGCCGTGCGATCACACACCTAGGAGCACAAACAAGACATGCATGAGAAAGTTCAGGATGAGGGTCGTGCAATCACACATTAACATGCACACACACAGTCATACCACACAGTCACACACGCACAGTCATGCCACACAGTCACACACACAGTCATACCACATAGTCACACACACACACACACCAAGAAGTTGGCAAAGGACCAGCAGCTTGAATGCAGCCTAAGGGTGAATCAACGCCGTGTATCTGGCAGTGTGTGTATCCTCTTCAGGTCTCTAGTGCAAAATGGAGCACACACAGGTTGGGTGACAAACGTGCTCAACAACTTCACACGTACAGTACAGTGAGACACACGGTCCGGTGTGTGACTAGCAAGCCAGATAAATGTCGATTTTCCCCCCACAAAGGGAATTTGACATTCCTACAACTTCACAATCCAACAAAAGTCAGTGGCTCACATGGAAAACAGGTGCCTCATAAACATTTCAGGTGCCTCATGAACATTGCAGGTGCCTCATGAACATTTCAGTTCCTCGTTTCCAGACTTTTAGCACATGGAGTTGAAACACCTCACACACGCACGCATTGCCGTTCACTTAATTTAGCTACCATAACAGCACACTTTGATTCCCACACCGAGCACTTTCTCCCTAAACTTATAAATAATACATAACACGTAAACTAAATAACACGTAAGTTAATACTAAATAATACATAACATGTAAACTTTATAACACGTAAACTAAATGCTAAATAATACAAAACACGTAAATTTTGCAAAACAGCAGCTGCACGCCCTACGCACCCGCACGCTCCCGTTTCCACACCCAAGCACTTTTTCAAGGTTCCTCAGTTGTCCTGGCGACAGCTCGTCGTCGAAAATGACCTGCACATGGGCACAGCGACAAAGACAGACTTTCTCTCGACAAAACGATTGGTGACGGCCTCATCATCACAGTATAAATTGCGCACACATAGGGTTGCCGGTTCCAAGCCTTGAGGTAATCAGTGTTGTGCACCTGACGCTTGACGGCGTCAATGGTAAATGACGCTGACGGCGTAATTTATGTCAAATTGACGGCTAAAATAGTAAATTACGCCGTCAATCGTCAGAGTTTAGTGACGGTAACGCCGTTATTTACGATCGTTATTTACGGTGCCATTTTTGAATGACGCCGTATGTGCACAACACTGGAGGTAATATGACCTGGGTGCTACACACAGTGTTGGCAAGGCCTCTAAAATGCCTTCAATAGCTGGGAACCAGAAATTTTCGACAAGTTGGTCAAACCTGTATGTATAATACATGCATGCAGGATCTTCTTAGTTGGTTTAACCTACAAGTCGTAGCCATACACATGCAGAAATTAAGTTTGTATTATTTACGCAGGATTTTGTAGGTTGGTCAAACCTACAAAATGTTGCATAAATGCATCAGGTCTTCAGGGAAATGCTTCCCACACTCAGCAGCCATCTTATGCTTCCTAGGCACAGCAACGACAACTGTAGGGTTAGCTATATATAAACGGTGTATATACGGTATTTTGGCAGGAAAATCACCATACATACGGTCATATACGGTGTAAATATACGGTTCTGGCCAACCCTAACAGTATACACAAGTTATACACACAGTAATACACGGCATATATACACGGCAATCTTTGCAGGGAAATCACCAAATATACGGTCTTATACGGTGCAATATACAGGTATCATATGTGGTGTAATATACCTATATGTACGGTCTTGGCCGACCCTTAACGCCTGACTTGTGGCAACTTCCTGACTGTATAAAATGATCAGTGTTGTGCACATACGGCGTCATTCAAAAATGGCACTGTAAATAACGATCGTAAATAACGGCGTTACCGTCACTGAACCCTGACGATTGACGGCGTTATTTACTATTTTCACTGTCAATTTGACATAAATTACGCTGTCAGCGTCAGGTGCACAACACTAAAAAGGATCCCAAGGCAACAAAGCCCACTGCATTTGACGCGTTTTGTTGCACGTTGCCTATTACGTTGATGCATACACCCACAGGGTTTGGCCACCGGCCTCAGTGTCGGGCCATTGAGCAGCATGCCGCAAAACAAACACACACGCACACGCAAACACATCGACCGTACGCTGAACACACACGCACACGCATACACACCGGCCCATACGCAGAACACACACTCACACGCATACACACCGGCCCATACGCAGAACACACACACACATACACACCGGCCCATACACAGAACACACACACGCAAACACACCGGCCCATACGCAGAACACACACACACGCATACACACCGGCCCATACGCAGAACACACACTACACGCATACACACCGGCCCATACGCAGAACACACACGCACACACGCATACACACCAGCCCATACGCAGAACACACACTACACGCATACACACCGGCCGATACGCAAAACACACACACACACGCATACACACCGGCCC
>Ga0307963_1001931_pt1 | contig 16212 bp, 16 predicted proteins | sample OrgLakmetagen594_FD_201829 | JGI IMG/M metagenome (GOLD analysis project Ga0307963, IMG submission 201829) | Saline water microbial communities from Organic Lake, Antarctica - #594 | ecosystem: Environmental > Aquatic > Non-marine Saline and Alkaline > Saline | place: Antarctica: Organic Lake...
CCGGTCCTGCTTCTCCATTGCCTTCCTTGCTTCAAAGACACATCAATCTGGAGTGCAGTCCATGCCGGTCCTGCTTTTCCATTGCCTTCCTTGCTTCAAAGACACATCAATCTGGAGTGCAGTCCATGCCGGTCCTGCTTTTCCATTGCCTTCTTCGCTTAACACACAGCGATCTGGAGTGCAGTCCATGCCGGTCCTCCTTCTCCATTGCCTTCCTTGCTTAACACACAGCGATCTGGAGCGCTGCCCATACCGCCCACTGGGACTGCTTCCACCGCTTCCCTGCTTCATATGACCTCATGCCCTGCCCAGCTGTTTTCAAGAGGCCATGCATTTCCCCTTCTTCATTCCAGCAGGTCGTCAACAACCCCAAAAATTAGTACTCATTCTTCTCTGCATGTGCTTGTTCTATCACCCACACAGTGACTTGAGCTCGGTATTATACTTGTCTGCAGGACCGCCCACAAGAACTTCAAGGCTGTGCAAGAAGCAGCTCCTGCTACTTAAGCACACCCTGGTATCCTATGATCGTGTATGCTTCTTTTCAACATGTATAGTCGCCAAGGGCCGTCCACAAGGACTTCAAGGCTGTGCAAGAAGCAGCTTCTGCTTTTTAAGCACACCCTGGTATCCTATGACCGTGTATGCTTCTTTTCAACATGTATAGTCGCCAAGGGTTGCCACAAGGACTTCAAGGCTGTGCAAGAAGCAGCACCCGCAGAACGGGTTCATTGTGTGATGCCTAGAGATGTCTGCTTCCTTTCAGTGCGTGCAGTCACTAGTGACTCACTAAGGCTCACAAGAAAGGCTTTCAATCAGGACGTGTGACTGCTAGCCAGTACAGTCACTAGTAACTCACTAAGGGACACCCACGGCAACTCCATGGCTGCACAAGAAGCAGCACCTGCAGCAACCACTTGTTGTGTCAAGCTGCCGATTTCATGTTCTGTCTGATGGTTCAAAATGTGTGCAGTCTTTGAGAGCTGCCCACGAGGACTCCATGGCTGCACGTGAAGCGGCAGCTGCAGTGAATCGGCAGTACAAGCACCTACGCAGGCAGTATGATCTGGACAAGGCCCGCTTGGACACAGAGGTGAGTGGTGTTTAAGACTCACTTGCACTGTGCTTGCAGCATAAGTCGTAGGAATGATCAGTTGGTGGTGACAAGAAAAAGATGGCAGCATAAGTCATAGGAATGATCAGTTGGTGGTGACAAGAAAAAGATGGCAGCATAAGTCGTAGGAATGATCAGTTGGTGGTAACAAGAAAAAGATGGCAGCATAAGTCGTAGGAATGATCAGTTGGTGGTAACAAGAAGGATGGCAGCATAAGTCGTAGGAATGATCAGTTGGTGGTGACAAGAAAAGGATGGCAGCATAAGTTGTAGGAATGATCAGTTGGTGGTAACAAGAAGGATGGCAGCATAAGTCGTAGGAATGATCAATTGGTGGTGACAAGAAGGATGGCAGCATAAGTCGTAGGAATGATCAGTTGGTGGTGACAAGAAAAAGATGGCAGCATAAGTCGTAGGAATGATCAGTTGGTGGTAACAAGAAAAGGATGGCAGCATAAGTCGTAGGAATGATCAGTTGGTGGTGACAAGAAGGATGGCAGCATAAGTTGTAGGAATGTTCAGTTGGTGGTAACAAGAAAGATGGCAGCATAAGTTGTAGGAATGATCAGTTGGTGGTAACAAGAAAGATGGCAGCATAAGTTGTAGGAATGATCACTTGGTGGTGACAAGAAAAGGATGGCAGCATAAGTTGTAGGAAGGATCAGTTGGTGGTGACAAGAAGGATGGCAGCATAAGTCGTAGGAATGATCAGTTGGTGGTGACAAAAAAAGGATGGCAGCATAAGTCGTAGGAACGATCAGTTGGTGGTAACAAGAAGGATGGCAGCATAAGTCGTAGGAATGATCAGTTGGTGGTGACAAGAAGGATGGCAGCATAAGTCGTAGGAATGATCAGTTGGTGGTAACAAGAAAAAGATGGCAGCACGACGCAGACACGGGTGTCATCTGGATTAGGTCTGCTTGAACGCAAAGATGTGTGGACGTCCATGTGGAAGGGTGCTGATCAATGCATTCAAAATGGAATTGGTGTGCGTACAGGAACCTTGCAGAGGGCTGCACAGAAAAGGGTCAAACATATCAAGGGTTGGGCAGAAGTGTATGTATATATGTACACCGTATAAGACTGTGTGCTTGGTGGTTTCCCTAGACCACACCGTACATGCACATTTATGTAAAGCTCTGGCCAACTTTTAGTTATCAAAGGAAAAACATTATCTGCACGCATTATGGTGTTGATTTCTTTTCAGACCTTGGAAGCCACTTGATTTCAGCAAAAACCACGAGCTCCTTATATTTTTGTAACGTACGCAGCTTGGGTCTGCACTTCTACAAAACGATCTTGAAATGTGTGATTCTTGTCACAGCCACTCGTGCGCACATTGTACCAAGTTGCATTTAAGCATGAGTGCCCGAGTATTGGTACACCTATTCTGCAAGAAAAAGGTGAGCGAGAATCTTCCCCATTTTTCACCAGGCTGCATCGCAGCGTGATGAGATACGTGCTCATAACGCAGATCTGAGGCAGAATCAACGTAAAGGGATTTGTTGTCCTACCTTTTCAAGGTTTAATTGCTTCACTGCGTAATGAGCTGCGTGCTCATGACACAGATCTGAGGCACCTTTCACTCGACTAGCTTTGCTGTCCTGATCGTACACCCAGCTTGCTTCACTGCGTAATGAGTTGCAAGCTCGTGACACAGATCTGAGGCAACGTCCACTCGACTAGGTTTGCTGTCCTGATTTCACACGCAGGTTGCTTCACTGCGTAATGAGTTGCAAGCTCGTGACACAGATCTGAGGCAACGTCCACTCGACTAGGTTTGCTGTCCTGATTTCACACGCAGGTTGCTTCACTGCGTAATGAAATGCGAGCTCGTGACACAGATCTAGCTCAATTGACTCAAGAGAAGCAAAAAGCGATGGAGGGCTGGCAGGTAAGTGTGGCAATAGAGCCTGCGTTTGCTGTAAAACCAATCCCACCAAGCAACTTGATCAAGAACAGTGGCACCTGTGTGTGCAGTGCTGCCACTCTCTCCTCCAAGCAGCCAGTCACACAACACTTTGCCATGGCGCCCCAAGCATCACTTTTTTTACAATTTAAATCATGTTGTGCGTGTTATCGGGTTGCAGGCAGAGACAGCTGCACGCAAACTGGCTGAGGAGTCTGAGAAACGTGCCCTAAAGGCTGCAAAAAAGCAGGTGCGTCTGCTGGTGTATATGTGTTGTTGTGTGCATGTGCACATGTGTACTCTGCTTATGTAATGCTGGTGTATATGTGTTGTTGTGCACATGTGTGTTCTGCTTATGTTAACAAGTGACCCATACTGGATATGGAATTAGAAACATTGTGGAGTCGGCTCTTTTCCCAGGCACACCCAGCTAGGAACCTCTTGGCCTGCTATTCTTGTTCTGTTCTTCACTCCATTTTTAAGTTCCTTGCAGGCATGTTGCTTGCAGGCCAATGTTGTGGAAGCTTTCTCTCAAGAAGCACACCTAGCCAGAATGTCCTTGACCTGCACCTACAATATTGTGAAGCTTTTTCCCAAGCACACCTAGCCAGAATGTCCTTGGCCTGCACCTACAATATTGTGGAAGCTTTATCCCAAGCACACTTAGCCAGAATGTCCTTGGCCTGCACCTACAATCTCCTTTTGCTCCCCTCCAAAGCTAAGTGCTGACACGTTGCTTGCAGGCGAACATCGTAGATTCCCTCTCCCAGGCACACCAGGCCAGCACTGCCATTAAACAGCAAGCCGTCATGGCCGCCCAACGCACTGCCGCCATGCGCGCGAACGACCCTGCATCTGCTGCTATTCACGCGCCTGGTGAGCTTGAGCTCTTGGTACAGGCGCTCTAGAAGCCTCCCTCGGTTGTACTAAACAAATGTGCGCCGTAGAAGTTTGATGCTCCGCTGTCGTGACCCACTGGTTGTGTGTTGTGGTGCATGCGTTCGTGTGTGCGTAGTGGTTAAGCAGACTTTTCACGGGCTGTGAGTGTTGTGTCAGAAAGCGTTTTCCAGCACGTTCTTGCAACTCGCTCGTTCTTGCAACTTGTTCTTGCAACTCGCTCGTTCTTGCAACTCGCTCGTTCTTGCAACTCGTTCTTGCAACTCGCTCGTTCTTGCAACAAAAGTTTGAAATAAATTGCGTGAAAGTTCATGCAGACATTTGCAATAAAACCTTACCTAAACTGCCCTGATGTTAGATGTACTCAATTCCTGGTTAATTAAAAGTGCGCTGCTCTGCACGCGAGCGGTCACGTAGCTGCTGCCGTCAGTGCTCCTGGTTGCTCGATATACTATAAATAGGGTTGGCCAAAACCATATATGTACGGTGTATATACGGTATTTTTGGCAGGCAAATCACCAAATATACGGTGCATATATACAGTTCTGTTTTTCTTAACTACTCTTAACTAAAGAAAAACAACACAGGCAGGTTAAGCCACTCCCCGAGTTAATCGAGGAAAAGGAGCCAATTCAGTGCTGGGTCATGTATCAGTCGTTGACAACAGAAAAGAAGGAGCCGATGGGGATCAGGAGGGTTGCAGACCAAGTACTTCTGAGCGTTCACTCTTACAATGTACTGTGGATGGAGGACATTATCACTTAAGCTGATGTACTGTGGATGGAGGACATTATCACTTAAGTTCATGTGCTGTGGATGTAGGACATTATCGCTTAAGTTGATGTACTGTGGATGTAGGACATTATCGCTTAAGTTGATGTACTGTGGATGGAGGACATTACCACACTTGAGTTGCCTGAAGCTTGTGAAGCGGCGTACCCAGTACGGGTGCATGTCAAAAGTGGATGCAAGTATGAAGTCTATTATGGAAAGGGTATGTCAAATCGTCACTTTGCTGTGCATCTCCTTTCTCCAACACAGCTGCCGCAACACCCACGCCAATTTACTATACATCTTAACAACACAGCTGCCACAACACCCACGCCACTCTACTGTGCGTCTCCACTCCAGCACAGCTACCACAACACCCACACCAATTTACTATACATCTTAACGACACAGCTGCTACAACACCCACACCAATTTACTATACATCTTACCAACACAGCTGCCACAACACCCACACCAATTTACTATACATCTTAACAACACAGCTGCCACAACACCCACGCCAATTTACTATACATCCTAACGACACAGCTGCCATGACACCCACGCCACTTTTTTGTGCGTCTCCATTCCAGCACAGCTACCACAACACCCACGCCAATTTATATACATCTTAACGACACAGCTCCCACAACACCCACGCCACTTTTCTGTGCATCTCCATTTTAACACAGCTAATACAACACCCACGCCAATTTACTATACATCTTAACGACACAGCTCCCACAACACCCACGCCACTTTTCTGTGCATCTCCATTCCAACACAGCTACCACAACACCCACGTCAATTTACTGTACATCTGCTCATCCACACAGCTGCCACGACACCCACCAGAACCCGCCATAAGGGACAAGCCCAAGGCAGCCCCGTGACAGGTGAGTGTGTCCGCGCATGACCTATGATTAGTTTGGCCAGAACCGTATATATATGTATATATACACCGTATATTTGGTGATTTCCAAGCCAAATACACCGTAAATATATGGTTATGGCCAACCCTACTTATGATGTAGGATGTATGATGCATTGAGCAGGCATGTATGGCTCAAGTTACGGTGTGCAATCGTATTCATGGTGTAGGATGCTTGACCTTGTGTGTGCTCATTTGTGTCTGATACAGGATACAGGGGAAAAGGAGTCAGGGTGTGTGCACTTAGCCTCAAGCGCACGCTGCGCACGTGTGCAAAGGACGTGACAGACATGGAACAATGTTATCTTAGCTGAAGCAAATTAACTCGTTCATATGTGCAAAGGACTTGACAGACATAAAACAGTATTATCTTAGCTGAAGCAAGTTAATTCGTTCATGTGTGCCAAGGACTTGACAGACATGGAACAATGTTATCTTAGCTGAAGCAACTAACTCGTTCATGTTGGTGCACAAGCAAGGTACAGTGCTGTCACTTTTTCACTTATGTTGTCACCTGGAAATCCTCCCACTCGTGCCTGTCCTCACGATACTGGTCATTCCCTGCATATTTCTAGCTGCAGGGTCTGCTCTCAAGCAGGAACATTCCTGAAAGCTCTTTATGCTCTCCTTGGTGATCCTTGATTGTGTGTTTTGAATCGCACATGACTAAAGACGGTCAGAACCATACATTGTGGGTTGACGATGTGTGTGTGTGTGTGTGTGTGTGTGTGTGTACGACGTCTGTTTGCCAGGAAATCTCCTTGTGCACCGTCATGATTGGTAAATGTATTTGGTTCTGGCCAGCCCTGCGCATGACCGAACTATTGAACAATTAGCGGAAAAGGAATGAAAATATATCAAGACGTTATGTAATGACACAAGCCTACCACGGAAATTATCCCTGGGATTATCTGCTAGATATACAGGGCGTATCATAACACCCTCCCCCTCTTTTCACCACACAAATGCACTGAAGTTGCACAAGCTGTCACCCAATGGGGTGCCACTTGCGTGCAACGATCTTGAAAAGAAAGAGGATCAAAGAGGAAGAAAAAGAGGCTTTGTTCCTCTTCTTTCTTGTGACGACGTGCCTGCGCGTATGCCCTGTGTGTAGGGGACGGTGAAAGGGTGGCCTCCCCCAGACGCAGGCCTGTTTTACACAGCACACCCAGGAGTGCAGCCACGGCACAGGCCTTACAAGGTGTGTGTGTGTGTGTGTGTATGGTATTCAGGAGGATGTGTTTGGAGGCCAAATGAATAAACATGTCGGGAGGGTTGTGGGTGCTTTTGGGGAGTGAGTGTGTGCGAAACATGTGTCCCTAGTAAGGTCATCAAGGTACGGGAATGTGCAAATTGCGACAGGACAGCTCTAATGTGGATTGTACCAAGTCTGTCTAAGTTTGCCACGAAGCTGCAACCCTGGAGGGTTGCGTGGACACTCAAGCTACGCACGTATGCAGCAGAGATAGGAGGTCCTCAAAAAGCTATGCACATATGCAAAAGGAGGTCCTCAAAAAGCTATGCACGTTTGCAGCAGAGATAGGAGGTCCTCGCTGTTCCAGCTTTGCCACACGCCCCTTGAGGAGTGTGTGCTTTGTGTTTATTACACATGGTCAAGTGCACATACACACATTCACACACACTACGTGGTCAAGTGCACATACACATGGTCAAGTGCACATACACACATACACACACACTACGTGGTCAAGTGCACATACACATGGTCAAGTGCACATACACACATACACACATACACACATACACACATACACACATACACACATACACACACACACTACGTGGTCAAGTGCACATACACATGGTCAAGTGCACATACATACATACATAAACACACTCCATACACAGGAACACAGACGCTTACGTATCACACACACTCACATATCATTGGACCTGAGGGCACACAGACGCTTACGTTACACACACGCACTCACATATCATTAGACCTGAGGGCACACAGACGCTTACGTTTCACAAACACTCACATATCATTGGACCTGAGGGCACACAGACGCTTACGTTTCACACACACACTCACATATCATTGGACCTGAGGGCACACAGAGTCAGTGGCGCAGCATGTCACCCGCCCCTGCTGCAAACAAAGCAAAGCTTTGGACCACCTGTTGACGTAAAGCGCACCTGTGCACACAAAATCAATCGACACACATACTTATTTAATATGAATGCACGCGCACACATACACACACACACTACACACACACACACACACACACACAAACACAAACACACCACACACACAAATACAAACACACACATACACACACTCAGACTCCAGTGAGCCTGAGCTCACACGAGCGGAGCAGCACCGTGGATTGTCACGTGCCCTTGCTGCAGACAAAGCGCAGCTTGGGGATGTGCTGCGCAGTCAGAAGCGTGCTATGTTGGCCGCACAGCTGGCAGAAAGCAGGGCAGTGGAGGAGGCGCTGGCAGTGGCCCCAGAGCAGCTCAGGTTGGGCTTGGTGTGTGTGGTGCGTGTGGTGTGGCGTACGCTGCATTTGATATGGTGAAGCGGGCTGCTGCAAATGGTTACAGTAGGCTGTCAGTTGTAGGATAGGATACCAAAGCATGCATGTCATCAACTAAAGCAGCCACACAGCAGTCTGTCAGTCGTAGGATAGGACACCGAGGCGTGCATGTCATCCGCTAATGCAGCCAGCCAAACAGCTAGCAGGGAACAGGGAAGTGACAAAGCAGGGAACAGGGAACAGGGAAGCGACAAAGGCACAGGCGGGAGCAGGGAACAGGGAAGGCACAGGCACAGGCAGCGGTCCCAGGAACACCAATTGGGTCTTTATTTTTCTGCTGTGCAGCTGTTTAATTGCAAGCACTGTACAGCTTTGGAGTGTGCCGGCTTGTGGTGTGGTCACTGCTTGCGTGCAATTATTTCTTCTTTTTACCCTTCCGCCGCAGACTAAAACAACGGCATTTTCATGAAGATTATGCCCTACACCTGGAATATAAGCTGTAACTTCAAAACCAGAAGTTAAACGTTACAGCTCTGGGGGTGCCGGGTGTCTGTTAGAGTCACGACCCATTGTTGTTCCTGTTGCTGTTGCTAACCATAGAAATGCTGTGCTGCCAAGGCCGCCTTTACGTTGGGTATTCCTAATGTTAGGCCGGGTCTGTGGTTTTCCCCAGCAATGTGTGACCAGACCTGCCTTTGCTGTCTCCTGTACCTGCTTGCCTCTCGCCGGACGCTCAGTCGTCACCAAAAGCTAGAAATCGTCCAGAGGGGGCTGACTGAGCCAAAAAAAAGGGTTTTTCAAAATGTGAATTGAGCACGTGCGCCTTAAGTTGCTATGTTAAAGCTTAGCACCCAGAGGCAGGCGTGCTCTGAATTTTTATTTGCACCTACGCTTGAACATAGCAACTTGGGGCGCACGTGTCTGATTTTCCGCGGCGTGGACCCCACTTTTCACCACAAAATCTTTACAGCAGATCACCCACTCCTTTAAATGGCATACTTTCGTGTGGTCTGGAGTTGTTGTAATAAACATATATGATTGCAAAAAAATCAAGTGAACAGATGAAGTGCGTGGTGATGTGGCTCAACATGTGCTGTTTTCCCATAGAAAGGCACCAAATTAGGGTTTGGGCACTCAAGGCTCAAGGTGAGCTTTGACCCCTGTCAATTTGCGCACACTGTGAATTACATGGATATCAGCACATCCTCGTGCAGCTTACAATATCAGCTTTCATTTAAAGCCAGGATGGTGTCAGTTGGCTGAGTGTGCAGTGAATGGCAGGATTCAGAGTGCAAAAAGGGCACATTTTCAACCCCCTCTGAAAATCATCGTAAAAAAAACGAAAATCATCGGTGCCTGTAGCCAGCTGTAGACAGCCTGAGCATAAAAGCTTTCGTGAAAAGCGGGAAATCGTCAATGAAGCAAACACGATTTGCTCCGTTAAACGGCGTTAACACTCTGGCCAGTGCTTCAGTCCAGCTGGTGGATACCCACACACACCAGTTTTTCAATTTAGAGTTCAAACCACTCATTGCATCTCCATTGCATCACAAGCACACACGAACACACTCACAAATACACAAAAGTATGCGCTTTACAATCTGCTTATTAAAAACACGACACACACACACACACACACACACACACACACACACACACACACACACACACACACACACACACCTTAAAGCTGCTTAAACCTTTTTCATCACACAAACACATATCTGCAGAGTGCTAGGGCTTGCATTCCGAGCCCTCCTTGTGGCGTCACCCTCGGAGCTCACCCCCAACGCCACAGGAGCACAGCTGGCCATAGGACTGGGCAGCGCAGGCTACCGCACGTTTGTGGATCCATTTATGGTCACGCCACAGGTGTGTGTGCCTGTGTTTTTTGTGTGTATTTGTGTGTTTGTGTGCCTGTGTAATTTGTGTGTAATTGTGTGTTTTGTGTGTGTTGTGTGCCTGTGTGTTTTGAGTGCATTTGTGTGTTATGTGTGTGTTTGTGTGCCTGTGTATTATGAGTGTATTTGTGTGTTTTGTGTGTGTGCCTGTGTATTTTGTGTGTGTGTTTGTGTGCCTGTGTATTTTGTTTGTGTTTGTGTGCCTGTGTGTATGTGCCTGTGTGTTGTGTGTATTTGTGTGTTTTGTGTATGTGTGTGTGTGCCTATGTATTTTGTGTGTGTTTGTGTGCCTGTGTATATTGTGTGTATTTGTGTGTTTTATCTATGTGTGTGTGTGTCTGTGTATTTTGTGTGTTTGTGTGCCTGTGTGTTTTGTGTGTATTTGTGTGTTTTGTGTGTGTTTGTGTGCCTGTGTGTTTTGTGTGTGTTTTTGTGCCTGTGTATTTTGTGTGTGTTTGTGTGCCTGAGTATTTTGTGTGTGTTTTTGTGTTTGCGTGCCTGTGTGTTTTGTGTGAGTTTGGTTGCCTGTGTGTTTTTTGTGTGTTTGTGTGCCTGTGTGTTTTGTATGTGTTTGTGTGCCTGTGTGTTTGTGTGCCTGTGTGTGTTTGTGTTCCTGTGCGTGTATTCGTGTGTATTTGTGTGTTTCGTGTGTGTTTGTGTGCCTGTGCGTGCAAGTGGGGTCCAGCACAGGCAGGCTTGAGCTGTCATTTGATGTTACAACGGGAGCCAGAAAATTTGACATTGTTCATAGCTTGGGTGAACATATCACCAACCAAATCCATCAGCACTGTCGAGTCTTCTGTCTATCGTTCAGACATCAGATTAATGTAATTCCAGCCTTCTGGTGATGCATGGCTAAGGATGCACCCGCAGCTTGTTTCCTGACAGGCGTTGAAATTAACAGCCCTCGTATTCTAATTGTCGTGGTATTTTTTTGTTGCATGGCCACTAGATGATGTTTCTCTCACTTCAGTACCACCAGACGTATCCACCTCAGGTTTAAATAATCCAATAATCCATAAATTTTATTTTTGAGTGCCTTATATTCACCCACTTTGTGCAAGCATCCCTGCTTAACTGACTTGCTCTTACACATACGTACACACAGGCTTACAGTTACACAAAAACACAGGCTTACAGTTACACAAATACACAGGCTTACAATTACACAAACACACAGGCTTACAGTTACATAAACACACAGGCTTACAGTTACATAAACACACAGGCTTACAGTTACACAAACACGCAGGCTTACAGTTACACAAACACACAGGCTTACAATTACACAAACACACAGGCTTACAATTACACAAACACACAGGCTTACAATTACACAAACACACAGGCTTACAGTTACTCAAATACACACAACACAACACACGCACACACAGCCACCCCCCTTGCCTTTGGTCCCTGGCCTAGAGATCCCCCCCTCCGCCCCAATGGTCGGCATCTCAAGCGCAGTCGTGCTCCTTGCCTCCCATGGGCTCCTATCCACCCAGCAACACACCCTCCACTCACCACCATCATCATCACAACATCAGACAGCAAACGACCCAGGCCTGCACACCCACCCCTCCTCAGCGTCCTCCCCCTCTGTTGCTGAACATCAGCAGCAGCCGCACGGCAGCAGTAAGCAGCAGCATTCGCAACCAGCGAGTAAGCCGCTAGATACAGGTAGGACGCACGCCATTTTTGTGGACGCCCGCCGTGCACTTCAAGCACTGGATTGTCACACTGTACAATGCAATGCATGTATTGTAAAAACACATAGGTATATATATATACATGTACATATGTGTGTATATATTTATGTATGTATACCAAAAGGGTACTGGTGAAATTGCAAGTACATAATTAACTTTTTGATTGCCTCGCAATGTTCAATGCGCGAAAAATTAAGAAATGTGGGCCCCGCTTCGATATTAACAGCCTATCTCCAAGCTGCAGCCTGCAGGTATTCGGTTTGAGTCCCTGCCAGCATGTTGCTTTTTGCTACTAAAATATTTTGCCTTTTTAATTGTGGTTGACCATAAAACTGCAATTCCCTTGTGGATGAAGATTTAGGCAGAGGACAGAGCACGCAGATATGCTCCAATATTCGCAAAACTCGCAAACATTGTAATAAACTGTCTGGCCTTGCCAAGCCCAAGTACTCGCAAATAAACTGCGCCAATTATTTGGGCACCTTGCAATAAGAGGAGTTGCAATATTCAAGTATTCCTGCGGTATTTATACGATGCGTCCTAAAAGAGGCAAGTGTGAAATACCTCCTCTCCTCTGCACCATTGCACCTTCTTTCTCTTTACTTACGCAGCAGCACGTGCACGTGATCTATTAACTTCTCTTTACTTACGCAGCAGCACGTACACGTGATCTATTAACTTCTACTTGCTTACGCAGCAGCACGTACACGTGATCTATAAACGTGTCCATACACTCAATCCGTGATGATGTGATGATGCAGGGGGCTATCTGTTTCTTTACTTTTGCAGCAGCAAATGCACCTAGATCTTAAATGCTGTCACACATCCAATCTATGGTTCTCAGGTCAGCAGGTCCAAACATCCAATCTATGGTTCTCTCCACAATCAATCTATGGTTCTCCAATATATGATTCCAATCTATGGTTCTCAGGTCAGGCAGTAGTGCCTGACACACATTCAATCTATGACTTTCAGGTCAGACAAGTCCACACATCCAATCTATGGTTTCAATCTATGGTTCTCAGGTCAGGCAGTAGCGCCTGACACACATCCAATCTATGACTCTCAGGTCAAGCAGGTCCATACATCCAATCTATTGGTTCCAATCTATGGTTCTCAGGTCAGGCAGTAGCGCCTGATGGCCCTTGCCCTCTGCCAGCGGCTGCCGTCATGGAGGCTGCTATGCGGGGAGTGCCGCTGATCATCGTAGCCAGCCAGGTATCTTTGTTGGCTCTGAGCCTAGGTATTTGGTGTGTCTTCATAGTCCTGTGGCAAAACAGGTTGCTATGCGGGGAGTGCCGCTGATCATCGTAGCCAGCCAGGTATCTTTGTTGGCTCTGAGCCTAGGTATTTGGTGTGTCTTCATAGTGACAGGTTGCTATGCGGGGAGTGCCGCTGATCATCGTAGCCAGCTAGGTATCTTGGTCTGAGCTGGGCACTAGATGTGCTGACACCCTACTTTTTGTTGCTTTTACTTGTACACACCTCAGATATCCTGCTTTGTGTTGCTTCTACTTTCACACACACACACCTGATATCCTGCTTTGTGTTGCTTCTACTTGTACACACACACACACCTGGTATCCTACTTTGTGTTGCTTCTACTTATACACACACACCTGATATCCTACTTTGTGTTGCTTCCACTTGTACACACACACCTGATATCCTACATTGTGTTGCTTCCACTCGTACACACACCTGATATCCTACTTTGTGTTGCTTCTACTCGTACACACACAGGAGATGTCGCTGTCTTCCCTTATGGGCGCCTCGCCTGGTACCACCACCGACAACCCTGCTAGAGTTGCCGAGGGATCAACCGGACCTGCTTTCACAGGAAAGGTAGGCTGCGTTAAAAGCAAAAGCTGGGCTGCACCAAGTCTGATGGAGTGCTTGTATCAATGAATCTCTACGTAGCAGATGATGGCTGCAATGTATTCTTGTGGTACATCCAAATGGTGCAGGCAACAGCACACACGCACACATACACACACACGCACACACACACAGTTTGGGTTGCCTGTATTCACGCATCCCCCTTTTGGGCACTATACCTGATACTGCAGGCAATGGCTTGGATACACGCAGCTTGGAGTGCACGCATTTTCCTCCCTCCTGGGTCACCTCAAAAAAGCAGCTCAGCACCAGCACCCTCTAACAAGCAACAGCCTGTATGGCTGTCAGTTGGAATTCGGTTAGGCATCCCGGATGTGGAGTTGAAGGGCATTTCCCTTGTGAGTGCGTAGCTCAGATTGTTTGGCACTCTCCCACTCATACACGTGTACATTCTCATGCACACACACACACACACACATCTGCACACAGGACACCCTGAAGCGCATGTCCATCCAAAAGGCCTTGGCTGTCCCCGACCTGCGCTTTCTAAACTGTAGCCGGGTTTCGCACCTCAAGGTGCGAGGGTTTTGGCAATTAATCTCAGTTGAACCCATATGTGAGTGTGCGTGTGTGTGTGTATGTGTGTGTGTGTTTGTGTGTAATTTGCACGAGCAAATGTGTATGTGTGGTTCCTTTATTTCAATCCTGGAGCTTAATGTACCTTCAACGGCACCCGCTCCCTTGGGCATCAACGCACCGATGCATTCATTTTGTAACCATGTACTCATTGCAAAAAACGGGTCAGGGTTTGGGTCTAGAGAAAAAAGGGTCTAGGGGACGACACCCAAACCCTTTTAACCTTGCCATTGGCCATCAATTGCATCCTTATGTCTACTTTCTTGACCGAGGAGTGAGCGATTGAGGAGTGAAGGTGTCCTCTGAGGAGTGAGGGGTGTTCTCTGAGGTGTTCTCTGAGGTGTTCTCTGAGGTGTTCTCTGAGGAGTGAGGGGTGTTCTCTGAGGTGTTCTCTGAGGTGTTCTCTGAGGAGTGAGGGGTGTTCTCTGAGGTGTTCTCTGAGGAGTGAGGGGTGTTCTCTGAGGTGTTCTCTGAGGTGTCCTCTGAGGAGTGAGGGGTGTTCTCTGAGGTGTTCTCTGAGGTGTTCTCTGAGGTGTTCTCTGAGGAGTGAGGGGTGTTCTCTGAGGTGTTCTCTGAGGTGTCCTCTGAGGAGTGAGGGGTGTTCTCTGAGGTGTTCTCTGAGGTGTTCTCTGAGGTGTTCTCTGAGGTGTTCTCTGAGGAGTGAGGGGTGTTCTCTGAGGTGTTCTCTGAGGAGTGAGGGGTGTTCTCTGAGGTGTCCTCTGAGGAGTGAGGGGTGTTCTCTGAGGTGTTCTCTGAGGTGTTCTCTGAGGAGTGAGGGGTGTCCTCTGAGGTGTTCTCTGAGGAGTGAGGGGTGTTTTCTGAGGTGTTCTCTGAGGTGTTCTCTGAGGTGTTCTCTGAGGAGTGAGGGGTGTTCTCTGAGGTGTTCTCTGAGGAGTGAAGATGTTCTCCTCACCCCTGGTCTAATAAACACACGGCCACTAACCGCAGCGTCTGAAAGCACCAGTGACACACTATAACCTACCTACCCCGTCCCTAACATGTTACCTTTTTTGGGGGCTAGATGTGCCAGACCCACCAGATGTCCTCGGGGTTTTACTACTAGAGATACCAGCATAGCGCCTCTTTTCTGTTTCCACTTTAGATGCCACCTCCCACCTGCTGTATCCCTGAGTATGTATCCAGTAAAGCAGCCCCTACCCAGTCCACTTTGGACCATGTGCTCCTTGTCCCAGACCCACCACACACACCTTAGTGTGTGACAACTAGCAACCCAAAACCCTACAATCCCACTTCATCCCTGATCGTTTTTTCTGTTGTAGGTGCTACTTGTCCCAGACTCCCCTCAGGATTCTGTTGGCGAGCAGCAGCAAGGGCAGCAGCAGCAGCAACAACCCGCAGTCGGTATGCGTCTGCAGACTTTGTTGGAGGTCCTGCGTGGGAACACCACAATCATGACGCTCACACTAAGAGGTGAGGGGGCGTGTGAGAAGGCGTGTGCTAGCATTCGATTAATCCACCCACGAAATAGATGGTTTTTGACAACCTGGTGAATGAGGGTATAGGGAACGAACACCACCACACTCACAACACTCATACATCAAGGTGACAAATCTGGCATGGACAAACACACACACACACACACACACAAACACAGGCTGCAGTATACAAGCAGCAGAAGCAGTCGCACGTGTGGTGGCAGGCTCAGAGCCCCCAGCACCACAGCAGCAGCAGCAGCAGCAGCAGCAGCAGCCACGACAGCCACCAGATCACACACAGCCCACTGAGCCTGGTGCCGGGCCTGCAAGCAGCTATAGCAACATTTGCAGCATCACGGTGGGCATGGAAATGCCTGTGGGGGGCCTGCTCTCAAAGCCTGGCGTGCCGCCGCTGCTGGACGTGGATCTGTCGCTGGTGAGTGCTGCGTACGTCACACACACACACACACACACATACACACACACCGCCTCTGCTGGACGTGGATCTGTCGCTGGTGAGTGCTGCGTACGTCACACACACACACACACACACACATAC
>Ga0307963_1001932_pt1:0-5000 | contig 16210 bp, 15 predicted proteins | sample OrgLakmetagen594_FD_201829 | JGI IMG/M metagenome (GOLD analysis project Ga0307963, IMG submission 201829) | Saline water microbial communities from Organic Lake, Antarctica - #594 | ecosystem: Environmental > Aquatic > Non-marine Saline and Alkaline > Saline | place: Antarctica: Organic...
CAGACAGGCCACACACTTCTTTGTGGCTCGCTAAGACGTATGTTATTCCTGCTGGCATGTATGGTAGTCAAGTATGGGGTACTGTTTTTTTGCAGGCAGAAAGGGAGTTCTCTAGCCCGCTGTCTACGCCTCATTTGCATTTTCTGAAGGGCACGTTAGGTGTAAAGCAGTCTACCACTAATTGGGCTGTACTCCGAGAATGTGGACATAAACCGTTGCAATTCTACTGGTTTCGGTCAGCTGTCAAGCTTTTCAATAGTATGCTTAATACCAATAGTGACACTTTGCGGAGTGTAGTCCAGGCTGATCTCAATTTACAGCCTCGTTCAAGTGCCTGCTGGACAGCTCAATTGCTGAGCGCTTTTCAGGGACTGCGTGGGTGTGAGTTGTATGAAAGAGCTGTTCAAACTGGGCATGCTATTGCCATGCAAGAGTTTACTGCAGATTTGAAGCATAGGATGAGAGGTGTTTGGAGAGACGCTGAGTTGGTGGACCCCAACACGCACAACAACAAACTGGCCACGTATCATTCTTGGTTTGCCATCCCTTTTTCTAGAAATGAGCGTATGCCGATTAATGTACCACGGTATCTCCATCTTGATCTGTCCAAACATGCTATGCGCAATATAAGTAGATTCCGCTTGCGTGCGTATCGCTTGCGTGCGCATACTTTGAAAGTTGAGGCAGCAGCGTGGCTTGAAGATGGTTCTTGCGTATGTGACCAATGTCCTGGTGAAGATGAACATGTTCAGAACAAGGTGTATGCTCTTTTAATTTGCCAAGACCATCAAGTTTGTGAGCTGAGGATACACTTTTCCTTTCTGTTTACACCTTTTTTTGAGGACTTTTCAGCAGCCCAACCCTTTTTGCTGCAACAGGTCAACAACCAACTTGTTCATAATTTCCTTTCTCAGCAGAACAATAGATTTTTTTCTTTTTCTTTCTGAGCTTATGGATTTATTTGTGACTGGCCGAGACCGGTCAGCAGCCGATCAGCCAAACAACCTGGCTGAAGGTCACCCCCCATTGTAACCATCAGAAAACAGTTGGTTGTAATCAGCATGTCGTGTTGCTTGTTTGCAATGTACACCTCAGGTAGAAGGTTACTTTGTCCACTTGTAAAGAATGGGGAAATGGGGTCCTATGAGCACCTGCATAGCCACCTCCTTTGTTTGACTCCATAGTCTTTAGTTCTACAAAGTGTTATCACTGCTGTTTCAAGGAGGATAGTCACTGTCAGCAAGAAATAAATCAAATAGATATCATATTTAGCTACTTAACAATGACAGGTACAACGTAGCACGGGATGGCAACCTTATTCCTTGATCGGCGTGGCAAGCATATGAAGAAAGATGTTCTTAGTCAGTCGCAATTCTTGACTGAAGGCCTTTTTTTGTAAACCTTGTAAACCTTAGTGGGTGAAGCAGAAGTGAAGCAAACCAGCAGAAGTGAAGCAAACCAGCAGGGACCCTACACTCAAAGGTCACCATTTCCCAGCATACGCCATTTTCTAGACTCATTCTTATGCCAACATAATTCTCTGAACAGAAATAACTAAGCCAGATGAATAAGACGCGCCGCTGGTAGTGAGTGTTCAGCCAGCACGACTAAGGACAAGGATCGCAGCTTCAGACTCGTTCAATATATAGCGATGTCACCTTACCTAAGCTCGTTCAAGGCACATGAGAGTTTTCCCGAGTCCAAGCATTCCTCATGTGTGCCCACCTACGACTTCCTTTTTCTAGTATCACAAGCAATACATGATGACACTTCAAGCATTGAGGTTGAGGAAACAGAGACCGTCACTGTCGGGCAGCTTAGAGCTCACGTCACCAGGCAAATACTCAGAACCCCACAACCCCTAGAAAGCCTGGCAAGCCCTCCGGCGCGCCCTGCAAGCGGAGCATTTTCCTCCCTCCTCTCACTGCCACAAATCAGACGCTGCTCGCTGTATCCTGCTCAAACAATCCAGTGCTGTTTGTGCATGCCGCACCGGCTCTTGGGCAAAACATGGCACACCCTGTGCGTTTGTGTGTGCCACTAGCAAGAAGCCTGCTCTGGGTTGAAGTGCCAAACACCAGCCTGCACACAGAGCAATTGCTGAATGGTGCAGAAGAAGGCTCTCAGAGTGACTGCTGTACGGTGCAGACCTCAACCTGCACTCAGAGTGTGACTGACTGCTGTGCCAGTGCAGACCTCAACCTGCACTCACACGAACTGCTGTATAATGCAGAACACGCTGCACTCAAACTGCGCACCCCAACCTGCTGGTACACTGCCTGTTTGTGTGCCCGACTCACAACCAAGATTGCAGAGTTAATCTGCGATAAAGGTCTGACCATTCACCGCCATCTCGCGCTGCAAACTAAGGAGGAGGCCGCATGCCCGCATGCACACCTCCAGGTGCACAGGCACACACAGGCACACTTGCATACACACACAATTATGCACACGTACTGCATGCACCTAGAAGCTCTAGAAGTACATACACACACAAAATACATGCACCAACGGGCAGGCTTAGAGCAACGCCATGCACACACATCACGCGTCCTTCTTAATGTCCTCCTCATCTTCATCCTCCTCTTCACTACCGTCCTCAGAGTACTCCTCCTGCGCATAGCAGGTGCACACAAGCTTGTGCACCAAGTTCTTGTGTGTGTGTGTGTTGTATGTGTGTGTGCTTCTATCTTTTGATGTTTCTGATCATGCTCATAGGTTAAGTGTGTGCGTGCCTTGCATAGACAGGCATCCCACATGTAAGTGGAAGTGCTCTAGCTGTTGCAAAGCCCACGCTGTCACACATTTGAAAACACCTTATCTCATTTCTACTGCCTTTTAGGATAACATGCAAGTCTCATTAGGTAACTGATTGTGTTTAACAATGTCTAGGCCGATTTTAGGCCAAGCCTGAAACCCTCCCAATCACAATTGTTCTTTCTTTACCAGCGCTGGAAAAGTTTACAGTAATCGGTACCAATTTGGCTCCATCTCCTTTTTTAATTTGGGGTTTTTTCACTGCCTTTGCAGAATTACTTTCAAAAACCGCTTCGCTACGAGAAGTTTAGGGACAGTCGGATTGACAAGCTTAATTCCTGCAGCTGAGCACAATCAGCACCTACTCATACACAGATTCTCAGAGAGTACGTGTAAGAGTGTGCATGTGTGCATGTTTGTGACAAGTGTGTGCGCGTGGTTGTAGCACACACACACCTGCTAATGTACACTGTACAAATAATCACTTGTAGAATGAATGAGAGTGTATGTGTTGTGTGTTGTGTATGTCTGCATGTGCTGTCCGTGTATTGTATGTGTGTATGTGTTGTGTATGTCTGTGTGTGTTGTCCGTGTATTGTATGTGTGTATGTGTTGTGTATGTCTGCGTGTGTTGCCCGTGTATTGTATGTGTGTTGTGTTGTGTATGTCTGCGTGTGTTGTCTGTGTATTGTATGTGTGTTGTGTTATGTATGTCTGCGTGTGTTGCCGGTGCATTGTATGTGTGTATGTGTTGTGTATGTCTGCGTGTTTTGCCCGTGTATTGTATGTGTATGTAACTGCGCATGCAACGATTACGTACAAGTCATCCTGAGCACGCACCTGCTCATGTATAGCGGGTGCATAATGGACATCCGCCCCCGCCCCCCTTCGTTGATGCAATCGCTCAGCCAGGGCTTGGTCTAAGCTGCCACCATAGCCACGGCTAGGCTGCTCACGCCGCTGGGCATCATCCCACTCCCTGCATACGTGTTTGAGGAAAGTGTGCAGGGCGTGGTCTGTGCTGCCTTGCCCACAGTCAGGCTGTTACAACAACCAGGCCATCTGATGTGCACACCAGACACACAAACACACACACACTCACACACACACACACACTCGCACATACAATACACACAACGCACTCACTCTTCCTCTTCATCATCCCCCCAGCCTGCAGATACGAGATCGGCCATCCATCCAGTGAGGTTGTGAGCCATTAGTGTGACCCCCTCTGCGAAGCTGGTGCCCACATCGGTGAGGGTTTCTCCGATGGTGAATGCCTGCAGCCGTGGGCGTGTGTGTGTGTGTGTGTGAGGACGTTAAGTGGGTGCAAACTCTGCATGGAGCAGTGTCCATGTGCACAAGAGTGTGTGTGCATGTGTGTGAAGCAGGCTACCCACCTGCCATGGAACCTCGTACGGCTGCTGTTGCTGCCCCTGCGGCTGCTGCTGATAGTGCTGGGACGCATATGAAGTTGAGGCGATGCTAGGCTCCTACAGTGTTGAGCATGCATATGTGTGTGTGCATGTGTGTGTGTGTGTGGACAATAGGTGTTTAAGTGACACTAACACCAATCTCGACAGGACATGCATTTGGCGTGCATGTCACGTTGTGCAGCATGTGTGTTCGCAGCTGGTGATGGAAATATATGCTCATCCGAGGAAAAAGGGTTCCCCATCGGTACTCGCACGCACATTATTGATGATGGGACTGTACACGCACGCACATTAAAAACAGCGCGACTGCACAAAACTGTACACCAATGCACACCCGCATTAACCACAGTGCAATTGTATGTATGCACAAACGGGAGGCAATGTGCAGGACATAGGCATATAATGCTGGCGCACACAAATTGAGTTAAGATGTGGGTAACTGGGCGCAGAGTTAAGTATTGGAGTTGTAGGAAGGATTTACGTTTGCCACCCCCCTTTTCTGAGATGCTGCATCAGCAGCGTAAATTCAAAATTGGCTTTTTTACCGAAATCAAACACGCCTCCTAGCCATAGCTCGACCAGCCGTTTTCAAGGGCACAGATGGAGCCACTTCTCTCTCCCCCTACTAGTTTTGCTCAGCACCAGAGATGGAGCCACTTCTCTCTCCCCCTAATAGCTTGGCTTGACACCAGCGCTGTTTCTTGCTGCCCCAAAGGAATGCAAAGAGCAAGACAGTTCAGTTGTACTTGCATTGCTTGCACGCATCCTGGCTGCACAAATTGTGGCATCCGTCTGCTCTCGTTGTAC
>Ga0307963_1001932_pt1:10000-16210 | contig 16210 bp, 15 predicted proteins | sample OrgLakmetagen594_FD_201829 | JGI IMG/M metagenome (GOLD analysis project Ga0307963, IMG submission 201829) | Saline water microbial communities from Organic Lake, Antarctica - #594 | ecosystem: Environmental > Aquatic > Non-marine Saline and Alkaline > Saline | place: Antarctica...
GCCGGCTCCTGATGAGAGGTATCAACAGTTCATGGAAAAGCGTGTAGCAATGGCAAAAGTGTCGTGAGTCAAGAACCTGCATGCGCACAGTCGTCTTGTGTGTTGCGGTCCATCATTTTATGAGTGTGATGAAGGCACACAGCCGCCTCTGTTTGATGACCCATGCTCCCCATTTGTAGTTTGTGACCACACAGTGCTCTCTCTTCAAGACCAGTGCCCTTATAGTTCATGACCAGTTCATTCATGGTCTGCACGCTCTCTCTCTCTCTCACTCTCTCTCACTCTCTCTCTCTCTCTCTCTCACTCTCTCTCTCTCTCTCTCTCTCTCTCTCTCTCTCTCTCTTTCTCTCTTTCTCTCTCTTTCTTTCTTTCTTTCTCTTTATATATATGTATATACAGCATATGTATATATCTCTCTCTGTGTGTGTCTGTCTCTCAACACGACTAATTCTTTCCCCTTTGCAACTAGTGACCAATGCCCTTTCTTTACACAACAAATACTCGCCCCCTAATACCCTGCGATATATCGTAACCATCAGCAGCCAATGCTGGAGCAACTGCTTTGTGACCAGTCCTTATTTTTGGACTTTGATGTAAAAAAGACTAGCAGGTCTTAGTACTAATCGCAAGCCTTATTTCTACTTGCATGCATCTCTGTTTGCAGGTCTTAATACTGCAGGTGTCAATACTGTTAGCAGGTCTATTAACACTCGCACGCATCTCTCTGTGATATAGCTGTCTGCTCTCCAGACACGGGCACGCATACAACACACAACACACACAGAGACACGCACACAACACGCTACACAAGCACAGACATACACACACACCTACACACACAGAGACATACATGTATCAACCAACACAGGTGATGGTGGAGTCCCCCACGAATCCACGTATGCGCATCTGTGACATCCGAGCCATCTCTGCAATGGCCCATGAAGTGGGGGCTGTGGTGTGTGTGGACAACACCATCATGTCACCACCTTTCCAGGTCTGTAACTTAATAAGTTAACTTCATGATCTCTGTAAGTGTGCATGAAGTGGGGGCTGTGGTGTGTGTGGACAACACCATCATGTCACCACCTTTCCAGGTCTGTACGTTTATTAGTTAATTTCATGCTCTCTGTAATTGCACACGAAATGGGGCTGTGGTGTATGTGGACAACACCATCATTTCACCACCTTTCCAGGTTTGTAACGTTGTGTTGCAGATCAATTGTGTTAGCAAATTTGAGTTTCATACTCTCCATATATATGCACGAAGTGGGGCTGTGATGTTTTTCGGCAATATCATGTCACCACCTTTCCAGGTCTGTAATGTTGTGTTGCAGATCAATTCCTTGAATGTCAGTGTGTGCGCACAAGCATTTCCAGTATGTTTCAATGCGAATGTATGAACAACACCACCATGTTGCCACCATTCCAGGTTAGTGGGCGTATGCTGCACGTCATAGTGAGCTCTGGAAATGCATCCTTTTCATGTCTGAATCAGGGGCTATTGAATTTCAGGCCACATGAGGTCAGCCAGAATCGATAGTACATCACAAACCTCCCCCAGCCAATAAAAATTTCGATGTGTGTACCATCGCACTATCGTTGTGATACAATTATGATGCCTTGTGTGTGTAATTGCTGGTTATGAGTTCTGCGTATCTTGCATGCATGAAGAGCTGAGGTGTTGGGTCAATGTCGGGTCAATGTTGGGTCAATTGCAGGAGGCACATTGCGTCAACTCTATTCCATTCCATCTTTTCAATGAAAAAGTGCCTGACCTGCATCTTACTTGGAAGTGCGAGAAACCCTGGAGCTGTACGATCCCTCTGACATCTCCAAACTGTGGACATCGGTGTTCCTTCTGGCTTGCACACAACGAGCACAAGCTGGTTGTTACTTTGTTTTATTACGATGGAGCACAGCATGTGTGAGGAGAGTGCACGCACGCACACACGCACGCACACACACATACACATACACACACATGCATGTAGCACAGCATGTGTGAGGAGAGTGATTGCGCGCACACACACACACATACACACACACATAAATACACACACACCTGCATACACGCAGAGACCCATCGACCTGGGAGCTGACATTTGCATGACCAGCGGCACAAAATTCATAGGAGGCCACGGAGACGTCACGCTAGGCGTTCTGTCAGTCAAAGGGCCAGAGCTGGCTAAACGGCTCTACTTCATGCAGGTGGGTGCAGACTAAGAGGGGTCAAGGTGTTTACCCAAACACATTGCGTATGGGTGGGTTTGGATGAAGCAGGCATGCAAACAAAGCTCTGCGGCTTGCAGGTGGGTTGTTAAAAGTATCAACTGAAAACCCCTGTTGTGTCCCCCTGTCTCAGTAGCATTTCTTTGAGCGTCGCTAGCGACGCTCCCTCACTTGTCATATTTTGCAAAGAGGAGTGTTCAAGGCGCTTCTGAAACACGGCTTGATTTCATTTAGGAGGGTGTCAATCCCACCTATGAAGGCATACACACAAATGGTGCAGACAAGGACAAATGGTGCAGACAAGGACAAATGGTGCAGACAAATGGTGCAGACAAATGGTGCAGACAAGGACAAATGGTGCAGACAAGGACAAATGGTGCAGACAAGGACAGCCACTCTTCATCCTTGAGGAAAGAGAGCCACTTTAGGGCTAGTTGATGTAGACCCATTTTATTGCAGAGCAGAGAAAGGAAATTTTGATGGAGGTCGTGAGGCTGACAAGCTTCACCTCTCCTAATCTAGAAGTTTCTGAACCTTGGGCTTCAAAACCTTGGCCTTCCAAACCTTATGCAGGCTTGGAAGGCAGTATTGTGAACCGCTTTGTTGCATCCCTCCCCAGAAACTTTGTCTCTCACACATTCTGTCTTTTGGACATTTTGAGCCTGCAAAAAGCAAGCACAAACGAGCTGAGCACTTAGCTTCTGGCTCGTGCTCTATCTTTCCTGAGATTGCTCTGCCCCTGCCCAACATGTATTTTTATTTGTAGGGTTGGCCAGAACCGTATATATACACCGTATATGACCGTATATATGGTGATTTCCCTGCCAAAAATACCGTATACACACCGTATATATATGTGGTACTGGCCAACCCTATTTATTTGTGTACAATTGTAGACAACGGAAGAAGCCAGCCTGGCTACCTGTAACTGCTGGCTCTGTCTGCGCCCTGAAAATTCTGTGTCTTGACCGATATGTGTTTGCGTGACTGCAGAATGCGGAAGGAGCTGGCTTGGCCCCCTTTGATTGCTGGCTTGCGCTGCGTGGGTTGCGCACAATGGCTTTACGCATGGAGCGCTCTGCCCAAAACTGTGAAGCCCTGGCCGATTTTTTGATGGCTCACCCACTGGTGAGAAAGGAACTTGAGTGTGTTGGAAAGATGCTTGGCCCCCGGCTTGCCGGTTTTTTTATCGCTCACTCACTGGTGAGAAAAACACTTGAGTGTGTTGGAAAGATGCTTGGCCCCTGGCTTGCCAGTTTTTTATCGCTCACTCACTGGTGAGAAAAAAACTTGAGTGTGTTGGAAAGATGCTTGGCCCACGGCTTGCCAGTTTTTTTATCGCTCACCCACTGGTGAGAAAAAAACTTCTGTTGGAGAAATGCTTGGCCCCCGGCTTGCCAGTTTTTTATCGCTCACTCACTGGTGAGAAAAAAACTTGAGTGTGTTGGAAAGATGCTTGGCCCACGGCTTGCCAGTTTTTATCGCTCACCCACTGGTTAGAAAGGAACTTGAGTGTGTTGGAGATATTCTCGGCCTCTGGCTTGCCAGTTTTGTATACCTCACCCACTGGTTAGAAAGAAAATTGAGTGTGTTGAAAAGATGCTGGGCCTCTGGCTTGCCAGTTTTGTATGGCTCACCCACAGATTAGCGTGATGCTTGGGTAGGTAGAGAAAGGTGCTTGAGTGCGTGGATAGAGATACTTGTTTGCCAGCATTCTGACGGGACTATTCAATGGTGTGCATGATGCTTGGATGGGTAGACAAAGGTGCTTGAGTGCGTGGATAAAGATACTTGTTTGCCAGCATTCAGACGGGCTTACCCAATGGTGTGCATGATGCTTGAGTGCGTAGAGACAGGTGCTTGAATGAGTATGACGCTCGGACGAGTTGGTGCCTAGAAGGATGTGCTTGAGTACATTAGGAAAGGTGCTTGGGCAAGTAGAGATTTCATGCTCAGATGCTTATAGAAAGGGGGGAGGCTCCCTGCAACTGACCTCACCTGCAGCTGCAGAACCCTGTCATTATACGCGTTTTTATTTTCACTTGCACCATTGCTGCTGGCCGTTCTGCAAGGAGTTGGCTTTATATGTTTACTTTTGTCACGTGCATGTATTGGAAGAGATGAGATGGCCACTTTTCCCCATGAACGATTGATGCCTGCCCAGTTGAGGTTGACACATATTTTGAGTTCTTGATGTCAGGATGGGTCTCACGATGATGTCAGGATGGGCCTCACAATGAGCTACAGTACTTACGCGTTTGTAGGACTGGTCAGACCTATAGCCTTCACCTGTAACATTTCATGTATATCAGACCTATATATATCAGACCTATAGCCATCACCTGTAACATTTCATTTATAGCCATCACCTGTAACATTTCATATATATCAGACCTATATATATCAGACCTATAGCCATCACCTGTAACATTTCATGTAGGAATAGAAATCCTAATAAAACATCTTGAATAAGCCTTATACGACGCCCTGCTGCACCACCACGTATGCCCGTACAATTCCGTGCCAAAATATGTTGTACTTATACTGTATAGACTGTATATATACTTGGTTTTGGTTAACCCCCATGTCTTTGCTTCTCTGCATGTGCGGGTGAAGAAGGTGAGCTAAGCAGGCCTGCCAGCCATGCGGACCATGCATTGCACGTAACTGCCATGTCCTTGCTTCACTGCATGCGCAGGTGAAGAAGGTGAATTACGCAGGCCTGCCCAGCCATCCAGACCATGCATTACACATGGCTCAAGCTTCCAGCGGGGGGTCCCTCCTGAGTTTTGAAACTGGCAGCCTCGAGGCCTCTAAGGTGGTTTTGTGTGTGTGTCTGTGTGCTTGTGTCTGTATGCTTGTAGGTGTTGTTTAGGTATGCTTGTAAGTGTCTGTATGCTTGTGTCTGTATGCTTGTAGGTGCCCAGTATGCACTTATTGGGCTGATTAATGCGAATTCATGCACGAGCTTCAATGGAAAGCCTCTTCAAGTATTTTAATTGGCAGCTTTATAGTTTGTTCATAATGCATTACCGCTTTATTTATGGTGCCCGTTGAGAGTTAGCAGCCTCAGACGAATTCATGCACGAGCCTATCCTAAATACAAATTGTCCTAAACATTTCATTCCAATGGCCGCGCACTGAGTGCGCTTCATGATTCATAGCACATTCCAGTGACCAGTCTCGCTGGGAAGTGTGTGAATATCCAGACTATGTAAAACCCCCATGCTTGTGTATCCAAACTACACACATACACATGTGGTGCACGTTTTTGCTGTAGAATAGGCTATGTGTCGTTCCTATTACCGGAAAAGACGGGATGTTGAGCGTCGAGGCTGATACCCAAGCACGTTCCTGAACTAAGATCATCCGGGTCAAATTGTAATGGCGGAGGCAATTCACATACTATTAGGGTTGGCCAGAACCATATATATACGGTGTATATACGGTATTGTTGGCAGGGAAATCATCAAATATACGGTCATATAGGGTGTATATACAAGGTTCTGGCCAACCCTACATGTTATGTGTTTGGTGTGTTTTTGCCTTGACAAGTTGGGTGGAGGTGAGTACATTAATGCATGGCTTACATGCATCCTGTGCCCACAGGTCATCGTGGAAGCAACGCAGCTCTTCAAAATCACCGTTTCTTTCGGCAATGTGACATCCCTCATCTCGCTGCCCTGCTACATGTCTCATGCATCCATTCCGGTGCGTACATTTCATGCGCTGATCTTAATACATGCTCCGCACGTGGTGCGTAAATCTCATGCGCTGATTTTATTACATGCTCCGCATATCGTGTGCATTGCCCTGCCTTAACACGCCTTACGCATCTGTCTCAGTGTGCATGCGTGAATGACCCGCTTCTATGGCTGTCTTGTGGTATGTAGGTTACACGGATGCGTTTGATAAGCACGTCTTTGTTTGTTGTGTTTGTGTGGGGGGGGGGGGGGGGGCCTTAAAAATTTATTTTGCCCA
>Ga0307963_1001938_pt1 | contig 16182 bp, 11 predicted proteins | sample OrgLakmetagen594_FD_201829 | JGI IMG/M metagenome (GOLD analysis project Ga0307963, IMG submission 201829) | Saline water microbial communities from Organic Lake, Antarctica - #594 | ecosystem: Environmental > Aquatic > Non-marine Saline and Alkaline > Saline | place: Antarctica: Organic Lake...
GGGTGGGTGGGTGGGTGGGTGTGAGTGTGTGTGTGTGTGTGTGTGTGTGTGTGTGTGTGTGTGTGTAAGTGTGTGTGTGTGTGTGTGTGTGTTTGTGTGTGTGTGTGTGTGTGTGTGTGTGTGTGTGTGTGTGTGTGTGTGTGTGTGTGTGTATTTGTGTGTGTGTGTGTGTGTTTGTGTGTGTGTACTTGTGTGTGTGTGTTTGTGTGTGTGTGTGTGTGTGTGTGTGTGTGTTTGTGTTTGTGTTTGTGTACGTGTGTGTGTATGTAAGTCGAACATTATTACCGTTTTGGTCAGTAGTCTTGACGACCACACAATTATATGTTATATATCAATTATTATACCAATGTCTATAATTCACTCTCATCACCACTCCTAGAGGGTTTTCATCTTTTCAGGCTTAGAACAGGATGACAGGCGAGCGGGAGTGCTTTCCACATCCCCCAGGTATAGTATCAAGCTGTGGTATTTATGCTTTCTCAATGCGTAACTGTGTCTGGACCCACCCTTCATCTCACATGTGTCGCACTGTTTTCCTATGATTGCCTATAAACCAGTCTGTACCCCACCTCTAAGGCACTCCTATAAATGCCACTCCCATCCTTCTGCTTGTCCCCATGGCATTCTTTCTCAAATGCACACACATCACATTGCAACTTAATTGCAACTTGCATCAGATTGGTCCAAGTATGCCAAGACAACCCCCACAATGCGCGAGGCAGCGCGATGTGAGATGCAAGATAAGCAGAGTGGAGCAGCCAAAAAGAGCCTGGAGAGCCTTGGGGCGTGAGTTTACAAAGATGAAACGCAAACGTAGCTCATGAAAAAACTGTCCCACTAATGCTGTTTCAAAGCCGTCCTGCATAACGCAGGTACACAGCCCGCAACACCAACCGTGGGGCTCCTGCCTTAGATAGGACACAACTGTTCACAGATTCCAAGGTGATGGATCACGCATCGTTGCCAGGGCAGAGGCCTTCAGTGCCCTCCAGCAGGCCCGATGCGGCCTGCGCAAACCAAAACAATATGCTCAGGTAAGTAGGGTTGGCCAGGACCATATATCTACGGTGTATATACGGTTTTTTTGGCAGGGAAATCATCGAATATACGGTCATATACGGTTATGGCCATCAATGCTGAGTCATTTAGAGACACACACACACACACACACACACACACACACACACACACACACACACACACACACACACACACACACACACACACACACACACACACACACACACGCACGCACGCACATGCACCCACACACGCACACACATACTCAAGTACAAGCATACCTGTCGACATACACACACACACTTGCATAAGCAAACACGCATAAATACCTATGCAGCTACACTTGTAGTAATTTGCTGTACTCAACGTCTTGGTTGGCGCACAGGTTTCAATGCAAGTGTGGCTACACTGAGACCATTCCTCTAGATGGTGGAAGGTGAGCCCCACCCCTCGCAGCAGACTGTTAGGGGTGTACCTAACCTGCCTTCGGTCTATCAAGGCCTTCCTAACCCCCTACCTAAGCTACCTAGCACTAGTACAGGCAAGTGCTGAATGATGCCTAGAAGGTATAAAACCCCCGCTCTGGATTCTAAGTAAGATTGGTAAAATGTTCATGGGCTGCTTCCTGATCAATGCAGGCACCATGCACCAACGACCCTCTCAGACAACTGGCAGCAGGAACGCTTTGACAAGAGCCACAAGCCAGGTGACTAGTAGATGATGTCTGTACAGATGGAAATGACTAGTAGATGATGTCTGTATAGATGGAAGTGACTAGTAAGTAGTTTCTGTTAAGATGAACGCAGCATTTCAGTGCACATGCAACTGTGTGTCTGGCCACACCGGTAACGCAGTAACGCTGTGCCTCATGTACGAGCGAGTTTTGAAAAATGCAAATGTGATCTGCAACTGCGGAGCACTGGTACGCTGTAGTAGAGGCATGCACGCTTTGTTTGCAGGCCCGTTTAACACACGAAGGCCCCTGCCGCACCACCTTTGCACCTAACACTTTGTGAGAGGCCAAGCATCTTAGACCTTCACCTTTGAAGGGAAAAAATCCATCCTTTTTGTTGTGCTGTCACTGCCTTGTGCAGAAATCGGAAGAACACTTTGTTAACCAGCCATCCAAAATAGATAATAGATAACTGTTCCAAATATTGGTATATTACAATAAAACAATGTACCGAGTGTGTAGAAGAGGAATGAGCGCGATGGATTAGGCGTGCTAGAAACACGTCGTGTCAAACCCATGTCAACAAAAAGCCACATGCTAATTCTAGGTCGCCCCTTTGAATGCACTCTTCTGACACCCTCTGAAATAAGCTAGGCTGTTTGTGGGTTAAGTTCAGTCATCCTCTCCTCTCCCTTATTCTGAGGGGCGGTATTTGTAAATACACACACACAAAGAGAGAGAGAGAGAGAGAGAGAGAGAGAGAGAGAGAGAGAGAGAGAGAGAGAGAGAGAGAGAGAGAGAGAGAGAGAGAGAGAGAGAGAGAGAGAGAGAGAGAGAGAGAGAGAGAGAGAGACAGAGAGAGAGAGAGAGAGAGAGAGAGAGAGAGAGAGAGAGAGAGCGCGAGAGAGAGGTGTGTGTGTCTTGTCAAACTGTACTGATTTTATTTAAATTTGTACATGCTGTAGGCTGGCACATCAAAGAGTTGCAGCTGAATAAACTCTGGTCTACTGAGCACACAGCAAACTACACAATGGACGTACATCCAGACTACGCGACTCAGACGGCCAATGCAAACATTGTGGCAAAGCAGCCTGCTGTGGAACCTGTAAGTGATAATATATTCTTGTGTACGCTTGTATGTGTGCATGTGTGAGTATGTCATGTGTGTGTCTCAAGCATTGTGGCAGCCAAATGCTGAGTGTGACAAGCAAGTTTAAGTGCACATTACGACGTAAAGCAAAATATAAACTTTGAAGTCACCATGCAGGAGAACGCTGCAATTCTAAAGTTTGATTGTGTGATCTTACTTTGCAGGAGGGCACAGCATTTCCCAAAAAGCAATGCACCTCCTCTGTAGCAGCTGACCACACTGGCTATTCAGTTGGCTATGCAAGCCAAGGTTTTGGTGCTGAGCCACACCAGGATCACACGAATGACTTCAAAAGGTGAGCTCAGCACTTTTTTGGAAATGGAAACAGGTTCGAGGTTTGAGGGTATTTAATGGTAGGTGGCTGTGACCTAGACACAAAACACAGAGTGCTGCTAAAATGCGTCAAAGTGTAACTGAGGGGCACGTTGTACGCTGCAAGGGTGTGTACTATTCACACTGCAAATCCGTGTTAAATAATCACTGCAATGCGTGTTTCAGGGGGTCACAGCATGTGGGAACTGCTCCTGTCAACTTCCATGAGAGTGTTGCTCAAACTACGTACGGCAAGGGCCAGCCGTTGGAGTGGCAGATGACTCGCGAGAAGTTCACAAACACGGTTCCAAAAATGGTGAGTGTTGTAAGGGCCGTCACTTGCAGTGGCAGAAGACGCTCCAAAGTTTGCAAACATGAATTGGTGTTGCAACAAGTATTGCAAACAGGGATGGCGAAGTGCAACAAGTGGTGCAAACGAACGGGCGTGATTTCCTGCTCGATTGCAGAAGAATGCCATGGAAGAATGCAAAAAAATTGAAAAAAAGGAATTGCTATGCAGAGTAAAGGCAAAGCTACCTTGAGCCTATGTTCCATGTTCTAGAAGCTGCCAGCTCATCTTTGCAACTCTCTCTTTCCCTGCAGGATGAGTACACCTTAAAAGCCCACGATGATCTGGTCACGTCCCAAGCCCACACTGCATCCTGGACGAGCACACACAAGGAGGATTTTGTTGATCACAGCGCACAGGCCAGGTACAGAACATGCTTGAGTATGTCACATTTAGACAAACAGAATACTGCCTCAAGTGTGAGCCTAAATGGAATAGGATGAAGGAACACTATGCAGAATTAAGAATGAAACATAGCTTGGTTTCTGTTTAGCAAAGGCCTGTTGTCCACTGCCTCTTTTGCCGAAGCCAACGACAGTAGTTTTTATGCTTCAATGAGAGAAGAACTTGCGCAGGCAGTGAAAGTTACTGTCTACATTGATAAAGTATAGGTAGCTTAGGTGCTGAATGATATGAACATAATTCTAAACGTCCTCCACCATGAGTGAAATGAATTGTAGAAGGGATCACTCATGCAAGATCACTCATGCCTTTACGCGACTGCTTCCCTGTTCTGATATTATGGAACAAAATAAATTGATCCAATCCATCTTTTGCAGGCGTCAGATTGAGGCGCGATTCCCCCCTCATCTTCGAACTGCGGCTTAAGTTCTGGACTGCCTGCTCACAGCTCAGACAAAGGGGGGCAGCACAATTACTTTGAAACCACTGCTGTGATACTTACTGGTGCTATAGAGCTTTGGGGTGTAGTAGTAGGAAAGCAGGCACACTTAATGGTTCAATTACTCTGATCTGATTGAGAGCATTTTCACACATTGCTGGTATATATCACTACTCAACCTCTGTCGAGGTGTGCGATATTCTTACCTTTGCTTGAGTCCTTGCTATGAAATGGCAACCTTTAACAAAGCTTGCAATTATCTCTTCATACAGGTTGGTGTCTTGTGCATCTACCATTGCTGGGTTGCGCAGCAGGCTCCTTCCTAAGCATTGCGCTTCCCTTGTCTTCTACATCAGTGGCGTGAACAAATGGTGTGATTGCTCCTGTGTGGTTTACAATGTGTTCCACGGTTTATGGTGCTTTGTAGCTAATTCCTGATGTCCAATTTCAAGCTGCCGTGTTTTGTCGTGAGAACTGTTTTGCTCTGTAACGCCCAATCATTGGCAGTGACAAATCGTGTGACAGAGCAGTTAGTTGGTTGACAGTTGAGAGTTTTTGTACGTCTTGTTCCGCAAGCTGGATGTGCCAGTCATATTGATGACCTGAATCTTTTGGACTTGATGGTTTTGGTAATCTATTGACAACATGTGAGCATTATAAGAGGTACCATTAGAGGGGATCCTCAAGAGACACTGTACCATGTAAGGTCTCGGATTCTACTTTTTTATTTGGTCATATTTATGTGTAACCACAATGAGGCCGAGAAGTACAAAGAGATAACGGTCCCAGCTCTGGAAAGGAGCAGCAGTGTGGGAGTCAATCAAAGATGAGTGGCACTAGCAGACACACACATACACACACACGTGTGTGTGCAGAGAGCGGAACCTCTGCTGGATGGTTTTTCCACCAACTAATTTGTTGGTGTGATGAGTCTCATACTTTGTAGTGACGGTGATTTTATCTGAAGCTCTATACTATAACTAGCCTCAAAGGCAAGCTCTATGCAGCATTCAACCTGGGATGGTTGCTAAACTACAAGAACGAGGCAAACCTCAAAACAAACCAAGTATAAAGGGACTGAGGCCCATTTTGGTCTTAAAAGGCAATCCTGCATGCTTACGTGTGTTGTACAAATTTCCCGAAGGGTTTGCAAAGGGGCCCAATCGTATAGTTCTACAAATTTCCCACTTAATCAAGGAAAAGAGTGCATAGGCTCCAGCACCTATAAGCCCGACAAATTTCCTCATGCAGCCAAGCCAAACAGCTAGGATGGAAGCTGGCAGCAATGCACAGAGTCAGCTATTACCCTAGCCGCCCCCACCCAGCCGCAAGAAGAAACGCGCCCCACAGCCCTGGCTATCACAAAGGTGCTCCGAGCGCGAGTACGCCAAGTATGGAGGCTTTCATGGGAGAATAACTGGAAGGAAGTTTGGTGGCGCTTTCTCCAGCATGGTGTGGTGGGAGCAGGGGGCCACGGATGGCCCATGAAGTGGGGGACAGCTTGCCCTTGTGGCTGGCAACACTCAGCCGCATCGCCACGTGCTGCACAGATGCTACAGCTACGGGAGCACGTCTTTTGGACTTGCACAGGAGCTTCAGCCATCAGACAAGCCATACAACACCTCCCAGTTTTCATGCAGCTGCTACCATGGCATGTGCGGCTGCTAGAGCAGCCATGCCAAACAGGGAGGAAGGAAGTGTGGTATGTTGTGTGCCTAGCTGCCCTGTCTGCAATGTTAAGAGCTCCTAGGGATTTGATGTTTAGCACGCTAGCCAGGACAGGCGTAGAGCCCGCAGAAGTCAAAACTAGGGCATTTGATCTTCTCCTCGCAGCCTTAAAAGACTTTGCTGCCTGCCAAGGTAGTGTCTCCAGTTTCTCTGACCTAGGCCAGACTCACCCCTTTGTGTATGCTAGGCCAAACGGCTCCTTGGCTGTTCCACTGCAGCTCCCTCCCTAGCGTGTCTACCGCCTTAATCTAGGTATAGGTTGGCCAGCTTCCCCTTGCTCTCGGCTCTTAGTAGAACAACCCGCCTCTTGTTATCTAAACCTTTAGTTCACTGTACTCCTTTCGTGTCTCCCAAGTATTGGCTCGTAATGCATGTTGAGAGTGACGTGTTGGTGCAGCTGCGTTTTCTGTAGAGGATCTCTCTCTTCTCTTTGGGTTGTGTTGGAGTTGGCTTTGGCGCACCAGTCATCGCAATGGCTTAGCTGCTTTTATGTTTTTATGTTGAGTGCCTCACAGTGAAGTAGCTAGATCGGCCCGTTGCCTTTTTACTCTTTACTAGCCTTGTCTTCCTAAACCTTGTTCTTTGTACATGGGCACGTGAGCACCAAAGTACGCAGGCTTTCCTTCCTTCTTTCTTTCCCGTGCTTGACCTTCTCGTACACGTTTTGCCCTTCTTCTCATGACCTTGGTTGTGAGTAAATGATTTAAAAACCCCTACCAGTCTGGTAGAGAATTGTTGCCTGCCACTCGACTTGCTGCTACGACACTGAAACAGCCTTTCTGAGCTCTGTAGTTAACAATGCAGACAAGCTAGTCATCACACCCGTGGCAGAATCGAGGAGCCAGCACCCGTGGGTTGGTGCTTCCTCTGAGCAGTGGCAAGGCCCTTTCAAGGACCCCTCTTGCAAATGCACGAGTCCCTGCAAGCTTCTCTGCTCATCCACCTCGTGAAAGGGCCCCCGAATACCTTTCTCCCCTTGTACTACAGCTCTATCACTCTTGCTAGCAACCATGCTGCCCGGCATGGTGGGTGCAGCACCCTCTCCTTGTGCCCCAGCTTTTAGATTAAAACGTGGTGCTGGCTGCTCAAGCACCCACGAGCATTTACGAGAAGAAGGGTAGTGCAGTAGATGCAGACGGGGGCCGTAGACTGGCAGCCAGGCCTCTACCACTTGACGCCTGCTCACAGCAGAGGGGAAAAACAACCGGCTGTAACATAGGTAGTACAAAGCACCGGCTGTAAGAGCAGAGAGGAAGTAGTACAAGAAGCAAACACCGGCTGTAAGAGCAGAGAGGAAGTACTAAAGCATTAACATGTATAATGGGCATGACGCCTGATTGCAGGAGAAAGAGGACGTGTTTATGAAATTTGAAGGGTTGGTCATAACCATGCCTATTTTGCACATTTACGGGATATTTAAGAATATACGGTTACATTCAATGTACGAAAGCGATCTAGGCTGATTTTAAGTGTAGGGGCTAAGAAAGAGTGCGTTTTTGCTCACAAAAGAAAAGATGAGCTGCTGCTGATAGAGTACCCATACCTACACGGGGCTGTTGTCATTGCTTCCCTCCAGTACTCAGAGATGTTTTATGAAAGCTGTGGTCTGACTGGGAGCTAGGGTCTATTTTGCTCTTGTGTTGGTCAGTAAGGATGCGCTCAGTTTAGAGCCTAGGAAAGGTTATACCTTGAAGCTCCGCCTTCAAGCTGCTGTGCACTGAAGTTATAGAGCCTCATCTACTCAACCTCTCGTAATGCCCATCAGCCCGTCGGTATCAGCAGTTGCACCAACAATCCCAGCACAACACCACAAACGTGAGAAAGCAGGGTTGGTTTGTTGTCCTGCCATCAGCTACTTGAGCACTCAGACACTAAAATAGAAAATGACCTTTTGACGAGTAACTTGGATCCATAGAATCAGAGCACGGGTCCACACCACACGAAAAAGGGAGTGTGTTGCCAGCATTTTACCTGGGAGCATGTATGACAAGGACGGGCGTTGTTGGGGCAGGACAGGGGCGGCAGCACTGAGCAGTAGGGGCCTCATCACCGATGCCCTCCCTGACAGCTTGCTTTTGTTGTTGCTGGTGCTGGTGCTGGCAGCGTAGCTGTTGTTGGGCTTCGTGCCTGTGCCTGGATTGGCAGTCTGTCTCTCGCTGTTGCTGCTGCTTCTCTTGCTGCTCCCCGTACTGTTGTCCCTGATGCTGCTGCTGCCCCTTATGCTGCTCTCTATCCTGTTGTCCTTGTTGCTGCTGCCGCTCCTGCCGCCCCCTCTGTCGTTGCGAACGCAGGTGAGGGACCCGGTGCTGCTCTTGCTGATTTCCATGCAGGAGCACGTCACCAGGGTTCAAGAGCTGGTGCGTTTGCTGCCCTTGGCTGCTAAGAGGGCCCTGCAGCTTTCCTTGCCGGAAGTGCTGTTGCTGCTCTTGCGGCCGATGTTCATGGTGCTGAAGTTGCTGTTGGTTGGAGTCTTCCTGCCGCCGCCGCCGCTGCTGCTGGTGTTGCTGCTGCCGTGGCCGATGTTCATGGTGCTGAAGTTTTTGGTCAGTGTCTTCCTGCTGCTGCTGTTGCTGCTGGCGTGGCCGATGTTCATGGTGCTGAAATTTTTGGTCAGCGTCTTCCTGCTGCTGCTGCTGCTGCTGCTGCTGCTGGCGTTGCTGTGTTTCTAAGTACTGCTGCACCAGCTCTGTGGGCAACTCCAGCCATCCACACGTGGCTTCTCGATAGCCCTTGAACATGCGCAACAGGCTGAGCTGCATAACAAAACAAGAGCAAAAATCAGCTGTTAGCTCAGTAGGGATGGAAGTCATGCCACTTTTAAGTTAACAACATGCCTATAGACTACAGGCTGTAGTAGCTGCGGGCCGTAAGGGTTCATCGCAGACAGCTCTGCAACGCCCTACAAGGAGCTGGAAAAGGACGGTAATGAAATAAAGCAGTTTGTGCTATGTATCAAGGTGAACGTGTTGAACACCCTGGCGGTCCGCGAAATTCCATCACTCAATCATTTGTGCAGCTGAACATCTAACAAGATCAACTGACGTTTAAGGTCAGTGACAACCCAAGGGCTCTGGCTCCCTTTTCCCGGCTTGTGCTGAGCAACTTTTGGCTGGCAAGCAGCAGGCAGAACCAGCCAAACCACCTGCTTAAATGATTGCCCCCCAATCATGAGATACATACTCATTGTCACTGACCTTCACATCACTCACTCACTCACTCACTCACTCACTCACTCACTCACTCACTCACTCACTCTCTTACTCGGTTCATGATTGAACTCACAATCTTAACAACTAAATTCGTCAACAACTCACACACTTGCTCCGAGCACACACCTGTGCAGTGTCCAGCAGCAGTACTCGTCCCAAGCTGTCGACAGCAGCCATTAATCCACCATGAGGGGATGGTACCAGGGTCCTTGCAATGCGGTTGTCATCTGTAGTCAATGCACATGCAACCTTATCAGTATGTGTGTACATGTGAGTTTGTATGTGCAATAAAGTACTCCCCAATGTGTGCAAAGAGTTGAGGACCGCGCTGCGATTTTGCAAGTACAGGTTGCTGTACTGCACCTTTTGACGACAGAACACTCCAGCTCAGACAACACTTAAGCTCAGACAAACCCTTCCTTCACCTTTAAGGCTCCTCCACACCGTAGGCATGGCCTCTCCTTGTCCGAATCCGATGCTAGGGTCATCAAAAGTGGCAAAGGGCAGCTGCGGTTTGTGGGCCTCAAACGATATCAGAGGCGACAGCAGAAAGCTCTTCACGCCTGTATTGGCAGAGCAGCGTGGCTCTTTGTCAAATCCATGACTTTGTAAAATCTATGACTTTGTCAATCTTCACGCCTGTATTGGCAGAGCACCGTGGCTCTTTGTCAAATAATAAATCAGAGGCGACAGCAGAAAGTTATTCGCGCCTATATTGGCAGAGCACCGTGGCTCTTTGTCAAATAAATACCCGTAGAGACGACTGGATTCTTTTGAGCATGAAAATAATTGCTTGTGCGGTTTGTAACAAGTAACACCTAAAGTTAATGTGCAGCACAATACAGTGTGCAGATCATGTGAGGTTGAGCAGCGTAGGCGAGCAACACGATAGACAGTAATGCAGCTTCCTACTTTGCAAGTACAGACAGACACTCACAAATAGAACAGGTGTAAGAGTTAACACACACACATGCATGTACATAGTAGACAGCCAAAAGCAAAGCGTTTTGTACAAGCAAAGCGCATCGCATAAACGCCTGCCTGCATTCACACACGCACAAAGTACCTTGTCTCAACGCTGATGGACTGCTTGTGATTTGGGAGCGTGCGGTGCGAGCAAGGCCAAATAAAGAGGAGGCAAGGGCTCCTATGCCTCCTCTGATAGTGGGGCTGGGTGCTGGTGCATCTAAGGCAGCGAGGGTGGGGCCCTGGCCAGCTTTGTGCATATGTGTGTGTATGTGCGTGTGTGTGTGTATGTGCGTGTGCGTGTGTGAGTACGTGTATGTACATGTCTGTGTGTGTTTGCTAAAGGTAACATTCCTTGCAACAGGTGCTTGTACAAATGCTTGCATGCGCCTAACATATCGACAAAAAATGCTTCCCTATTTGCTTGTGAGTTCTTTTTGGAATCTTATGAATATTTCCCTCCGACAACCATGCGACAGCCCCCCCACAACGCCCAAAGAGCTACTCTGCCGGGAGTAGCGGTAGAAAAGGTTAATCAAGTGTGTATGATAGAGGGAATCCTTGTAGAAAAGCAGAGAATCCTTGTAGGATATCAGATTGATCTTTGAAGTAAGGAGCAGCAGGAGGTTGGCCAAATCCATGTAACCCCGGTGAATATGCAGCACTGCAGTTGCAGCTGACCACGGTGTAAATGCAGTTAATCAACAGCAGGAAGATCATGCGGGACTCAATCATATTCAGTAGAAAAACAGTCCTGGGGCACCCTGCTTATGAGCGATAGGAAAACTGATCCCCACGGGCTCACGTGATTTAACACAGCATGCAAAAGGACACAGGCACTGATTACAATGATGATGCAAGCATTCGTGCTGGTAATGGTGATGACAAAGGGTGGGTAATTAGGGTGCCTGATTATGCCAGCGAGGCTCGGCGAGCCTCAACGAGGCTCGGCACTCGCTGGGGAGGCCCTAGTTGGTGCATTACGGTTAGAAAATCACTTTCTCAAATCTGCACGGATTGAGCCAAAATTTTTCTGTTCGCTTATATAAATTAATGAATATTAACGTTGAGACTGGGTGGAAAACATGGGCGTGTGAGCCAGGAAAACTCGGTTTTCGCTTACACTTCCCCCTGTTGCACACCTCTTTTACCTCTTCCTGGTGTTATATAATAACAGATAAATATTATTAATGAAGATACTTGGTTTAAAAAAAGGGCCTGTCAGCCGATCAGCCACGAAAAATTCGGATTTGGGAAATTTGAAGATTTCTGGGGAGATGGGGCTGATTCCGCCCAAAAAGTGGACACCCTCGCTGGCCGACGTGTCTTCCACACCGGGAAAGAGGCTCACCGAGGCTCGGCGAGCCTCACAATCAGCGAGTCTCGGCGAGGTCATGACCCACCCTTAGTGATGACGCAAGCAGTTGCAACATTTTGATACTCTACCCTGACCCTAACCCTTACCGCTACCCTTAACCTTTTAGCCCTACCCTTAACCCATGAAGCAAAACTTGAGGCGACAACAAAACAATTTCTTTACAAGGATAACGAGTATTTGCAGCAGCACTTAGGATGAGCGTAGCAGCAGCAGCAGCAGCAGCAGCGGGGAGTCAAAGAGGTGCTGAAACGAGGCTAAAAACGGGTCCTCACACACCAGTTGCGAGCAATTGACATGCACATGAGAAGGGGTTTATGAGATGGTAACAAATGAGCGTGAACAAGTCCTCACACACCAGTTGCAAGTAAGACACGCGCAGCAGGCAAGGTATCTTCATCTGGGTCATCAGCCCCCCCTCCGCTCACATCTGCTTGGAGGGCCTCGTAGAGTGTAGGTGCCCTGTGACCTACAAAACAGCAGGGTATTCATGTCTGTGTGCGTGTGCTTGTGTGTGTGCGCATGTTTGTGAGTGAGTGTGTGTGTGTGTGCTGCGTGCTGAGCCATGCTGTGCAGGTACAGTTGGATGGGGAAAGACACACTTTTCCTCTTTTAACAGAGCCTGCGCTACACCTCTACGCAAGAGAAGGGCGGCAAGCTTCTACACAAGATGTAGGTCATACACTGTACCTACACAAAAAATGATCCAGGTCCTGAATTTCAGGTAGGTTATACTACACCTGGAAATGATCCATGCAGGTAACACTACAAGAAATGATCCAGGTAAATTATACATTTTTACACAATAAATTATCCATTTGATATCGGTTGGCAGGTACTCAATGACAAAAAGAAGGCAAGCGTTGTCACCATACAGTGAGAGGGAAAGACAGAAGTAAGGGAAAAGACAGAAGTGTGTCACAGAAAAGATCCCAGGTCCGTTTTTGGTAGCACCCTGCTCAAGGATAAGAGAGTAATGATCATCAGATTTGCTCAAGCAGCGCACGCGATAGCGCTATTTACCAAAGGACTTTTAAGCACGCACATGGCAGGCAGAGTATGGGCAGGCAGATTCCAAGCACACCCAATATCTGGGAATTAGACCCAGCAAGCCTTTTGCAGAATGACACTGCAGGTGTTCCAATCCCCACATTATTCAAGGAAAAGGAGGAGGCACCTCTAAACATGTTAGAGGGGGGGTGAATCAGGGTGCACGTACCTAGGTACATGGAGTCGTACCGAGGCCCAACACTGCGCGGTAGGCTCCATTTGTTGCAGGGCACAATCGGCATGATCTGGGAGAAGACAGTGCCAAAGTCAGTTTGTTAACTACTATGATGATATGGTCGACAACATGCCTAGCCAATATGATCTATTGATTTGGGTGTGAAAGCAAAGCGAAGGTTTGCGAGCGGCATTTCGTTGGCTGGCTGTCCATTGTATTCTAGGATCTACCCGGTGAAGGAAACAATGATCTGGTAGCAGAAACCCAAAACATTGTGGAGATTAAATAAGGTTTATATTGTGTGTCTGGCTGGGCCTCTCAAAACGGCAGTGAAAGGTTGTTCCATAGTTTGTTTTTATTTAAGAAACGAGCTGAGATTTACAACTCAGGCATAAATAATGTATATGCAATCAACCTAAGGTGTTACGTGATTACAGGATCTCCTCTCTTTAGTGGGTTGCTTTATCCTAGGTACAGGCCAAAGGCAAGGAAGAGGAACTTACTAGGAAGAGGTATTTACTCAGTCATCATCAGTCGTCGATACAGTTTGGAGTGCGTGTGTGTGCATAGAATGCTGATCGATCATAGACGGCAAATGAATCTTACTGTCAAATTTGGAACTTGTAGAAAATGCCAGCCAGCTACAAGCAACAGCCTTTAGCAGCAGTCATTACACTTTTGCCAGGCAGCGACATAAAACCATATTGCTCAGAAGTACAAGACGGTGACGGTGACCACTAAAAAGGCTACCAGAAACTGTACAGCAGAAATTTTATATCCACAAACACTGGTGCCGTGTTTTTACCCCTTAAAATCTGGCCTGAGGGATCCGAATACATTATTGCACTTTTCTGCAATGCACACACACTTAAGGACACAAGGACACACGCACACGCACACACACGCAAGCAGGTACACACAAACAAGCATACACACACACCTCAGGTGCAGCAGGAGTCGGATGGCTGGATGAGGCCCAAGGCATCGATGCTGGCCACATCCCGTATGCCGCACTCTTTGTTGCTGCTGGGGGGGTGGGGTGGAACGCGCAAGAGAGCTGTTATTAGGCAGGCGCAGGGGCACATTAAAAGTATCTTCAAAGTGTACTCGCTTTGTGATGAGAACACGTGCGAGGAGTTAGAACGCACAAGAGAGCTCTTGTTAAGCAGGCGCAAAGACGCGCTACAAGTTTATTCTAAAGGATACTCCTATGCACCCACTTTTTTCATTTTTACTTTCTATACAACAGGTAGGTGTGATTTGGGGGGGCCTTGCCATGTCACAATACTCTAGCTTCTTGGTGCACGCCTTGCTCATAATTTCCATAGCAGGGTTCCTTGTAGCACTTACATGTAGCATTTCCTTGTAGCAAGTACATGTAGCACTTACATGGTCCTCTCCCGCACAAGAATGGTCATATGCAGCACGAAACACTAAATCAAACTCTTGATACACATCTAACTGTTACACTCACCTTGCGATGCCACTGTCTAACTGTCTAACTGTCTAACTGTTACACTCACCTTGCGATGCCACTGTCTAACTGTTACACTCACCTTGCGATGCCACTGTCGCTGCATGGGCTTGTGCAGCCAGACAAGACTGAAAGCTGGCAAGCAGGCTGGGGCTGGGTATTCGCACGGCACAGCTGCTGAAGGTCACTGTGATGTCCTCCACTTGCTGGTCTAGCAAACTATTCAGACCTAAGAACGAGCGGGAGAGATGGCAGAGAATATTTGTGTCAGCACAGCTTTGAGCCTTTGATGTGGGGATGAGGAAGGGACCTTGGCTCGCAGGGGTAGGTGCGGCAATGTGTGAGTGTATGTGTGTCATGCGAGCGCACATGTGCACGTGTGTTTTCTGTGTGTGTTTGTGTGTGTAAAGAAGCACCTATTGGGGGCAGCCTCAGACAACAGTTACAATTTAGTCTTCTGTGACAGTCCTCTGCAGCGGCATGGTATGGCATAGCAGGGTGTGTTAGGGTGGTACTTAACTAAAAAGAGAGCAAAACGGGAGTGTCTGCTTGGCACGGAATATTTCACACGGCAGAGTGGATCAGGGTAACGATGACTTCTACAGCTTGGGCGTGTCAAGCAGATCAGGGAAACACTAGCGGTACGTGCCTACAGACCATCCTGGACGTGCCTACAGCTGATGATCCAGAATGACTACCAGAGACAGAATACATACTCAGCAACACATGGAACGTGGAACCATGCAATTGAACAACTGGGTCGTGCAATGGCTTTCCACTCATAGGCTCACATTTAGCAAACATGCGCCTGAGATAAGCTGCACCAAACAAGACAAGTAAGAAGGATAACCAGCACGGCAGCCTCTCAAAGGATCCCTATTTAAAATGCACATTTGCGTGCACGCTTTGACACTCACATCACCCTTTTTCCTTGTTTTCCTTTGAGCTTTGATTTCAGAGCACCGTTGCTCACATCTCGCATTTCTGTTGAACCGGAGCATTCGTTCTCAGGCTGCAGGAACGTGTTAAAGCCACTGACACTCTCTCATTCATTCCTCAGAAATTTCTGAGAGGTCACACACAGATACTGCCACTCCGCAAGCCACGCACCCATGGAGCTGCAGCGTAGGGACATGTGCTGCACAGGCGCGTTTGCATGCAGCCTCTGCCGCATCATTCCCACTCCACTGCTGTTTAGCAAGTGGACACACCCGGATGAAGTGCCAACTAATAGACAGGCATTATTGTGAGCATACAATAGCCCAGTAGCAAGGCTGCCGTGGCTGTTGCTATCGGCACACTGAACACTGGGAGCTAACGAGCGCTGCTGCCGCCCCCAGACGACCCATAACAGGGCTGTGACAGTGTCTTGAGGAGGAAGGCTGTGGGAGCTCAGCATTTTGCACTCCTCTGCTGAGGCTGTGCCAATGTTGGTTGCGGGATACAGCGGCCACACAGCCACTTCGTTCTTCACACATACAGCGACGCGCATACTGCAGTTTAGGAGGAGCATTGTAGTGTATGTGTGCGTGTGTGTTTGTAAGTGTTGTGTGTGTGTTGTGTGGTGTGTGTGTGTATGTGTGTGTGTGTGTACGTGTGTGTGTGTGTGCGTGTGTGTGTGCATATGTATGCGTGTGTGCATGTATGTGTGTGTATGTATGTATGTGTGTGTGCGTGTGTGTGTGTGCATGCGTGTGTGTGTGTGTGTGCGCGTGCGTGCGTGTGTGTGTGTGTGCGTGTGTGTGTATGCGTGTGTGTGCGTGTGTGTGTGTGTGTGCATGCGTGTGTGTGTGTGTGTGTGTGTGCGCGTGCGTGCGTGTGTGTGTGCGTGTGTGTGTGTGTGTGTGTGTGTGTGTGTGT
>Ga0307963_1001946_pt1 | contig 16167 bp, 22 predicted proteins | sample OrgLakmetagen594_FD_201829 | JGI IMG/M metagenome (GOLD analysis project Ga0307963, IMG submission 201829) | Saline water microbial communities from Organic Lake, Antarctica - #594 | ecosystem: Environmental > Aquatic > Non-marine Saline and Alkaline > Saline | place: Antarctica: Organic Lake...
ATGATGGGCAGCGCTCACAGGTCCCAGTAACCACTAATTGCCCCCACCCTGTCACACATCATCCAAACAAAGGCAACCTACACATCATCCAAACAGAGGCACTCACCCGCACGTACTAGGCCATGATGGGCAGCGCGCACAGGTCTCAGTAACCACTAGTTGCCCCCACCCTGTCACACATCATCCAAACAAAGGCAACCTACACATCATCCAAACAGAGGCACTCACCCGCACGTACTAGGCCATGATGGGCAGCGCGCACAGGTCTCAGTAACCACTAGTTGCCCCCACCCTGTCACACATCATCCAAACAAAGGCAACCTACAAATCATCCAAACAGAGGCACTCACCCGCACATACTAGGCCATGATGGAGAGCGCGCGCAGGCCCCAGTAGCGACTAGTTACCCCTTTTCCTTACACCCTGCATACAGGTGAAAGGATCAGACAAAGCTGGCAACGTGGAGCAGGTTGACCAGCAGAGAAACACGCGCACCTGGAAGCAGCGTTATGAAAATGGCACTGCGTGAGTACTCAAACAGAGCTCGAGTTGTTCATGCCCCAGTATTATTGTGTTATCAGCTTGTAGATCAAAGTGTTTTAAGATAGGTGGTGTTGACCAAGAAAGAAACACATTCACCTGGGGCCAGCTCGACAATGATGGCACTGTGAAATCATGCAAGTTGTGTGCTTCTAGCCTTGATGTTTGGCTTGGAGAGTTGGAAGGCGTTTGGTGCGAGTTGGAAGGCGTAGGGTGCGAGTAGGGTGCGAGTTGCAAGGCGTAGGGTGCGAGTAGGGTGCGAGTTGAAAGGCGTAGGGTGTGAGTAGGGTGCGAGTTGGAAGGCGTAGGGTGTGAGTAGGGTGCGAGTTGGAAGGCGTAGGGTGCGATTAGGGTTTGAGTTGGAAAGCTTAGGGTGCGAGTAGGGTGCAAGTAGGGTGCGAGTTGGAAGGCGTAGGGTGCGAGTAGGGTGCGAGTTGGAAGGTGTAGGGTGCGAGTAGGGTGCGAGTTGGAAGGTGTAGGGTGCGAGTAGGGTGCGAGTTGGTTGGCGTAGGGTGCGAGTAGGGTGCGAGTTGAAAGGCGTAGGGTGCCAGTAGGGTGCGAGTTGGAAGGCGTAGGGTGCGAGTAGGGTGCGAGTTTTAAAGCTTAGGGTGCGAGTAGGGTGCGAGTTGAAAGGCGTAGGGTGCGAGTTAAAAGGCGTAGGGTGCGAGTAGGGTGCGAGTAGGGTGCGATTTGGAAGGCGTAGGGTGCGAGTAGGGTGCGATTTGGAAGGCGTAGGGTGCGAGTAGGGTGCGAGTTGGAAGGCGTAGGGTGCGAGTAGGGTGCGAGTTGGAAAGCTTAGGGTGTGAGTAGGGTGCGAGTTGAAAGGCGTAGGGTGTGAGTAGGGTGCGAGTTAAAAGGCGTAGGGTGCGAGTAGGGTGCGAGTCGGAAAGCTTAGGGTGCGAGTAGGGTGCGAGTTGGAAGGCGTAGGGTGACACCTTCAATGAGCATGAGCATGAAACGTGAGGTAGAGGGCATACTACCCGCCTCAAAATTTCCCCCCCAATGGGACAAACAGAAGGCTTCCTCGTTCTTCACCACCAAACTGAAAAAAACAAACAGAAGACCTCTTTGTTCGTTTCTACCAAAGTATTCGTAAGAAAAGTGCCCACACGACATCCAGGACTCTGCTGCTACCCACATTCCTGATCCCATCATTTGTGCACCATTTAATATACGGAAAAACGTTTTAGCTCCAGGCCGCCCACGACTGCTGTACTCAGCAGACATTGCGCTTACTTTCAATATACTGCCTCTCTTCAAAATATTTCATTGCAGTTACACACGCCTGGCTCTGTCGCCACCCACCCTGACCAATGAAGAAGAACTGACTTAATATAACTATCTCTGAATATCATTGCAGTTACACGCGCCTGGCTCTGTCGCCTCCCACCCTGACCAATGAATATAAGTCTCTCTATACACGAATAAGCACAATGGTTGCAACCAGAACGAATAAGCACAATGGTTGCAAGTCTCTACTCCACAATGTACTGCATCATTTCAAAATATTTCATTGCAGGTACACGCGCCTGGCTCTGTCGCCTCCCACCCTGACCAATGAAGAAGAATTGACTTACAAGGTTTACTCCTTTACGGTGCGTGTCCCTGTGTAGCTGCATTCCGGCCAATGCTTTGCGTGCGAAATTACAATGCTAATAGTCTCCTTTACAATGCGTGTCCCCGTGTGGCTGCATTTTGGCCAATGCTTTGCGTGTGGAATTACAATGCTAATAGTCTCCTTTACGGTGCGTGTCCCTGTGTGGCCGCATTCCAGCCAATGCTTTGCGTGTGGAATTGCAATGCTAATAGTAACTCTTGGCGTAGTTAAGCATCTGCTCTGTGCGGCTGTGTTCCCGCCAATGGTGTACGTGTGGCATGCTAATGCTAACAGTAACTATTGGCGTAGCGATGCATAGTTTGTGCTCGTAGATTAATTCCTGGAACGAATAGGCACATTGGTTGCAAGTTTCGTTTTTCTGTGGCAAAGCTATTTTTGCTCTGGTGTGTGTGACAGCCTCACACATGAGCGTCTGGCCCTGATGTGTGAGACAGCTCACACGTGAGCGTCTTGCTCTGATGTGTGTGACAGCCTCACACACATGCGTCGCATTGCATCCCTGCCAGCTACCTTACCTTTGTGTAGCAGCAGCCTCCCACATGCGATGCAATGCAACGTTGCCAGCTACCTGCTCACCAGCTCACATGATGTATACATGCACACGCATGCAGGGAAGTGAATGTCACAGGCATGTATGATGGCACACTTACAAGCTCACATGATGTATACATGCACACGCATGCAGGGAAGTGAATGTCACAGGCATGTATGATGGCACACTTACAAGCTCACATGATGTTTACATGCACACGCATGTAGGGAAGTGAATGTCACAGGCATGTATGATGGCACACAAGCTCACATAATGTACATGCACGTGCATACGTGCATGTAGAGCGTAGACTTAAACAGCCTGTAATAGGCTGATTTACGAGCTCAGTTACACACCAGCGCGTTGCATGCAGAGCAGCAGATGTTAATGGCTTTTTAATGCCACATTCACAAGTTTGATGGTAACATGTGCACGTGCAGGGCAAAGGTGATAGTGCGCCAGATACCAGGGACGATGGTCGTGAAGATTATAGCTTTCAGTTTATCTTGGGCTCTAATTCTTCATTAGAAGAGGACAGTGCAGTCAAAGACGGAGACACCGTGCTTGTGAAGAAAGGCATTGAAGAGGATGGGGAGTGGGAATTCAAAGCCAGGATTCTTCAAGACTCACTTGGCGACGATGGTGAGTGGTTGTAGCCGTTGTTTGATGCTACTTTGATGTTCTCGGTAGGCTATCCTTGATCCTTGTGATATCTTTCATTTCTGCTCGGCACGCTGGCTTGCATGCCCTGCTGTGTCCGCCATATGATCAACACAGCATGTCATGCACCCTATGGATTGTAGGCTTTGACTCGGCCAATGATCCTGCTGTTGCCAGTGATTGACACAACACGCCATTAGGGTTGGCCAGAACCGTATATATACACCGTATAACCGTATATGACCGTATATTTGGTTGTTTTCCTGCCAAAAATACCGTACATTCACCGCATATATATGGTTCTGGCCAATCCTAAACCCTACACTGCATGCACCCTTTGAATTGTAGTCTTTGACGGCCAATAACCCTGCTGTTTCCGGTGAATGACACTACACGCCATGTATTCTTTGGATTGTACGCTTTGACTCGGCCAATAACCCTGCTGTTTCCGGTGATTGACATAACACTTCATGCACCCTTTAAATTGTACGCTTTGACTCGGCCAATAACCCTGCTGTTTCCGGTGAATGACACTACACGCCATGTATCCTTTGGATTGTACGCTTTGACTCGGCCAATATCCTGCTGTTGCCGGTGATTGACACAACACTCCATTAGGGCTGGCCAGAACCGTATATATACACCGTATATGACCGTATATTTGGTTATTTTCCTGCCAAACATACCATACATTCACCGTATATATATGGTTCTGGCCAACCAAAACCCTACACTTCATGCACCCTTTGGATTGTAGGCTTTGACGGCCAATAAACCTGCTGTTTCCGGTGATTGACACAACACGCCATGCATTCAACGGCTGCAGATTTCGACGCAGACAACAGCGCTGCTGCATCTGTCATCACTGTTGACACCACGCCACCAGTCATTGTTATCGACAGCTCGCCTCCGTCACTACAGGTTTGGCCTTGTGGTATAATGGTTACACTGGTTACAATTAAAGCCATCAGTCTTGTGGTATAATGGTTACAATGGTTGCAATTAAAGCCATCAGTCTTGTGGTATAATGGTTACAATGGTTACAACTTAAGCCATCAGTCTTGTGGTATAATAGTTACAATGGTTACAACCAAAGCCATCAGTCGTTTGGTATAATGGTTACAATGGCTACAATTAAAGCCATCAGTCTTGTGGGATAATGGTTACAATGGTTGCAATTAAAGCCATCAGTCTTGTGGTATAATGGTTACAATGGTTACAATCAAAGCCATCAGTCTTGTGGTATGAACATGACAGGCCGGTCAAGCTGTGTATGTATGTACCTACATACATGTAAATACATAGCAGATACTACATACATGTAAATACATAGCAGATACTGCATACATGTAAATACATAGCAGATACTACATACATGTAAATACATAGCAGATACGACACACATGTAAATGCATAGCAGATGCACATGTATTTGATTTGTGTATGAATCTCAAGCAGAGAAGTATCTCAAACTGTTGGTGTTGCACGTTGGTGCACAGTTCTGGTCAACCCTCCAAATGAATACCCAAGCAAGTCTGCCATGCGTCTCCGTTAAAGTCAAAAAGGGTCAATAAGGAGACGTCACTAAGCCAGACTGTCCAACTGCTTCTTCCCTACAGTCAGCCTGTCTTCACCTGCCCTACAGTCAGTATCCCCTTCCCTACAGTCAGTATGTCTTCCCCTGCCCTACAGTCAGTATGTCTTTCCCTGCCTTACAGTCCCCTGCCCTACAGTCAGTATGTCTTTCCCTGCCTTACAGTCCCCTGCCCTACAGTCAGTATGTCTTCCCCTGCCCTACAGTCAGTATGTCTTTCCCTGCCTTACAGTCCCCTGCTCCACAGTCAGTATGGCTTCCCCTGCCCTCAGTCAGTATGTCTTTCCCTGCCTTACAGTCCCCTGCCCTACAGTCAGTATGTCTTCCCCTGCCCTACAGTCAGTATGTCTTTCCCTGCCTTTCAGTCCCCTGCTCCACGATCAGTATGGCTTCCCCTGCCCTACAGTCAGTATGGCTTTCCTGCCTTTCAGTCCCCTGCCCTACAGTCAGTACGTCTTTCCTGCCTTACAGTCCCCTGCCCTACAGTCAGTATGTCTTCCCCTGCCTCTGCCTACAAAGGAGATGCCACTCAGTCAACACACATGACTGCTACCTCAGTCTCTGAAATACATTTTGGCACTTGCTCACCTGCTCCTTGAATATTTTACTCTTTACTAAGGTTGGTCAGAACCATATATATACACGGTGTATTGTATATACAACATTTTTGGCAGAGAATTCATCAAATATATGGTCATATACGGTGTATATATTCGGTTCTGGCCAACTCTAATCTTTAATCAAGCAGTTACCGACTTGCTGCTCACATCTCAAGCATCTGAAAACCACTGTTTCTGTTCCTGCGCCCTGTCTTTTCCACAAAATCGCACCTCATTTTGACGCGTTCCCCTGAACACCATTTCCTGCAGACTAGCAGCACCGTCAAAGTTGAGTACAGCACAAACCCTCCGGATGACGATGTCGTTTTGTTCGAGTGCAGGCAAGTTTGCTGACCACCAATCTGAGATCTGTTTTGTTTGCATTAAGGGACACGTGGGTGGATGCTTTGCATTATTGCATTATTATTGTTGTAGCATAAAACCGTACCAATTCTTCAATGGCTGGATGAGTTTGCAATGGATTTGTGCAATTTTGCGTTGCGTGCTGAATGCCTTTTCAATACCTTTTGTATTCTATTATATATGCCCTATGCTAGTATATTTGCCCTTGTATGCCATTACTACTTTTTTTATGCCCTATTATCGTCACACAGTTTTAGAACACAACTGAATAACGTTTCAGCCATTACTTACGTGCCACGATTCGTTTTGTCTCTATGCATTCTTACCGCCACAAGCCATTTCTTACATGCCACAATTTGTTTTTTTTTGTAATCGAACCACGGCTCTTGATATTTCTTCTTTCCTGAAGCCCTCAACCGCGCTTCAAGCTTCGCCTACTGTGATGTGTCATTTTCTCTTCATGCAATTGTGTAATTGTGTCATTTCTGCTTTGTGTAATTGTGTAATTGTGTCATGTAATTGTGTAATTGTGTCATTGCTGCTTGCATTTTATTGCTGTTCTTTCCTGCTGCCATCTGTTGTCGCTACTTGCACGTCCTTTCCTTTTCTTGCCTACTGCCAATCTGTTGTTGCTACTTGCATGTAATTTCCTTTTCTTGCTTACTTCCAATCTATTGCCACTTACTTACTGCCATTTGTTGTCGCTACTTCTACTTTTGCGTCCTTTACCTTTCTTTCCTGCTGCCATCCGTTATCGCTACTTGCACGTCCTTTCCTTTTCTTGCCTACTGCCAATCTGTTATCGCTGCTTGCACGTCCTTTCCTGTTCTTGCCTTCTGCAGTGTTTTCACTACTTGCGTGTGATACTTAATTTTGCCTGCATACTCTTACAATGCAGGAAGCTCGTGATCGTGTCACACAGTATTTTGCTGCAGAGTTTCTTGATTGTGTTCCTTTTTATATATCATTCGCAGGTGGCTTGTATATGAGGACGCCACCCCAGATGAAATTCAAGTTCCGAAGAGTTTGCAGAATGCGAGGGCCCTGTACAAAAAACATTCGTTGTGATCTTACCTAAATAATAAATACTGTTTTCAGGTGGCTTGTATCTGAGGACTCCACCCCAGATGAAAACTCAAGCTCTGAGGAGTTTGCAGAATGCGAGGGCCCTGAGCCTGAGGTCGCCACAAAGGACGTGCAAGAAGGGTTCTGGCTGTTTCAGATCAGGGTGGGTTTGTGTGATATGAATGCATGATCTGTGGCTGCCACAAAGGACACGAAGGGTTACGTCATCTTTTGATCAAGGTTTGGCTACCTAAAGGCAAACAGGATGAACGCATGGTTGTCGTGAGGGATGCAAAGGAATGGTTTCGGCTGATGGGTATGTAGATGAACGCATGGATTGAGGTTGTTATACAGAGCATGAGGGAAAGACTTGACTGTGTTGGACCAGGGGGGGAAAGGGTTAAAATTAGATCTGAAAGAGAAATAAAGGTCGAGGGAGAGATATGATGTACGTAGGCTCTGGATGTTTACCTAGAGAATTGTATACTAAAGATTTGTAGGCTCTGGATGTATACCTAAAGAATTGTATGCCTAGAGAATTAGAGAATGTGGGGATTTGTTACGGCTCGCTCAGTAGGCAGGAGGATTTACATCTGGGAAGAGAAGAACGACCAAGAAAAGGAAACTGTAAACCTAAGAGCAAGAGAGGTAAATGAAGGGATCCTGGCAGGCAGCTGGGCTATTGACACCCAAGTCTGCCCGCAAAGAGGAAGCACCAACACAGCAGAAAGAACACAAAGCAACTACATTACGAGGGCAGGCAAGTATAAACTTGCCCTTAACGCCCAGATATAATAAATGACGGACAAAGAAAGGGAAGCAAGCACTTTTGCGCAAAAGAGTGTTACAAAAGTCACTCGCCTGCAAGAACTCGAGTTTTTCTGCAGGCAGAGAACTCAGCAGTTTCCATGTTTAAACTAGCAGGGAGTGCAGGTTGAAATGAAAGCTGAAAAACCACCGTACATGTGCTGGTAGTTGCAAAATAGATAACAGAGGTGCATTGCATGTCAATAAGTAGTTGACTAATTGCTTGGGAGTTGCTTTGGAATCTCCAGATCACACACTGTCGCGAGCATGTGCCCATACTGTTTAAGCAAAATTTTAGGTGAATGATTATAGGCTCAATGTGCCCATGCAGCACCGAGATAGCACAGGATGTGTTGCGTTATCGCTCTTACAGCAATGCTGGTACTGCCGATCTGTGATAATTGCAGGGCAATTGCATTTGATCTTCAGCACTGCCGTTTGCTTCAGTGTTCCAGCCAGCCTGACACTTCATATGTACTCACGCTAACACACACACACTCACACACACACACGCACGCACGCACGCACGCACACACACACACACACACACACACAAATCTACACATAAACACAAATGTACACATTGTTCAATGCAGGGCACCGACCGGGCAGGCAACGTTGGCAGCCCTACCCCTGTGGCCTTCCAGACAGATCTGAACCCTCCCGAGCTGATCAGCTTTGATGCTCCCAGCGCAACCAATGAGCACACGATGGAAATATCTTACGAGGTGGGTGTTTAATAAACTGATGTGACAAACAGTCCAGGTTGCCAAGAGTCTAGTGTTGTAAATGTGTGTGCATGTGGGAGCAGTGTGTGTGTATGCGTTTGTGTGTGCACGTGTTCATGTGTGCGTGCGCGCATGCGTGTATATATATTTGTGTATGTGTGTATATATGTATGTATGTGTGTCTGCGCAAGTGAGTTTGCCCATGGAGCATTGGAATGCAGAATGGGACGATATGGTGCGCACTGGCGGGAATCAAACGTACCTTCAAAGCCTGTATTGTATTTACACGATGAACATGATGTAGCATGGTCTGCCTTGCTTCAATCCTGCACATACAGATTGATGATGGCCCGACAGGATCCGGAGTTGACCCGGATAAGGTGGTGTGCACATTCTCCCAGCAGTTCAAAGGTGAATACCTCTCTCTCTCTCTCTCTCTCTCCCCTCTCTCGCTCTTGATTTCCCTCTCGCTCTTGTGTGCCTCAAATTATCCTAACGCTTCGCCTCTGCTGAGCAACTTACCGGGATCTTCACGGTACTGTCTTCTAATAAAGAATTACAGGGGTTTTCATGGCACTGTGACTGAAATGCTCGTACAGCCTGTCGCTAACTAAATGGCAAAAGGCTGTTGCTACTTTTGAATTGTGCAGATACATCGGATAGCATTGCATTTAGATTCATATCACAGCTAGCATCACATATATCATTCCATCACAGATTTCATTGCATCACCGATATCATTGCATCACAGATATCACTGCATCACAGATGTCATTGCATCACAGATGTCATTGCATCACAGATGTCATTGCATCACAGATTTCATTGCATCACAGATATCATTGCATCACAGATATCACTGCATCACAGATGTCATTGCATCACAGATATCATTGCATCACAGATGTCATTGCATCACAGATGTCATTGCATCACAGATTTCATTGCATCACAGATATCATTGCATCACAGATGTCATTGCATCACAGATATCGTTCCATCACAGATGTCGTCGCATCACAGATATCGTTGCATCACAGATGTCATTGCATCACCGATATCACTGCATCACAGATGTCATTGCATCACAGATTTCATTGCATCACAGATATCATTGCATCACAGATGTCATTGCATCACAGATATCGTTCCATCACAGATGTCGTCGCATCACAGATATCGTTGCATCACAGATGTCATTACATCACAGATATCATTGCATCACAGATGTCATTGCATCACAGATATCATTGCATCACAGATATCGTCACAGCAACAACGAGCAGAGAGGTCATATGCAGTTCCAGCAATCTTAACCTTATTAACACATCAATCAACATCATATGCACGTACGCATAATTATTTTTTTATTCTGGCATCACATCATTAACCGTCACATACCATATTATACATCAATCAACACCATAATCACCACTCAACGTCACACACGCACACATACACACACACACACAAACACACACACACACACCACTCACCCTTTTAAATCGCAGTGCCTGACGGCAAGCCGTTGCCTGATGATTTGGGGCCGGAGTACACGACCATCTTTGGAGATCCACAACAGCCCTGCCCTAATCCTGCCCTGTGAGTTTGACTCTTTGTCCCTCATCATTTCTATCTTCATTTCTCAATTGATCTGCCAACCTGCTCTTTATGCACGGTATACGGTATGTAAAAGGTACCTCTCCTGCACTCTTGAAGCCCACAGCAGCCCTGTCCCACCCCTGCTTTGTCAGCGGTTCTCCTTATCTTCATTGCCAATTTCACACTTCATCACTCTCGTCTTTAATCCCATATTCCAAAGAGCCGCCACCCTGTTCGTTTTGCTAACGTGTTTTTGATTTTTCCTGCAATCCGTTCTCAGAAAGCGTTTGCAGTTAAGTGCTTGTGCTTGTAAGTGTGGGCGCTGCACCCTACGACGGACACTCACGATTGAGCCCACCTTGAATTGCTATTCACTTTAAAGCATTCTGAACCTCTGGTGGTGCAACGCCCGCTGCTCTTATAAATAAATAAAAGTTGGCAGGTATACTAGAAAGAAAAGTTCATACGCACCCAGGTTGATCAAATGCATGTCGCAAACAACACACAGTAACAATACAGTAACAAAAAACAAATACAAGTAGCACATGCAAGTAGCATACACAAGTGCAAGTAGCAAACAACACACAACACGCTGACATACACACGCGCGTGTAACACGATTTCACACACACACACACACACGCACACACACACACACACACCAAACATATTATGCAGGTATGCTGCCGTGGAGGGCCGCTACTCCTTCAACTTAGAGGCAGTAGATAGAGCTGGCCTCACTCTGGAACGGAACCACCCAATCGTGATTGACATGCAGTCTCCCACGAGCAAGGTCGACACGCCCTCATCATCGGAGGCTCTAGCTTCAGAGGTGGGTGGGATATACAGACTGAAGTAATAAACACACTACATACAACATAGTGCACATACATAGAGTTGGCCAGAACCATGTATATGCGGCATGTAAACGGTATTTTTGGAAGGGAAATCACCAAATATACGGTCATATGGTCATATGCAGCGTTTATATACGGTTCCGGCCAACCCTACACATACATAAAGAATGTGGGCGCGCTTGTCGTCAGCTCTCCTATAGCGCAAGGTTACGCTTGAGCAAAATTGCTTGAGCAAAATTGCTTGAGCAAAAGTTGCTTGAGCAAAAGTTATGCTTGAACAAAAGTTGTAAACGAGGTGCTTGAGCAAAAGTTGTAAACGAGGTCGACGCGCCCTCAACCTCGGAGGCTCTTGCTTCAGAGGTGGGATCTACAGACTACAGTACTTTATAATGTGTGCATGCACGCATGCTGTTTGCCTTCATTAAAAAAACTTGGTTTGTAATTTTGTGAGGCGCATGATTATCTCAACTGTTATGCGCAAATTTATTACCTCACAGGTCACCCTCACTTTCACCAGCCGTGACTTCCCAGGTGGGTACTACTAAGCCTAGTGCTACCTCTACAGCAATAAACACTAATTTTGCGTTGCTATGCACATAAAAATAGTCGTGCCGCTTATAGTTTCTGAGATGATGCTCCAGCTTTTCACTCCTTGCTTCCTTTCCGCAAAGAAAGGATCTCCACGCACACATGCACACGTGTGCACGCACATGCAAATATGCTTACACACACACACACACACACACACACACACACACACACGCACACACAGAGGGCTCTGAGTCTGGCATTGCTCTGCATCGATGCCTGCTTCAAGAAGGGAGCGTTGCAGCTTCAAACAGCACAGGTACATTCCTGCCTTGTGCTCACCATTCCAATTTGCTCTGGATGTGTCTTGGCAGTACAGACAAACGAGAAAAAAGAAATGAATCCAATGACGTACACAGAAAACGCCTCACCTCCCCCCCCCCGATTCCTCGCAGACACAACACGTGCACCCTGTTTTATATCCACAAATCACCTCTTTGAGCATTTTACTTTTAAAGTGCAAGACATGTCCACTTCACGTGCCTCGTTCACCCCCAGAAGTGCGCATGTGAATATGATTAGGGTTGGCCAGAACCATATATATTCGGTGTGTATACGGTATTTTAGGCAGGGAAATCACCAGAAATACGGCCATATACGGTGTATATATACGGTTCTGGCCAACCCTAAATATGATTGAAGGGCTGTCCCTATGGGCACCACCTACCAGGATCACGCAAACTATCCAGCAACTTTTTATTTATGTTTGCTCTCCCACAATCCAGGACGCCGCCTCAATGCCGACCCCCCTCGCATTGCTAATGGACCAGGTGTGTTTTGTGTGTGTATGTGTGATGTGTGATTATGTGAGTGTGTGTATATCAGTGTGCATGTGTGCGCCTACGTTAGTGTGTATTTGTATATGTTTGTGTGTGTGTGTGCCTGTGTACGTGTGCCTGTGTGTGAGCGTGTTGTGCACATGCGTGAGCGTGTATTTTCTATGTGTGTTTGCATGTGCGTGCTTGCATGAATGTGTGATTGCGTGCATGCGTATACTTGTTTTGTGCATGATTGTGCATGGTTGTGTATGCGTGTGTGTGTACATGTGCGTATGTGAGTGAATGCGAGTGTGCATGTGCTTGTCCATTTGCATGCATACGTACATGAGCTGCACGCTCGTGTGCCTGATTGTGATTGTCTGCATACGTGTATCTTTGACTTATGTGTAAATGTGTGTGTTTGTTTGTGTATGTGTGTGTGCATGCATGCCTTATTGCAAGAATGCATGACGCGCACCGTACTGAAGAAATACCACCCCCACCTCACCTGTGTCTGTTTGTAGAAGTTATATTTGGCGAATGGATGGAATGTGGGGAACGCTCCTCGGGAGGAGGTAGCGGACGACGGACTCTGAGAGAAAGCTGGGACGTTGACGGGGGGAGCGGTCATGGTGGCGGGAGTGGGGGGACCTTAAATGGTGACGATGGCTTTGAAGACGTGCTGTCGAGCTCCAGGTCTGTAACGTACCAGAACATGAGGACCGGGGACTACTTGTTCCAGGTGTGTGTGTGCGTGCGTGCGTGCGTGCGTGCGTGTGTGTGTGTGTGTGTGTGTGTGTGTTTGTGTGTGTGTGTGTGCATGTGCATGTGCATGTGCATGTGCATGTGCATGTGTATATGAATTCATGAGTGTGCATGTGTATGTGCTTGCATGTGTGGATACGTGCGCATGTGTGCGCGTGTGTGCTTGCTTGGGAGTGAACAGTGATGTACAATTTGTGCGCAATGTACTGTGCATTGAATCGGTTGTGATGATTTATCTGTGCGATGATAAATCTTCAATAATGATCACTGTGCGCCCTGCTCCACAGGTCCGCTCTCAAGATGCTGCAAGCAACGAGGGGGAGCCATCAGAAGCTTTTGAGTTCACGGTGTGTGTGTGTGTGTGTGTGTGTGTGTGTGTGTGTGTGTGTGTGTGTGTGTGTGTGTGTGTGTGTGTGTGTGTGTGTGTGTGTGTGTGTGTGTGTGTGTGTGTGTGTGCGCGTGCGGAAGGGGGTGGGGGGGGAGTTAATTTACTGCACCACTGCAGTTCGTGCAGGCTAGCAAAGACCTCTCTATGGGCGACCCTCCCATTCTATAGTTCCCATTCTGTAGAATCCCTGACCCAGGCCTTGTTAGTATAATTGGTTTGAACTGCACAGCTGGCGTGTGTCTATCTGTCACAGTTGCCACTTTTGGTCGTGTATGTGATACTTGTGTGGTTGTAATTGTGTATACTTGTGTGGTTGTGTATACTTGTGTGGTTGTGGTTGTGTATACTTGTGTGGTTGTGTATACATGTGTGGTTGTGTATGTGATATACTTGTGTCCACGTAAACCATGCATTGCAGGTTGATGAAGACCTCTCAGTGGGTGACCCAGGCCCAGGGGGTGGCTTTCCAGGCATCTCCTCACGCACGGGGCTGTCTACCACTCAGATCATTATCATCATCATTGTTGTCTGTGAGTGCCCTCGGGAGCAGATTTGCTGTTGTGTTTTTGCTGTTTGCAAGTGCCACTGAGAGCAGAGGTGACTCATGCCGTGATTACTGTCATCTACAAGAAGAGCAGATTCGCTTTTGTGTTTTCGCTGTTTGCAAGTGCCACTGAGAGCAGAGCTAACGCATGCCGTGATAACCGTCATCTACAAGAGCTATCTATCATTATTCATTATCTAGAAACTTACATGATTTTCGCTATCTGTGATTAATTTTAGGCGGGGTATGTGATGTAATCACAATGTGCTGGCCATTATTGTTGCAGACACGCACATGTACACTTGCACCAACACACCTACACATACAAAAAACAGCTATATACACGAGTCACACACACAATTGTTGCTGTATACTTATACACACAAAACTTACACGCAAAAACAACTGTTGCTGTATACATGAGTCGCAATGTCCAGAATAGAATACCATTTTTGCTGTCTGTGCATATTGCTTGTAACACAAACTCCCATTACTAGCAGGTATATGTGTGTATGTGTGTGTGTTCGTGTGTGTGTTTGTTCGTGTGTGTGTGTCAGCACAGGATATGCCTTGTGTGCCGGCACCTATGTTGTCAGATCTTACATGCCGTGCCAAGCTTACCTTGCTGCTCGTCTAAATTTTCACAAGAAGCTCAGTTAACGTAGTTAATGTGGGAGAAGGTCACCACAGGTTCCTGCGTCTCAACCCCTTTCGCTTCTCATCTATGTGCGTTGGTTCCCGTCTTTCTCATCAATGCTTTATGATGCTCCCTGCCTTCTTTTCATGTAGGGTCACCCAAAATAAACGTAGCTATAAGAACTCTGTGAAGTTCTCCAGATGTAATATATAATGTTCCTTCTATTAACCACCATACACAGTCTGTGGCTGTATATTGGGATCTTTCCAACCCTTACGAGGACGTGGTTGCTCCAGATATTTGTTTTCGTTCAAGATTTCAAAGAACGTAGTGTCCCTGACCTCCACACTCACCTACTAAACATGAATACTGTAGGGTTGGCCAGAACCATATATATATATATATACATGTGTGTATATATATGTGGCGTTTATACAGTGTTGTTGGCAGTGAAATACCCAAATGTACGGTCATGTACAGTGCATATACATGTTTGGTGCTGGCCAACTCTAGACTGTTGTCGTCACGCTGACACACACACACACACAAACACACACACACACACACACACACTCACACACACACACACACACGCACGCACACACACACACACACACACACACACACACACACACACACACACACACACACAGATGCACATCAAGAAGCTTAGCATGCGCACGTATTCGCACTAAATATGTCGCATGGCTGTGCGTGCTGTGTTCACAGGCGTGGGCTGCTCCATCGCCTCGTGCTTGGTCGTTGCAGCTGTTGTTGCCAAGAGGCGAAAGTCCAGGCGCCTGCCTGAAGTGGTGCGTTGCATTTGCACACCTTTGCCATCTCACCACACAACTCGTTCTCACCTTGCCACTCTGCCCTCCATACGTACACCCCACTGCTCTGAATGTACAGTACCTGCGTTCTTTTCCGTTTTTCTTTTTTCTTTTGCTCTAAACGTACCCTGCAACAGCACTGCATCACTCGTTCTTACACTTCACCTCACTCCCTTTGCACTGACACCCCACTGCACCCTCCACTCCACCTGCTCTCACCGCCCTTTACACATACATAGGGTAGGTCAGAACTGTATATATGTATATATGCATTGTATATGACCGTATATTTGATGATTTCCCTGCCAAAATTACCGTATATATACCGCATATCGCATATATATGGTTCTAGCCAACCCAACACATACATTTCAGCACCCACCACACACCCTCGCCAATCTCACCACCTCACCGACTTTCTCCTCGTTGCACTGCACTTGTAGCTCACTGTCCTCCTCACTCAATCCTGACCTAACATACTGCCCATCCCTGGCGCTCTCACTTTCTCACATCTCTCTCGCGCTCTCACTTTCTTACATCTCTCTCGCAGCTCTCACTTTCTTACGTTGCTCTCACTTTCTCACATCTCTCTCTCTCTCTCTCTCTCTCTCTCTCTCTCTCTCTCTCACACACACACACACTCTCACTCTCTTACATCTTACATCTCTCACTTTCATACATCTCTTTCT
>Ga0307963_1001950_pt1 | contig 16146 bp, 10 predicted proteins | sample OrgLakmetagen594_FD_201829 | JGI IMG/M metagenome (GOLD analysis project Ga0307963, IMG submission 201829) | Saline water microbial communities from Organic Lake, Antarctica - #594 | ecosystem: Environmental > Aquatic > Non-marine Saline and Alkaline > Saline | place: Antarctica: Organic Lake...
AAAATAAGCCACATGGCCCATTGACACCAAGCCACACGGCCCATTGATACCAAGCCACACACCCCCTGCATTGATTAACAAGCCACACGCCCACTGCATTGATAAGCCACACGCCCACTGCATTGATAACAAGCCACACGCCCCCTGCATTGATAACAAGCCACACGCCCCCTGCATTGATAACAAGCCACACGCCCCCTGCATTGATAACAAGCCACACGGCCCATTGATAACAAGCCACACGCCCCCTGCATTGATAACAAGCCACACGCCCCCTGCATTGACAACAAGCCACACGCCCACTGCAAAAATAAGCCACATGGCCCATTGACACCAAGCCACACGGCCCATTGATACCAAGCCACACGCCCCCTGCATTGATTGACAAGCCACACGCCCACTGCATTGATAAGCCACACGCCCACTGCATTGATAACAAGCCACACGCCCCATTGATACCAAGCCACACGGCCCATTCATAACAAGCCACACGCCCACTGCTGACGAAGGACCTACCCAGCTTCTCCCAGCCAGGGTGCCAGAGGGAACAAGGTCATGGCAAGACAGGACCCCACCACTGTGGCCGCAGCGCCCAGCAGGAACGCCAACAGCAGACGGCCCGTCTCTGTCAGCACACGCCTGTGTGCATGTGTGCATGTGCGCAAAATGATACACACTATTGGTTGCATTTCCCAGCAGGACAGCAAACAGAGACGGCTGTTTTTTTCGTCAACACACGCCTGTGTAGAGATGTGTGTGTGTGTGTGTGTGTGTGAGTGTGTGTGTGTGTGTGAGAGCAAGAACAAAGTAATGTGAACGCGGCCACAGCACCCAGCAGGAACGCCAACAGCAGACGGTCTTGTCTCTGTCAGCACACGCCTGTGTGCATGTGTGCACGCGTGCACGTGCGCAGAAACATAATGTCGTGAACATGGTCGCATTGCTCAACAAGACGGCAACACACACTTTTTCACGGCAACACACACTTTTTCACGCCAACACACGCTTCTTCACGCCAACACATGCTTGTGTGGATGCGTGCATGTGCGCAGGAACTTAGAAATGTGGACGCTGCAAAAGCCCCTAGAGGGAAAATTGATGAGCGGGCGAACTTGGGACCGTGTCTTCCGCACACTTCAATCACAGCTGAAGGTATACTACTGCCGGTACTGCACTTTGCGCTATTACATTTCGGTATCAAAGGTTCATGCTGGTGCCTCTAAGTGCTTGTGTACCTGTAAGTGTATGGGTGGTGTGGTGTGTGTTTGTGTGCATACAAATTAAGAGTGTTCCTCAATATATTTTGAAGTCCCGAACGTTAAGACCCTCCCTGCCTGAGTTGTTTTTGTTATGATGAACCTTATCAAAGAAAATTTTCACAGATTATCAAAGTTATTGGATACACAACACTTGTATTCTTCCAGGGATCGTATTCTTCCAGGGATCACGCACTATTAAAGATCTGCACGGTACGACACACCTTCAATCTGTAGTGAAAAACAGTACTAATACAAGGCTGGCGCTCCTGCAAACATGCGCGCCACCACGCCTCTGCACTTCTGTCGTGGTCACACACACACACACACACATGCACACACATACACACATACACACACACATACACACACACTGAATGTGCACGCATGCATACCTACACTTTTGCTCCTGCACAGGTTGGCCAGAGCCATATATATACAGTATACTGGTATATACGGTGTACCGGTATGTTCAGTAATTATGGCAGGGAAATTACCAAACATACGGTTATACACGGTGTATACGTACGGTTCTGGGCAACCCTACTCCTGCACCTGCCACGCAAAACCTACCTGAGGTCCGCGGAGAAGAGCAGCATCGGAATGGCCAGTGGCAGCAGGAATTTGTACACCACATGCATCTCCTGTTTGTGAGCAAACAAGAGTGCGTACGCGTACTGTGTGCTTATGTGTGTGTGTGTGCGTGTGTGCACGTGTGCGATTGTGCTGTGTAAGTTTGTACGTGCGCGTGTGTACATGTGACTGTGTGTTGTGTGTGTGTGTGGGGGGGGAATGTGAGTGTTTATGTGAATGTACGTACGTTTATGTGCGTGTTTGTACTGTCTGTGTGTTTGTGCGCAAACAGCCATTCTATTGGCACAGGGGAGGGCCAAAAAAGGACACTGTTGTAGGAACGAAGGTGTCTAGGTCCATTTAGACGGCACAGCAACGCTAAGGACCATTTTGTAGTGGAGGTTCCACGTGCAATTCATCGCATGCTTCTTCAAAACAAACGTTCTCTTTCTCTATACACTTTTCTCTTCTACATACATCTGTTTTCTGTTTTATGTTTCCTCTAGCTTCTGTTTCTTTTTTCTTTTGTTTAGCCAGGTGTAGTTCCAGGCCTTTTCCAAACATCCGCTGAGATGCCCTTTGAGGCATATATAGTGATTAGGGTTGGCCAGAACCGTATATATACACCGTATATGACCGTATATTAGGTGATTTCCCTGCCAAAATCACCGTATATACACCGTATATATATGGTTTTGGCCAACTCTAATAGTGATGTAACCTTACCTTACCTAAAAAAAACATTGCGGTGCCAGAAGAGGGGCATCTTTAGTTTGTGAGGTCACAGGGTCTATCATGCCTAGTTGCGCTTGGCACCTTGTATATACGCATATACGCAGGGTAGGTCAGTATCGTATATATACACCGTATATGACCGTATATTTGATGATTTCCCTGCCAAAAATACCGTATATACACCGTATATATATGGTTCTGGCCAACCCTACATATGCGATATACGCAAAACAATATGCATAGGGTTGGCCGAAGCCATATGTAAGCACCGTATATGACCATATTTATGGTGATTTCCCAAACACCGTAATACCAAAAAATGTATGGTTCTGGCCAACCCTGTTCATACATAAAACGACATGCATAGGGTTGGCCAGAACCATATACATACAGTGTATGTACGGTCTGTTTGGCAGGGAAACTACCAAATATCCGTTCGTATATGGTGTATATATACGGTTCTGGCCAACGCTATGTATGTACACACGTGTGTTCGGAGGCCAGCTCCTGCGTTTCAGAGTATCCCTGTCAGCTGCTATACTCCAACACCACGCCAGCAAGGGGAAGTAAACACAAGCGGAGTTTCAGATCAGCAGCCTGGGAAATGCTGCTCCTGTGTAAGCTGCTATACTCTGACACCATGCCAGCAAGAGGCATCCAAACACAAGCGGAGTTTCAAATCAGCAGCCTGGGAAATGCTGCTCCTGTGTGAACAGCTACGCTGCAACACCATGCCAGCAAGGGGCAAGTAAACACAAGCGAAGTTTCAGATCAGCAGCCTGGGAAATGCTGCTCCTGTGTAAACAGCTACGCTGCAACACCACGCCAGCAAGGGGCAAGTAAACACAAGCGGATTTTCAGATTAGCAGCCTGGGAAATGCTGCTCCTGTGTGAACAGCTACGCTGCAACACCATGGCAGCAAGGGGCAGGTAAACACAAGCAGAGTTTCAGATCATCCGCCTGGGAAATGCTGCTCCTGTGTGAACAGCTACGCTGCAACACCATGCCAGCAAGAGGCATCCAAACACAAGCAGAGTTTCAGATCAGTAGCCTGGGAAATGCTGCTCATGTGTAAACAGCTACGCTGCAACACCACGCCAGCAAGGGGCATCCAAACACAAGCGGAGTTTCAGATTAGCAGCGTGGGAAATGCTGCTCCTGCGTAAGCTGCTACGCTGCAACACCATGCCAGCAAGAGGCATCCAAACACAAGCAGAGTTTCAGATCAGCAGCCTTGGAAGTGCTGCTTCTGTGTAAACAGCGACGCTGCAACACCGTGCCATCAGATTTGCATTTGAGGCCATGGGGTAGCCGCTCCTGAGGTCATTGCTCCCTCACTCACGAGCGCAAACAAGGGCTAAAATAACCAGCCGACATAAATTACAAGGATCACACGTGTAAGCCTAAAGGGAACTCCAGCTCGATTCTAATCTAAAATCAGCCGACATAAGTCCCAGGAAACCCACCTTAGGGCCAGGGGGTAGGATTCCTATATTTGCAAGTAGCATGCCAGACAGCGTAGCCACCAGGGCCCCAGATAGCTCCTTCCCGAGGCGAGTCTTTTCAGACCTGTGTTCATGTGTGCACGCACAGTGTGTGCAGTCCTGTTCAGACCTGTGCTCACGTGCGCACGCACAGTGTGTGCAGTCCTGTTCAGACCTGTGCTCACGTGCGCACGCACAGTGTGTGCAGTCCTGTTCAGACCTGTGCTCACGTGCGCACGCACAGTGTGTGCAGTCCTGTTCAGATTTGTGCTCACGTGTGCACGCACAGTGTGTGCAGTCCTGTTCAGACCTGTGTTCACGTGTGCACGCAGTGTGTGCGGTGTGGGGCTCAGAAATTCCACACAGATTAAAATAGGGGTAGGAGATGCTAGAAAAATGGGCTGTAAGCAAAATAATTAGGGTTAGCCAGGACCGTATATATACACACATGTATATGACCGTATATATACACAGGACCGTATATATACACAGGACCGTAAATATACACACATGTATATGACCATATATTTGGTGATTTCCCTTTCAAAGATACCGTACATACACCGAAAATGGTTCTTGCCAACCCTAAAAATAATCCAAAATGTACACAGTATAGGTTGGCAGAATCTCAAACATCAGAGTAAAGGTGGGGGATGCTGGCACGAAGCATCATTTTTGTAATTTGCAAACGGTATGCACTGACGGTGCACAGTGCCCATGTCAAACAGGGTCGGTAAGAACGTAAGAAAAAAGGGTCGGTAAGAACGTAAGAAAAAGGGTCGGTAAGAACGTAAGAAAAAGGGTCGGTAAGAACGTGAGACCTGCACAGTGCAACGTACACTTCGTCGCAGCATGCATGAGCAAAAACCTATACACTCGTTTCACAGCACACATGAGTGAACACGTACACTTGTTTAGCGCAGCATACATGAGTAAATTCAGATCACTGTGTCACACAGTGCTCCCTGCCAAGCATTGTAAGTGTATACACACACAAACATTTACATACACACAGACAATTATAGGCAGCCACACCCGCACGGCACATGCGTACAAATGAAAGGGCAACGGAAGGGATCAGGTCAATGAGCAAAAGCGTTCGACTAATTTCAATGATACACGAGTAGGGTTGGCCAGAACCGTAAATATACACCGTATATGACCGTATATATGGTGAATTCCCTGCCAAAAACACCGTATACACACCGTATACACACCGTATACATATGGTTCTGGCCAACCCTATACACGAGCCATTCTTTAGGCACAGACGTGTCGTTCTGGCAATGTGTCCTGGAAGGCCCTCTAGGCTGATAAGCAACGTGACTAGCAATTTTCTTTGTTAAATTCAAGTGCACTTGTAGCGTGCGCACTACGCCTTTGTCACATTATGTGCCTATGTGCTATGTGCCTGTGTGCATTTCTATTGCATACACGCTTAGTGTACAAGAGTCGGCTAGAGCAAAACGTACATTTACATGCAAGGATTTGTACGCTTTAAACTCTCCCAATTCACAATTTTACATATTTTACATACGCAGCTTAGCAGTCACATGTTGGCTTACTCTGCACACTCTGTAAACTCTGTACGCAAGGAACTCTCCCAAATATACGGTGCATACGCATTTTTCTGGCCAACCCTACCAGTATCTTCTCTTAAGAACTTAATTTACTGTGAAGGTTTTATATCAACATCAGTAGCAGATCTCGTGCTTTTTTGCGTCACCTACCACAAGCCAAACGTTCCAGCAAAGATCAGGCATGCCCACACGCCCCACGGTCCACCCACCTGAGTGTCAAGTAACGGATTGCGTGCTGACAGTTGTGTGTGTGTATGTGTGTGTGTGTGTGTGCGTGTGTGTGTGTGTGTGTGTGTGTGTGTGTGTGTGTGTGTGAGAGAGAGAGAGAGAGAGTGTGTGTGTGTGTGTGTGTGTGTGTGTGTGTGTGTGTGTGTGTGTGTGTGTGTGTGTGTGAGAGAGAGAGAGAGAGAGTGTGTGTGTGTGTGTGTGTGTGTGTGTGTGTGTGTGTGTGTGTGTGTGTGTGTGTGTGTGTGTGTGTGTGTGCGTGTGTGTGCGCAGGCATACGGTTGTGCGTGAAACCTTTCTCAAACGCACCGGGAATATGGAGCCGGTGGTCCCAGCTGCTGCTGCCGCAGCTGGTGCGGTGCTGAGTGAAGCCATCATCAGTGAGTGAGTGCCTTCGGAGAATGCTGCAGTGGGCGGGCTTATTATTGACCTCCTCCGCGAATGAATGGTTGCATCCTGTCTCTTAGTAAGCTTTGTCTGCCTTGCCCTTACAGCGGGGACCCTCGCACTCAAGCCAGTACAACAAAACGACCTTCCCACACATGCTTGCATTGGGATTTCAGGGGATGAGGCAAGCTGCCTCCCTGCATGGCCACCTATGATTCCCAACTGGATTTTGAAGCATGCATTAAATCAAATTTGTGACGCCCCGTGTTATGACCAATGCGTCAATTTGTATATTAATATTATAAAATTTATCAAACATGACCTCCGTCATGTCTTCTGCATCGGGGTTGCTGGCCCTGCTCCAGGAGCCCAGCACGAATGACCAAATCAGGTTCTACGCCCTCCAAAACCTGAACCGCGTGGTGCACGAGTTCTGGTTCCAGATTTCTGCGTCCATCGCGTCCGTGGAGGCACTCTATGAGGACGAGGAGTTTGGGCAGAGGGAGCTGGCTGCCATTGTGGCCTCAAAGGTGTGGGTTGCTCATTGGAAGCCTTGTTTGGTGGGGTGGGCATGGGGGGATGTCAACATAACCTGGATCTGTCTGTCCATGCACACCCGAACTCACCCGCTTTAGGTATTCTATCACCTGGGCGAGCTGGACGACGCCCTGACGTACGCCCTGGGCGCCGGGAAGCTGTTCGACGTGGATGAGCCCTCGGAGTACGTGCAGACCCTGATTGGTAAGTGTATGTTTGGTCTGGACAACAAGTTGAGAGCCTTCCCTCTCTGCTCCTTTCTCAACCCCCCTTCCCTCTTGCCTCACACATACACACGTACGCACCTACGTCCTCTCACGCAGCCCGCTGCCTGGACCAGTATTTTGAGCTTCGCCAGAAGCAAGCAGAGGGGAAGCTGGAAGTTGAGATTGATGCTCGCTTGGTGTCCATCGTGGAGCGCATGTTAGAGAGGTGAGAGGAGCAACCCTGTGCCATGGGCACATGCACCCTTGTCAGGCTTGAGGGAGAAGTTGGTCAGCAAAAGAATTGTTGTGAGGTTGTCCTTCGCACCTGTGATGAGGACACCTTCACACAAGTTTGAAGATAAGCCACGGCTGTTCTTGAAAAAGGCAACACTCAGGCCGACATGCATGCACAAGAAACAAAAAGTGCATAAATGCAGCTCACAAATACACACGCAAACACAACTCAAGTTGCACGTACTCACACTTGCAAACGCACACACATGCCTGCATGCACTTACACATACACATAAAAACACACAAACACACACAAAAGTATACACATGCATGCAGATACACACGCGTGCGTACAACATACACACACATATACTCACACATGCACACACACTACACATATACGAGCGCACACGCACGCAGCACGTAAACTGTGGTAACACAGGTGCTGTGCACATGGGCAGTTTGACCAAGCAGTGGGCGTGGCCCTTGAGGCCCGCCGCCTAGACAAGCTGGAGGAGGCCATAATGCGCAGCACAGAGAGCTTGAAGACCCTGAAGTACGCACTGCGCTGCTGCCAGGGCCTCATCATCAACAGGGATTTCAGGCAGCAGGTGAGCGTCCTTGCAAGTGCATGTGTGTGTATGTCCGCATGTCTGAGACTACGTTCCCACAATCTACGCTGCCTGCTATCAGGACCTCATTACCAACAGGGATTTAGGCAGCAAGTGAGGGGTGGTGGGGGTGTTGCTTTGTGGTGTTTACATGTGTGGCAACAGCAAGTGAAGGGTGGTGGGGGTGTTGCTTTGTGGTGTGCACATGTGTGGCGAGGACAGGGATAGCAGAGGCAAATGCGCTTCACGCCTAGGGCTGGCCAATGCCGTACAAGATGCGTATGCACAGCGCATTAGCGGCATCATAAGCGGGAAAGTCACGGTCTTATACGGTGATACAGTGATGTGTACGGTTCAAGAATACTTTGGTAAGCGGTTTGCAGACTGGCAGGAACCTTGAGCTGTTGTGCGTGTTCAATTAGTTCAGCCGCATGCAAGCCTTAACAGCTTAACAAACCTGGTAGACACGGGGTGTTCAGGGGCTCTTTTCATGCAGGGCGTGCACGTTTGTGGTCCTTGCACGTTTGTGGTCCTTGCACGTTTGTTGTCCTTGCACGTTTGTGGTCCTTGCACGTCTGTGGTCCTTGCACGTTTGTGGTCCTTGCACGATTGTGGTCCTTGCACGTTTGCGGCCCTTGCACGTTTGTGGCCCTTGCACGTTTGTGGTCCTTGCACGATTTTTGTCCTTGCACGTCTGTGGTCCTTGCACGTTTGTGGTCCTTGCACGTCCGTGCACTAGGCATCACGGACATAGCTCCACAAGTCGGGGGAGTCACGCATGACGGAAAGAGGGCACTTTCATTCATCTGGTTTCCACAACAACTCCAGCGTCCGGCTGTGTGGTGAGGCATGCAAACTGGGGCAGGGTGTGTTGGGTATCAGGTGTGCGTGTGCTGTAAGGGGAAGGCAGCAGGTGTGTCCCAGAACTCGTCGAGCAGGGTGTGTTGGGTATTAGGTGTGCGTGTGCTGCAAGGGTATGGGAGCAGGTGTTACCAATAACACGTATAGCAGGGTGTGTTGGGTATTAGGTGTGCGTGTGCTGTATGGGTAAGGCAGCAGATGCGTCCCAGAACTCGTAGAGCAGGGTGTGTTGGGTATCAGGTGTGCGTGTGCTGTAAGGGTAAGGCAGCAGGTGTGTCCCAGAACTCGTATAGCAGGGTGTGTTGGGTATTAGGTGTGCGTGTGCTGCAAGGGTAAGGCAGCAGGTGTGTCCCAGAACTCGTATAGCAGGGTGTGTTGGGTATTAGGTGTGCGTGTGCTGCAAGGGTATGGCAGCAGGTGTGTCCCAGAATTCGTTTAGCACATCAGACGACATGGATCTGCCAGTGTCTGATCTTCTACCTTCCCTCATTTCTCCACCTAAACTCTTTACAATCGTTGCGTGCAGGTGCTCCGCATGCTGATCCGTTTGTACGGGTCCAGCCCTGCACCAGACTACGTGGACATCTGGCAGTGCCTGTTCTTCCTCCACATTTTCCTCCACCTAAACTCTTTACATTTGTTGCGTGCAGGTGCTCTGCTTGCTGATCCGTCTGTACAAGTCCAGCCCTGCACCGGACTACGTGGACATCTGGCAGTGTCCGATGTTCTACCTTCCATCATTTATCCGCCTCAACTCTTTGCAATTGTTGCGTGCAGGTGCTCCGCTTGCTGATCCGTCTGTACGAGTCCAGCCCTGCACCAGACTACGTGGACATCTGCCAGTGCCTGTTCTTCTTCCTTTTTTACACTTAAAACTCTTTACATTTTTTGCATGCAGGTGCTCCGCTTGCTGATCCGTCTGTACGAGTCCAGCCCTGCACCAGACTACGTGGACATCTGCCAGTGCCTGATGTTTCTGGATGATGCCCCGGAGGTGGCCAAAATCTTGAACAACCTCCTCACAGGAACTGAGGTGAGGTCCTGGCCAAAATTCTGAAAAACCTCCTCACAGGAATTGAGGTGAGGTCCTGGCCAAAATCCTGAACAATCTCCTCACAGGAATTAGGTGAGGTCCTGGCCAAAATCCTGTAAAACCTCCTCACAGGAACTGAGGTGAGGTCCTGGCCAAAATACTGAACAACTCCCTCACAGGAATTGAGGTGAGGTCCTGGCCAAATTCTGAACAACTCCCTCACAGGAACTGAGGTGAGGTCCTGGCCAAAATCCTGAACAACCTCCTCACAGGAACTGAGGTGAGGTCCTGGCCAAATCCTGAACAGTCTCCTCACAGAAACTGAGGTGAGGTCCTGGCCAAAATCCTGAACAACCTTCTTACAGGAACTGAGGTGAGGTCCTGGCCAAAATCCTGAACAACCTCCTCACAGAAACTGAGGTGAGGTCCTGGCCAAATCCTGAACAATCTCCTCACAGGAACTGAGGTGAGGGCGTCTAGTAGCCCAGGCCAAAATGTCAAACTCTGTAATTTGTGTGCGTGTAACCTCAGCACTGAAATCCAGATGAGGGCGTTGAGCAGCCTAGGCCAACATCCCAGCTATTTTGTATACGCGTGTGTGTGCGTGTGTGCGTGCGTGCGCTTGTGTGTGTGAATGTGTGTGTGTGTGATGACAACGTGCTGCTTTCAAAGGAAACGAAGAGTCTTTCACTCTAATTGCTTGTGTGTTTGCGTGCATGTGTGTATGTAGTTATGTGGGCGCGTAGTCCAGACCAGACAAGCACAAAGCACCCAATTCTAGAAAGGTACAATAATATTTGAGATTCACTCATTGACACGTGCTGTGTAAGCGGATGGCAATGCTGATATTGATTAGCGCACAATTAGGGAAGACTCTCATCGGCGCTCACATTAGCCAGAGCCCGTAAGAAGCCTTCAGCAGCGTAGACCTGTCTGCGCATCCTCACATTAGCCAGAGCCCATAAGATACTTTCAGCAGCGTAGACCTGTCCGCGCATCCTCACATTAGCCAGAGCCCGTAAGAAACCTTCAGCAGCGTAGACCTGTCTGCGCATCCTCACATTAGCCAGAGCCCGTAAGAAGCCTTTAGCAGCGTAGACCTGTCTGCGCATCCTCACATTAGCCAGAGCCCGTAAAAAGCTTTCATCAGCGTAGACCTGCCTGCGCACTCTCACATTAGACAGAGAGCCCGTAAGAAATCTTCAGCAGCGTAGGCCTGTGCGCAATCTCACATTAGACAGAGAGCCCGTAAGAAGCCTTCATCGGCGTAGACGTGCCTGCGCACTCTCACATTAGACAGAGAGCCCGTAAGAAATCTTCAGCAGCGTAGGCCTGTCTGCGCATCCTCACATTAGCCAGAGCCCGTAAGAAATCTTCAGCAGCGTAGACCTGTTTGCGCATCCTCACACTAGCCATAGCCCATAAGAAGCCTTCATCGGCGTAGACCTGCCTGCGCACTCTCAAATTAGACAGAGAGCCCGTAAGAAATTTTGCAGCAGCGTACGCCTGTGCGCAATCTCACATTAGACAGAGCCATTACAAATGTTTATCAGCGTAGACCTGTATGCAGATCCTCACCCGTGCTTCTTTCTACCCACATACTTTTGACGTGTTGGCCAAGTATCTTGATGCATCTGTACCAACTACAAGTAGGGTCGGCCAGAACCGTACGTAAATGCCGTATACCGTATGTTTATGAAATCACTGCAAAAAAATACCATGTATTTACACCTTAAAAAAATGTATTGTTCAAGTCAATCCTAACTATGAGAGACCTTTTTGGTCTCTTATAGTTAAGCTAAACCCTAAGGGACCTTCCTGGTTTAAGTCAATCCTAACTATAAGAGACCTTCCTGAGCACCCGCTGTAAATGCTAAACCTTGTCCACTATAAATCACCACGTCCCCTTTTTCTTCATGCACACAACGACGAGCTGCTGATGCCCTGCACAAGCATCTCGCTCGCTAGTGTTTCTCAGCTAGGTTACTACGCCCCTCTCTTCATACACACAACGACGAGCTGCTGATGCCCTGCACAAGCATCTCGCTCGCTAGTGTTTCTCAGCTAGGTTACTACGCTCCTCTCTTCATACACACAACGACGAGCTGCTGATGCGCTGCACAAGCATCTCGCTCGCTAGTGTTTCTCAGCTAGGTTACTACGCTCCTCTTTCATACACACAACGACGAGCTGCTGATGCGGTGCACAAGCATCTCGCTCGCTAGTGTTTCTCAGCCAGGTTACTACGCCCCTCTCTTCATACACACGACGACGAGCTGCTGATGCGCTGCACAAGCATCTCGCTCGCTAGTGTTTCTCAGCCAGGTTTCTACGCCCCTCTCTTCATACACACAACGACGAGCTGCTGATACGCTGCACAAGCATCTCGCTCGCTAGTGTTTCTCAGCCAGGCTAATACGCTCCTCCTCTCTTCGTGCATAAGACAAACTGCTCATCAGTTAAAATTTGGTGCATGAAATTTATGCACCGCATTTTTCGATCAATCTCATTGCACCCCTATCCTTGCACACAGGACGATGAGCTGCTGGCGTACCAGACTTGCTTTGACCTTGTCGAAAATGAGATGCAGTCGTTCCTCACCAAGGTATGTGCACCTGTTGAATGAAACCTAAAATAAGAATGTGTGTTGTGCATCTGTGTGCGCGCGTTTGTGTGTGTGTGTGTGTCTTTGCATGCATGTATGTACGCCTAGCATATGGCGTTCGTGTCCTTTTTTACAGAGGTATTATGAATTTCATTCTGGTGGTCACGAACAATGAGCACATTGCAGGCCTCTTAGTGCACGCGCACACACACACACACACTCAAATATACACGCACGCACATACACGCACACACACAGGTGCAATCAGACATGGATGCCCTATCTCCTCAAGCCCCTCCAGCCTCAACTTCAGGAACTCACACACACTCAAATGCACACGTACACACACATAAACACACACAGGTGCAATCAGACATGGATGCCCTGTCCCCTCAAGCCCCACCTGCAGCAGCTTCAACTTCAGGGACGGAGGGAGGTGCAGCAGCAATGGACACAGATGCCCCTGCTGCCGTGCCGGCGGCAGAAGCCCCAGGTACGTTTGTGTGTGTGTGTGTGTGTGTGTGTGTGTGTGTGTGTGTGTGTGTGTGTGTGTGTGTGTGTGTGAGTACGTGTTAATGTGTGTGTGAGTGCGTGTTATTGTGTACGTGTTAGTGTGCATGTTGATGTGTGTGTAAATGCGTACGTGTTAGTGTGTACCTGTGTATGTATGTTCGTTCATTTGTATACATGAGTGTGCTTGCGTGCTATTGTGTGTGTGCGCGTGCCTTTGTGTGTGTGTGTGTGCGTGTGTGCGTGCTCGTGTGCGTGTTTGTGTTTGTGTGTGTGTGCTCAGAAGAATGCGGGCTGGTTTTCATGTGCGTGCGTCAATCTGCTCCCTCAAGAACAGGCACTGGCACCGTTGTGCGCCCTGCACCCTGCATGCAGCTAAACACTAACACCCCAACTTAGCCCATGGACCTCATCCACATGCACTGGCTCCGTTGTGCACCCTGCACCCTGCATGCAGCTTAACACTACCCCCCCCACGTAGCCCATGCACCTCAAATACATAATCAATTAATATTTATTGTTTTATTATTGCACCACCCCCCCACGTAGCCCATGCACCTCAAATATATAATCAATTAATATTTATTGTTTTATTATTACACCATCCCCCCATGTAGCCCATGCACCTCATATATAACTAGTATTTATTGTTTAATCATTACACCATCCCCCCATGTAGCCCATGCACCTCATATATATAAATAAATAATATTTATTGTTTTATCATTACACCATCCCCCCATGTAGCCCATGCACCTCATATATGTAAATAAATAATAATTATTGTTTTATCATTACACCATCCCCCCACGTAGCCCATGCACCTCATATATATAAATAGATAATACCTATTGTTTTATTCTTACACCATCTCCCCCACGTAGCCCATGCACCTCATCCTCATGCCGCCCCGTGCCCGCCAACTGCCCACCATCCTGCCCTTCCTTCTTACACCCATACTCTAGTTGTGCCCTTGCTGCAAGTGCTACCTGTGCACCCCCCCACGATCCAAATTTGCATACGGTTGATAACGTCTTGTGTGTGTGTGCGTGTATGTGTGTGTGTGTGTGAATGTGTGAATGTGTTTGTTTTGTGTGTGTGTGTGTGCGTGCGTGCGTGCGTGTGTGTGTGTGTGTGCGTGTGTGTGAGTGTGTGTGTGTGTATGTGTGTGTGTGTGCGTGTGTGAATGTGTGTGTTTGTTTTGTGTGTGTGTGCGTGCGTGTGTCAGCCTTGCACCCCCTCACGATTCATGCATTGCCTGCGCACTCAGCCTGCCGACTGTGCTGCCTTTTTACCTCATCGTCATGCATTGCAAGACACCTTCGCACACACGTCACTCGTGCACTCCCCCACACCCTACGCAGCCCTTGATCGCGCGACCGCTGCTTGGTTGCCTGTCTGCCTCAAAACACACATGACATGTTGTCCCACGTCTTCTGTGCGCTTCTCATGATCAAGGCTGTGTCCATGGGCACGTGACCGCTGCAAGTGCTACCTGTGCATTCCCCCGCATTCCAGCCTTGTCTAGGAATCTGATCTATTCTAATCTAATCTAGGAATCTAATCTACTCTAACCTAGGTGTGACCAGTGCTTGGTGATTTTGCAGCCTTTCTACCTCATGCAATATAAGCCAACGTGTTGCCACACGTCGTTTGGGCACTCCCCCTCATCTCATGCAGTGCCTTTAACCTGGCACCAGTGTTGTGCACATACGGCGTCATTCAGAAATGGCACCGTAAATAACGATCGTAATTAACGGCGTTACCGTCATTAAACTCTGACGATTGACGACGTAATTTACTATTTTCACCTTCAATTGACATAAATTATGCCGTCAGCGTCATTTACCATTGACGCCGTCAAGCGTCAGGTGCACAACACTGCCTGGCACACACCAACTGTGCTGCCTTTCTACCTCATTTTCACACGAATTCGATTTTCATAGGATCTAAGACATCTCCTCACGCATCAGTTCCGTACACTCCCTCGCGCATCAGTTGTACACCCCCTCACGCCACATGCAGTGCTTGAGCACGAATATTTGGTAAATCTTCTCACGCGTCAGTTGTACACCCCCTCACGCCATATGCAGTGCTTGAGCACGGAACCCACCACTTTCCAAACGTGCTGCCGTTCTGCCTTACTCTCACACGAGTTCCATTTCATAGAATGTATTATTTGATGAATCTTCTCACGCGTCAGTTGTACACCCCCTCACGTTGCTTGCAGTGCCTGAGCACGGAACCCACCACGAGTTCAATTTCATAGAATATATTATTTGATAAATCTTCTCACGCGTCAGTTGTACACCCCCTCCAGTTGCTTGCAGTGCCTGAGCACGTAATCCGCCACAGGGCCAAACTGAACAAAGTGAAGACCATAGAAAATATTATTTGATAAATCTTCTCACGCGTCAGTTGTACACCCCCTCATGTTGCTTGCAGTGCCTGAGCACGTAGCCCGCCACAGGGCCAAACTGAACAAAGCGAAGACCATCCTCTCCGGACAGATACCCATCAGCATGCACCTGGACTTCCTTTTCAAGTGCGTGCGTGCGCGTTGTATGTTTGATTGTGTGTGTGATTGTTTTGGTCCATCCTCTCCGGACAGATACCCATCAGCGTGCACCTGGACTTCCTGTTCAAGTGCGTGCGTGCGGGTTGTATGTTTGATTGTGTGTGTGATTGTTTTTGTCCATCCTTTCCGGACAGATACCCATCAGTGTGCACCTGGACTTCCTGTTCAAGTGCGTGCGTGCGGGTTGTATGTTTGATTGTGTGTGTGATTGTTTTTGTCCATCCTTTCCGGACAGATACCCATCAGTGTGCACCTGGACTTCCTGTTCAAGTGTGCGCGTACGCGTTGTTTGTTTGTGTGTGTGTGAGTGTGTGTGTGTGTGTTTGTTTTTGCCCATTCTCTCCAAACAGATACCCATCAGCATGCCCCTGGACTTCCTGCTCAAGTGTGTGCGTACGCGTTAGTTGTTTGTGTGTTTGTTTTTGCCCATTCTCTCCGGACAGATACCTATCAGCATGCCCCTAAACTTCCTGTTCAAGTGTGTGCGTACGCGTTGTTTGTTTGTTTGTGTGTGTGAGTGTGTGTGTGAGAGTCTGTGTTGTTGTTTTTGCCCATCCTCTCCGGACAGATATCCATCAGCACGCACCTGGACTTCCTGTTCAAGTGCGTGCGTGCGCGTTGTATGTTTGATTGTGTGTGTGTGTGTGATTGTTCTTGTCCATCCTCTCCGGACAGATACCCATCAGCATGCCCCTGGACTTCTTGTTCAAGTGTGTGCGTACGTGTTGTT
>Ga0307963_1001960_pt1 | contig 16125 bp, 11 predicted proteins | sample OrgLakmetagen594_FD_201829 | JGI IMG/M metagenome (GOLD analysis project Ga0307963, IMG submission 201829) | Saline water microbial communities from Organic Lake, Antarctica - #594 | ecosystem: Environmental > Aquatic > Non-marine Saline and Alkaline > Saline | place: Antarctica: Organic Lake...
TCTCTCACACACACACACACACACACACACACACACACACACACACACACACACACACACGCACGCACGCACGCACGCACGCACGCACACACACGCACGGACACACACACACACACACACACACATACACACACACGCACACACTAACGCACGCACGCACACACACACACTTAAACACACAGACAAGCAAACACACAAACACACACGCACGCACGTACACGAAAACGCACACACAGACATATACAAACGCACATCTACACAGGTGAAGTGTGCCCAGGACAAGATGTCAGGTTCAGGGAGTGATGCAAGCAGGAGATTACAGGTCATTGCAGCCCAAGTGCAGCCCAACCCAACTGCTGGCAGCCACGCAGATCTCTCAACAAATGCAAAGCTTTTCGCTGGCAAAGTGGCCATCATAACGGGCTCTGGCAGGGGCATAGGTGCAGCTGCTGCTCTTGAAGTATGTGAGGTTGACTGCACACGCACACACTTGCGTGCACACACACATAAAATATATACACGCACAAGCGTACACACGCACAGACATATATACACATACACACATATACGCACACAAGCGTACACACACACTTACATGCACACATATACACATACACGTACACAGACACACACATATACACACAAACATGCACACTCACACACACACGTCCTCAGACACACACACACACACACACACACACACACACAAACACAACACACACATACACGCACGCACAGAATAATATGGGCACCCTCTGTCTGCTGCACACACATGCAGTTTGCCGCCCATGGCGCAGCTGTCGTTGTGTGTGATATAGATGCAGAGGCAGCAAATGGTATCGTGGCAAGCATTCAGGTCCGTCTTATGGCAGGCGTTGATTTTTCCTCACTGTCCGGTTGTCTTGTAAAGTTAGTGCGAGTAGTGACGAAGCAAGTTCCACCCAAAAATAAGGTATTCAATTGAGATATGTGGGGCATGTGGGATCTCCAATCATTCTGCTTGTCCTTCGGATAGGGTAGATCTGACAGCGCTTCCATCCAACTGATAAGCAGATCTGCACTGTTTATCTATGCAGAAAGGCATTGAAGTGTAAAGGGAAAGAAGAGGGCGGAAAGAAAGGCAAGGCACTGCCCCTACAAATGCTCCAATGTGTGTGTGTGTGTGTGTGTGCATGAGGCTTTACACCTTGTAGGTAGGATGACAAGAAGCTGGGCATGATCTGGACATTCGTTGCAACACCATTATGGTAGTGATGGCTGTTTGCCCATGGGTAAGAGTATATTCTAGCTGCAGCAACAACAACGTGGCTGGCTTAACATTTTATTGCGTGGTTCCTTTCCCCTGTGTTGCAATTGAGATCTCTGACGCCTAGTGAGCTCTAAAAACTTTCAGGCCGTCATGTGAGACGCAATGGGAGATGCTGTAGCTTACGCCATCAAGTCTTAAAAATGGGAACAAACCCAAAGCCAGGGGCATTGCCGCTGTGTGCCGATTGTAAGAAGAGGAATGTCAAAAAAATTCTGACACACGTACCCGTTCTCAAGTGCCCCCTGTATCCCTGCAGCATTAGCTGAGAAAACATTATCTATGTTTTCAAGGTCTAAAGTGATATAAATCCAATGTTGGAGTAAATTCAACACTTCCTGCTTTGTATTCTCTTTGTGCGGCAGGGTGGTTGGTTGCCGGTTGCCGTTTTGTGAGGTCCTGTCTTCTGCTCACATCTCGTGAGCACTGAGTCCTTCTTGGATTCCTGCTGACTCTCATCTTAGTATTTTCTTGTCTACAAGGACAACTATCCTTGTATTGCTCAACAAACGTTAAAACCAACACTAAAGCTGACTGTGCTGTGGAGGTGATAGCGGATTTTTCACCTTTCAACATGTTACGGCTTTACGGCGACCTGCACAGGAAGAAGGCGGCAAAGCCGATTCCGTTGCCCCTGGGATGACTTGCATGTTGGCGCGGGCTCCTTGAAATATTTCCATCTTCTTACAAGACACATCGTCTTTTTCACCCACGCAGGAGCGCGGCGGCAAAGCCATTGCCGTTGCTCCCGAGGACGTGACGAAGCCTGAGACACCTGGAAAGGTACACAGTGGGTGCGCTTGATTTACATTGAGATGTCTGATGTAGGTTAGTTTAGGTCAATTCATTTTTTGTCTGCTGCTGCTGATGATGATGATGATATACCTAGGTTAGTTTAGGTCGATTCCAGAGGTGAAGGGCACAGAGCGTGTGCGCAGAGTGTGTGCTTTGTATGAGTGCCTGACAACCCTCGTGTGCTTGGTATGAGTGCCTGACAACCCCCGCTTGTAACTTAGAGTGTGAAGGGCACAGATTGTGTGCCCAGAGTGTGTGCGGGTGTGTGCTTGGTGTGAGTGGCTGACAACCCTTGATCTGGCAGTGGTCATCCCCAGGGGTCACACCTAGGGTTGGCCAGAACCGGCCCATATACACCGTATGTTACCTTATATTTGGTGGATTTCCTGCCAAAAATACCGTATTTACACCGTATATATATGGTTCTGGCTAACCCTGTTCATACCGGGTGTGTGCATAACTTTGGATTGACTGGACTTGGAGGGTAAAGGGGATGACGGTTGAGGTGCCATCCGTGCGTAGGCAAGAATCGTGCATCATAAAACTGGAGATGGCTCCGCTGTTTCTGGTTTAAGGAGAAGCAGGTAAAAATCAGTAGCGTCGCTTGATCTTTGGCACTCAATGCTATTTTGGCTTCACAAAGCCCAAGGAACGCCATGCTAAAATGATTGTAATTTTTGAGGCTTTTTTGAGATTGATTAATATGTAACGATTACATATATTCATATATTCAGATATCCAGGAACGGCAAGCTAGTGTGAGTCCATGTTTGCTTTCTTTTAAGGAGTTGCACAGTTTCCCTTAGAAGATTGGCAGCAAGAACAGAAGAAACATTATATTTGGTTTGGTTTATGGCCCATGTTCAGAGTAGGCTAGGCTGCCTGTATAAACTTAATAACCGCGTGCATGCAAATCTTCCTGATAAAGATACCGCACATACACTGTATCAAAGTCTGCCACATACACTGTATCAAAGTCTGCCACACCGTGTGCCCTCAAATACACTGTATCAAAGTCTGCCACACCGTGTGCCCTCACGTACCCCCACAGATCGTGCAGGGTGCAATAGAAGCGTTTGGCCGTATAGACTTCTTAGTCAACAATGCAGGCTTCACCTGGGACGGCGTCATCCAAAAAATGTCGCCAGAGCAATGGGACACCATGCTACTTGTGAGTGTATGTGGCCTACTATCTGCATGCCTGCTGCTTTGTTTGTCGCGTGAAATGGCTGTTTTATGTGCGTGTTATAACAGCATGTCGTACCAAGTTGTTTTAAAATGCACTGGCCACCATGCTGCCTACGTGTTTGTCTGCCTATGTGTGTGTCTGCCTACATGTGTGTCTCCCTATGTGTGTGTCTGCCTATGTGTGTGTCTGCCTACGTGTGTGTCTGCCTACGTGTGTGTCTGCCTACGTGTGTGTCTGCCTACATGTGTCTGCCTACGTGTATGTGTCTGCCTACGTGTGCGTCTGCCTATGTGTGTGTCTGCCTACGTGTGTGTCTGCCTACGTGTGTGTGTCTGCCTACTTGTGTGTCTGCCTATGTGTGTGTCTGCCTATGTGTGTGTCTACCTGCGTGTGTGTCTACCTACGTGTGTGTCTACCTACGTGTGTCTGCCTATGTGTGTGTCTGCCTACGTGTGTGTCTGCCTGCGTGTGTGTCTGCCTGCGTGTGTGTCTGCCTGCGTGTGTTTTTACTTGCGTGTATTTTTGCCTGCGTGTGTGTCTACCTACGTGTGTCTGCCTATGTGTGTGTCTGCCTACGTGTGTCTGCCTATGTGTGTGTCTGCCTATGTGTGTGTCTGCCTATGTGTGTGTCTGCCTATGTGTGTGTCTGCCTACGTGTGTGCCTGCCTATGTGTGTGTCTGCCTATGTGTATGTCTCTATGCCGTAGTTGAAACAAACCTTGATGTGTCTACAAGCGTGCATGTTTTTAACGCCTAAGGCAGTGTGGGGGGCAGTGTGGGGCTGTCTCCAGAACTGCGTGGAATATTATAGAAGTTAAATCCTGTCATTGGTGCATGTAAGGTCATGTGTGTGGGTGTGGATGTGTGTGTGCGCGTGTGTGTGCCTTTCACGCATGGTGGGGTCATGTCTGCTCAAAAGCGACCTGAGGAGTGTGAACCTCAAATGAGTTAGAGGCTGTCCTGTTGTACCTTGCAACAAAACCCAAATAACTTCAACATTTCAGCTTCCTCACTTGATCTCTTTTCCCTGCCTGTCTGGCTTCTGACTAGGTTTTTTATCTATGCTTCAGCCTAGCTGTCACGACATCTGCCTTCTTGCTCTTCCTAAGCTCCCTTAGTTCCTATTTGCCCTAACCAGACTCGTGGTAATGTTACTAGTGCTTTCAGGTGCACTTACAGCTACAACCAGGCTCGTGAAAATGTTGCCAGTGTGTTTCTGCTGCACCCTCTCTCCATTCATTCAGGTGCACTGTACAGCTCCATTTAGGCTCATACAAGCAGCAGCCCCCCACTTGCGAGATGCCGCCAAGGTAATGCTAAATGCCAATCCCCATGTCTGCACATGAGCTCAGGTCAAGTGCAGCTGTGACGTAGTTGTGCGGTTCTACCTCTGCTTGTAAACCATGTGGAACTCAACGTAAAATGTGTTTGTCCATTCGTGTGTGGTGTCTCAAGATTGCGCTCTTTACGAAGACCTGGGCCTCAATTTATCTAATTGAGTGTTGTGCGGGAAGCACAAAAGGGTGTTCGAATTTACCTCTTCACCTGCTGATTTTATACCAAGTGTGCACCAGTAGTGCAGCCATCATGATGCAAGTGTAAAATGATCATTTATGGGCAATCTGTGAGCTTAAACACATGCCTCCAAATGCCATCAGTAGTGCCAGCCACAAATGATTGTCAATGAAGTTAACCCCTTTACACATCATGAAGGAGTATGATACGCAGAGCCACGTGTTATGAATTATACGCAGAGCCACGTGTTGTGAATGATACGCAGAGCCATGTGCTTTGAATGATACGCAGAGCCACGTGTTATGAATTATACGCAGAGCCACGTGTTTTGAATACTACGCAGAGCCACGTGTTTTAAATGATACGCAGAGCCACGTGTTATGAATGATACGCAGAGCCACGCGTTTTGAATGATACGCAGATCCACATCCATGCAGCAATACATAAATATATACACATTACAATTGGCAGGGTGTTTTCTGAACATGCGGCTGTATACAAAGTAGAGTAACGTACTCACCATTTCAAAAATGTGTTTTGTGGTGAATATGAAGCACGCTACCCTTTACACTTCAAAACGCAGCAAGAGATGCTGGCAGGAGGGGAGCCAAGCCCAAGGTGTATAATCAACATCTCATCTACGACAGGTAATTGTTTTGGGGAGTGCCACGTATCGGCATGAGCTAGTTAGAAAAAGCTGAAAAGTTTGTGGGGATATAAGTGTGACTTAATCACTGTACAAGGTTGTTTACGGTCAACACAGTAGGGCTTTGCCCTTCATTCTATTTTCTGGGTTCTGGGTAAGGACTTTGGGTTGGTTTGTGTGTTCAAACTGCATATCACAAAAGGACGGTCACGCAAATTCCGCCAACTGCCTGGGAAAAGGACAGATACAAGAAGACTAAGCAGACAGTAAAAAATACTCCCCGCATTAATTTAAAAATTGGAGCCACTTTGGTACCGGGTACCGTATAAGTCCTCCACCATAAACGCAGGAAGTGAAGAACAATGAGGATCCGGAGGGGAAACAGGCAGGTGTGCAGAAAGACGCAATTGATCAGTCAGGCTTCATCTCCCCTGTGCATGAACACATCACACATCGCACCACACAGCACACAGCACTGCCCATGGTGCGCTGATATACTAGGGAACCGCTGCACAGGCATAACACCTGGGAGGTTTACTGAGCGACTTCCTTAGCATGCTGCTCCTATGCACACATAATTTATCTGACGTATTGATGTGTTGTGAAGTTTGGAGATATTTGATATCTGGCCCCAGGAAGCCAAACTCAGAGTTAATTTCTTGTTTACAACACATTTGGGTGCAACACCATTATCATGTTGAGCCTGTGTGGATTCTATCCTTTTTTTTGCAGTGGTCTAGTTTAGGTTTGTTCACTCCACAGCAACTTCCAGAAGCGGGTACAGGGGAGTGAGTGGCGAGATTGGACCATGACCAGTCTAAACATTGGCCTGCACGCCACGCCAAGTTGGATCTGTGTTCCCCATTTGCGGAGCTACAGACCTTGCACCCACAGCCAGCATTTGTAGCACTGCAACTTTGGATCCCAAACGCATGGGCAACAAAAACACTTGTTTAGGACTGGCCAGCATCGTAAATATACACCAAATGACAGTATACTTGATAATTTCCCTGCCAATATTACCGTACATCCACCACATATATATGGTTCTGGCTAACTTCACACTTAATTTATGTGCTCGCCCAGGGTCTCAGTTACTCCCCTGACATAGATCCAGCTCATCAGATCACGCACTCTGCTGCACACAAACATGGTACACTGTGCTGCACACAGATATGGTAAAAGTGTGCTACACACAACATGATATAACTGTGCGGTACCCAACATGATAAAACTGTGCTGCACACAGACATGGTACACTGTGCTGCGCACAACATGGTACACGTAGGCACCCACGGGAATGCTGGCCAAGCCAACTACGCAACCGCAAAGGCTGGAGTCATTGGTTTGACGAAGACAGTGGCCAAGGTGCTGGTCCCTCACATTGTTCCAGCAGATTAGGAACGCCTGCCTTGATGTTTGCAACGCTACCGCCTCAGCTAATGGGGGTGTCGTGTTGCTATACGGTGTCTGGCTCATTCACGTCCTCCTACATCCAAGCTTGTGTGTGAAGCTCAAGCTTTGTTGTGGGCCTCGCTGCTACAACCAACAAAGGGCACGACGATAGAAAGAATAGGGACTTGTGTCTTCAAGCTTACTCCCTTTATTTGATTAAGACAATGCTGATATTAGTGCACTCATCAGGTACATGGAAAGAATTGGTGGGAGATGGAAAGAATTAGTGGTATGGTACTGGTACATGGAAATAATTAGTGGTAGCCAGAAAGGTCTCTCTTAAATGCAAACCAAACTCATGTAAACCAACTCCAAGGTCCTAATCCAGTGTAATATCCTGGTCATTATTGTGCAGGAATGGGGACCTTTTGGCATCCGTTGTAATGCCCTAGCATTTGGACTGATCGACACAAGGTGAGCCAGCAAGAGAGAGTACAGCTAAATCTGACGGCAATAGAGATAACAGAGGTTACAGATTAAGCCATCAGTCAAAAAGTGCAACTGCTAGGCTGCGTATGTAAGCACTGGCGACAACAGGCTGAGACTGCTGATGGGAGGGGTTTACGCACGACGTGCAATTAAGTAGAAGCTAAATAGATAGTAGCCGTTCCTGCTATATAATTTCACATAGATCTGGCTGACAATACTGGCCAGCCTTGCCAACACTGTAATATAACGCCACATACGACCATACAACAATCAGAGGCTTCTGCTCCATACGCCTTGTATGCTGCTGGCCGTCCCTCTGTGTCTCTATTACGGCACGACAAACTCGGCCAGTATTGAGGAAAGGCAAAGCACCAAGCACCAAGCAGTATGAAGCACAGTCTGGATGCAACCAAATTCCCCTCATGTCCCTTTCCGCTTCTTTTACCCGGTTGGAAATAAAGATTTCACACCACTTTCCCCTAGACAAAAATCCTCGGCCTCATCCACCTGCTAGATGCGGCATTTTTTCGCCATTCTTACCCAGGCCTGCAAGGCAGGGAAAGATGCGACAAACGTCACACAAGGCAGGGAAAGATGCGACAAACGTCACACATGGCGAGGCATAGGTGCAGGTTTGGATAGGAACCAGATCGCTTACATGACTTGTTTGACGCAGGCTGACAAGGCCAAAGGAGGGAGGGGAGACAGTGTCCGTGGGGGGAAGACAAGTTCCTTTGGGGATCCCAAAGGCCAGCAGCTATTGGGCTCAGGTGTGCTTTTTATGTGAAATGAAGCAGCGTCTATAAATCAGCGAGTACACTTTCTCTAGGCATCTCAAAGACTTGTAGCAGCTGAGAGATATGCACACTGTTCTTTCATTGTCAACTTGAGTGTTCTTCCTATTCTGTGCTGTATGCGCGCAATGTAAATCAGCATTGATGTATACAGCAAACACATTTCCTCTGTAGATCCAAAGGGTTGCAGCTGTATCTATTTTTTAGTCCATGCCGTTAATTAATTGCACTATCTGCATTGCACTAAGGTAAGATCCTCTGTTTTGTCTGGATCGCTCAAAACCTTGCAACTTGTCCCAGATTTTTCGCTGCTGAATTTTGCGAATGCAGTTCAGAATTAAGCTGCATTGTCGTTCCTGTGCTCGTGCAAAATCGAGGATCGCCCTACGTTGTTTTGTGTTGTGCTGTTCCTGCTCCTATTCCTGCTCCTATTCCTATTCCTATTCCTGCTTTGTGTTGTGCTCTTCCTGCTCTGCGCGCAGGTGAAACAGGCAATTCCCCTCAAGCGTGGAGGCACAGCAGAAGAAGGCGCAGGTGCGTTTTCTCTTCATAGTTCCAGTGTGTTACCTTGATGTCATTGCCAGTGCAATCAAGACCGTCTCAATACCACTTAATGGCGTATTTGAACCCGAATCTTTCCAGCTACTACATCTGGACCTGGACACACATAAGCATAACATGTCAGGACGCTTATGGTCTGAGCATCAGCTAGAGGTTTTGTAAATCGCTTGCAATGACCCCCTGCCGACCTCTTCTGAGCATAGCTCTCTGCCCTGGTGCCTAAACTTTTCCCTCGTACGCTTTTCTTTGTCCGTGCATCCATGCTTCTTTAGTATAGGCTTTGCATTCACACTCACACTTGCACAGGTGCCATAGTGATGATGTGTTCCCCCTGGGCTGCATATGTAACTGGGCAAGTGCTTGAAGTGAATGGGGGGGCCTTCATGTAGGGAACATTTCTTTGATATAGGTACGGGGAGTGGGAAATACTGCCTGCCTGCATATTCACTCTATCCTAAATAAAAGGCAATGTGAAATTCCTGAGCGTAGGTGAACACAGGTTCATTGTTGCTTGCTCTCTCCTGTGTGTTAAAAGTTCAATTGCACTGGTAAGAATGACGGTCACTAGCTTGGTAGGAAAAGACTAGATGTTTTGCACGCTTAGCATGTACACTATATACTGTGTACAGACAACATGCTTGAGGAGCCAGAATGTCCTCATGTACATAATTTGCCAAACTTGTACGATGGTATTTTAACTCTCCCTAATAGACACTTCCTGGCTCTGGATTTCATTTTACCGTCTTATTTGTTTTTTTGGAAGGTTGACATCATGATCATGCCAAATTAGGGCACTTGAGCGGCATATGGAAAGTGGAACTATCACCCTGCTGCCCCTGGATAAGAGGTTACCGTGCGAGTGGTTATATTTAGCATGACTGAGACAAAGAGCGCTTAAATGCCTGCAGTGACATTTAGATCAAGGGGAGCTAGCTTCCTACTGTTGGCAGATGGTATGATTGCAAGAGCAAGGTTTACAAGGTTTACAAGAAAAAAGGCCTTCAGTCAAGAAGTATGACTGCTCGCCTGTTCATAAAAGGAAAATAAGTTAATGAAGTAAAAGATGGAGTTTGTTACTTTCCTGGTGTAAATAAGCAGACATGTCCTGAGATCCTGTCTGTGAAGTTTAAAACGCGTACTTCCTGCGGAGAGGGAACCATCTGAGGGTGTGTGCAGCAGAAGAGAAGCAACATGTTTTCATCCTGGACATCATCAGCCTCACACAGTCACAAGTAGGGGAAGATGTGGAATTCTAAGTTGCTGTTTCAAAGTGAAGGATGAGAACACGAGGTCTGAAACGAGCCACACTGCGAACGACGTATCGACGTATAATGAGGAAGGTCAAGGAGCATGTATTGCTCTGGTAGCCTGTAAGGAGAATGGGTAACGAGAGGGCTATCAGAGAAAGGTGTCCAAAACTCTAGATGTCTGTCCCTGAGGTCGACGACAAACCGACTGAGATCAATAGGCTCACAGTTCAACAACTTTTGTTTAAACATGTAGGACTGTGTCAAGCCTTCCATGGCTGAAAGATTGTGGGAGGACCAGCGGTCAGGATGCTTGTCAGCTTGTAACACGCTGTCAGCTTGCTAGAAGATGTCGACTTGCAAAACCTTTCTCATCGTGGAGCTGTTGCATTGGGTAAGGAAATGGTACAGACGCCTTGCAGCATGAAACCAATTGAAGTGCAGGGGCCCCAGGCCACACGCATAAAGCACCATGAAGGAGTGTGTATAATGTGTGTGTGTGTGTGTGTGTGCGTGTGCGTGTGCGTGCGTGCGTGTGTGTGAGCGTGCGTGCGTGCGTGCGTGTGTGTGTTTTTGTGTGTGTGTATGTGTGCGTGTGTGTTCCAGTCTTTTGCTATACCTAGTCACACCGGTCAGTATCGCCGATCTATAAGATTCTAAATGTATTTAAGAGGGTGCAGATTCGGAGGTCAATTGAGGGAAGGAATTCGAGTTGGAAGGGTGATTCTAAGTTTGGAGCAATTGAGTCCTATCTTTTGCGCCGGAATAGTGTTCCGAACTTGACTAGATTCGGAAAAAATCGAAACTGGTTCAGAAAACAGTTTTTAAAAAAAGGAAGGCGCTAGCAAGGTATGTCTGCCGAATCGGGGGAACGATTTTCGACACTCGACACCTAGAAAAATCAGGGATCGGAAGTTCCGGAAAGTAAATATTGATGTAATTCTGCAGTGCAGGAATTGGTTAATGAACCGGGACCAGGGAAATCCCTTCTTCGAAGATTCGTTCAGCGGTCGCCTTCTGCGCGCCTACGGACCTGATGCCATTTAAATAACAGTCCCTGTGCGCGCTGCAAATTTAAATCGACCTCCGATTTCTGAAATTTCCGAGCTGGCTGCGCTTTTCCACCCGGCCAGGCAAACAAATATATTCCTTCCTGCCATGAAACCTATTCAGAAACAATTAGGAGCTGGAAACACACCGTTGAACAGGTCGGATTTCCGTTTCCATTCCTCCTGTACGACGACCACTCGTGTTCACATCTACTGCCAGCAATTATGACGACCATAACTTCCAGTCGACTTGGAGATGGCCATGGCTCTCAGTCTGTCCCTCCAAGGTCAGTGGTCTTCTTTTTAGGCCAGGCTTGCATGAGGTCGGTGACAGTTGTCTGGCAAAGTCTCTTTAGCCAGCATTTCTACACCCGGCGTTTCTACCCTGGATTTCCTGCTCTGCAAGCCTGATGAGCATCTCCTGTGAATCTCGCTCAATGTGTGGCACAGGAAACCATGGTGACGAACTTGACATGACATCAGCGGTGGGGGACTACTACTCACCAAGTAAATTTCCTGGACGCTAATAACCTTCTCACTTGCAGATTGCACCAAGCCCCCGTCTCCATGCTCCAGGCCTCCTCCTCCTCCTCCTGTGTGCCCTTTCCCTGCCCCACGCCAGGGCACAGTAGCATCAGCAGCACCTCCGCATCCCACCCCAAAACAACCCACTTCTGTAAACATATGCGCCCACGTGGGGCCGCACATACACCCCCGTTCCTACGCTGTGGGTCGCTGCAGCAAAGCACGCTATGCTGAGCTGGATGCACATGCACAGCGCTGCCCTGAGAGCAAGACATACAGTGTTCCTACGCTTGCGGGCTACCTGACGCAGGTATGGGAAGGTTGGGACACAGTTAATATAAAACCAGCAAGGATCTAGAGTTGTCATCAATCCTAGACATGATGACACGGCAGAGCCCTCTTTGTATGAGATATTGTGCTCATGAAGCGGGAGAAAGATGACGAGAGCATTTCTTTGCTCCTGTGACCACAGTTTATGGAGTTTTAACGAGAGCATTTTTATCTGTGCTCCAAAGCTGCTCCGCAGGCAAAGAGGTGTCAATAATTATTACGCAGCTTCACTGTCTACTTTATGTACTAGTGTCCCTTTTTACTGACGCGTACAATCACACAAACAAAAGTACACTTGTATGAAAACACACGCACGCATGCACTACGACAGGAGGCACGGAACACGGAGGAGAGGGTTAGAGTGCTGCACCGCTGGGTGTGTTTCAACATCTGCTACAATGTGGAGGGTTTAAGGAGTGGCAACTACGGAAACACCAGTGCCGATGGTGTGCTGCGTGCACGAGGGAGCGTGTGCTGCGGATACGCCACACTGTTCAGTGCGCTGTGCAAGGAGGCAGGGGTTGAGCAGAATGAGGTTTCAGGGGTTGCCAAGGGATCAATGTGGGAGAGCTCTGCCAGTGAGTCGCTCGCATAGGAAGGCACGCCTGTCCTCAAATCAAGCTCATTAATTCACCAAACAACTGGTGCAAATAAGGATCTGGGTCCTTGCATTCCAGACACCGCCTTAGAGTACTTTAGAGAAATGCCTAGCGAGCAACTAGCCATTCTGCTCCCCTTGTGCAGCTGTTGTATCAGCTATTCCAGCTGTATCCACGACCGCATTTCTTTCTTAGGCTGCTACCCTTTAGCTTTGTGTGTGGGGGCGGTTTCCAGGTCTTGCACATGCCGCATGTATCTGGTGCTTTTTGTCGAGCAATCCAATACCTGCGTGTCATTTGCCTGAGAGCCACCTACATATTGCGCTTGAGGCTGCTGAGTAGTGAAACAGTAGTGCCTTGGGTATCGTTCTTTCAGCCCTGCTGACTCTATGCCTATGGATTTCAGAGTGCTGAAGTACCCATTTCCCATATGGAATATGAGGATTCTTGTGCGCGAACCCTCCGACACTTACTTCGGGGCCAAGCTCGCCGCTGCCCGCCCTTTATGCTCTTGAACTGCTTTGCTTTTTCGCAGGAGCTTCTAATGACATCACACATAGGGTTTGTTATCGTTGTTACAATAAGATTAGTTCCTGCTCGTGAGTTCCTGCTCGTGCGTTCCTGCTTCCTCACATGTACATTTTTATTGCGGATGGTGAAACTTGAGCCCAAGCTTCCAGTTTGGAAGACTGGCACTCCACCAACTGAGTTAGACCCGCCTTTGTTTTTACCACTGACTTAATTCCTTTTAATCTATACCTTTAGTATCTGTACTATACAGATACAGGTCTTATATGTAAAGACCGCAACTTATAGCTTGCAAGGCTATAAATCAACCATTGAGTCAATGTGCTAGTTTCCCATGCAGACCATGAAGGACGAGGGACGGACGAGGAGGCTGCCAAGGCATACAACAAATGCGTTGCTGAGGACGCTGCAGAGGGGGAGGAGCGGTAGCAGCAGGCACAGCAGCAGGCGCAGCAGGGGCTGCAACAGCAGCAGCCTGCAGCCTCCCCTTTAGACATAATGTAGATGGTGCTAACCTCTGTTAAAATATGGTCCAAGCGCTTGAACCATATTTCAATAGAGCACGTGTTCTCAGCGCCCTTTTCCTTGCACACGTGACAACAACGTAAACGTGGTAGTATAAATTTCTTCAAAAGTAGCAATGGAACCCAGCGTCATCTCAGCAGCGCACTTAAGTTTTTCTATTTTCTTCTGAGGAGCGAGTTAATGGATTTATTTATGGCTGGCCGAGACCAGCCAGCAGCCGATCAGCTGAAGTCTCCCCTGTAACCATCGTAATCATTTCAAATCATTTGAAGAGTCAACTCGCAATGAAACAATAGCGAACTGAAGCAGCGTTGAACTCTTAAGAATGAAATAATAATAAAACTCCTGAAATCAGCCCCCCTAGGGTTATAAGCCCTTACTTTATGAAGTGGTTTAGGGTATGCAATATATTACGTCACAAAAAGGAAGCCATCTTCTTGGGACCGGGCACAACAATACCAAAACAGACAAAATGCATTTTACAAATAATATGTTTAGGTACTTCAGCACGACGTCATAATAAAACGAAAGGAGACCTCTGCTGGTAGTGGAGGCCCAGCCAGCTTGATCAAGGGAATAGATTGTGCAGGCACTCATACCAGGCTACCCCCCACCACGCATACAAATAAACAATCAATTTAAGTCAGGGAAGTTGAGTAAAAGGAGCATCTGTCGTCACTAAAAACAGGATATGCATCGCTATCAGTTCATCAATAGTTTACACTAGTATTAGCACATTGAGACAACCACCATTTGCATATAAACATCACAGAAACCTTCAGCAAAAAAATCACATAATTCAAAACGGCTCTACCTGTTCTAACACACCCTACAGCCCTTTCCCTCTCATGTCCCCCTTTAACCTGACCTAAGTATCTCGGTAGACCTCAGGGGCAGTGTCCAACATGAACTGCAGGCAGAGTCAATTTTACAGGTGAAATTAGGGTGAATCAAACAATTGATTTACAACACAAAGTAGCCTTTCTAATGCAGAAAAAATATTTTTTCCTAAGGCTGCAGCTGTAGGGACAGCTCCAGTTTACTCGTTTTTGTTTCACACATGTGTAAGGTTGGCCAGAACCTTATTTATCCGCCGTATATGACTGTATACCGTAGGGCTACTGGTAGCATTGCGATTAATTTATTTAACTATATGTAGGGTTGGCCCAAGCCGTACATGGGATTTCCATATACTGTACATACACCGTATATAGCCGTATTTCCGTATATACCGTGTATGAGGGAAAGTGGATTCACGCAGAACTAATTCATAATAGGGTCATATTGCAGCTCTTGAAGAGCGGAGTACGCATGACCCAATCTTTTATACCCAAAAAATGAATGGTTAGGGAGCTAGGCCTGCTTTAAGCCAAAAAGACAAAAAGACCCAAAAAAGGCCTTTTTCAATGCAAAAGGAAGTTCATAACCACCAATAAAACTAATTATAATGCAAAATACATGCATTAATAGAAAAGGGAAGCAAAGGAAGAGCTCAGAAAGAAGAGGCGCGAAAAAATAAAATTGACCAAAAAGAGCAAAAAAGACTGCTGATGATGGGAATCGAACCCTGCACCACCTGCAAATACGGTCCATATACGGCGCAAATACGGTTTAGGCCATACATACGGCGTATATATAATGTCGGCCAAAACCCATGTACAATCATACGAATACAAATCCGGTTGAAATTTTCCATACACAGATACCGTTATACGGCTTATCCAGATACGCCGTATACCTGTATGTACCATTCTGGCCAACCCTATATGAGTACCTTGCAACGTTCAGTACACAAGAAAAGTAAGATAATTTGCCGATTTCTGGCTGCAGCCAGCAGGTCCTGGGTTCTAATCCCTGCCAAAATGCACTTTTTGCTATTCACCTGAGGCTTTATGCCGTCTCAAATGAGGTGTGACCCAAGGAATTGCAAATCCCCTCACAAACAGAGAGCAGAGCACGGAAAATGCTAAAAAGCTCGCAAACAATCGTCAGTCTTAAATTAATTTGGCTGGCCTCGCAATGCCCAAACATTCACTAATTAATTATGCTAATTATTTGGGCACCTCGCAATAAGTAGGAGTCACAACACTCTGCACTACAGGGGGGCAATTTTGAGATAGTGGTGTTAATATTCTATTAAGGTAAACGCCGGGTCTACAGCAGCCCTACAGTATTTTGTAAAGTCCCTGCCAAATTACTGTTTATGCACCAAATACAGTTCTGGCCAACCCTACACATGTGTCGCCTACATGCTGAACCCCTGACTATGCAGCATAAAACTGGAGATGAACAGGAGAAAACTTACGGCACTTTCATGAACATTTACAGCATTTAAAGATACAGTTTTAATGAGGTACAAGGCAGGGTCCGTTGCAAAAATTAGTCTAAATCATCCAAGGCAGAAACAGCTATTTTAATATCAACAACCGCTTCCTGCCTAGAATAGAACACCACCACCAAAAATAGCTGTGCACCTCTGTCACAATTAGCCGATTGTAAAGGACAGTGCAGCCAGGAGGGTATAGAAAGATAACTGTTGGACGTCACGTCCAAATCCCGATAATTATTATGTATTCGAAATCCTCACGTCAAGAGCTTTCGATTGGTATATGTATGGGTCCAATTGGGGGGGG
>Ga0307963_1001963_pt1 | contig 16113 bp, 14 predicted proteins | sample OrgLakmetagen594_FD_201829 | JGI IMG/M metagenome (GOLD analysis project Ga0307963, IMG submission 201829) | Saline water microbial communities from Organic Lake, Antarctica - #594 | ecosystem: Environmental > Aquatic > Non-marine Saline and Alkaline > Saline | place: Antarctica: Organic Lake...
AGAGAGAGAGAGAGAGAGAGAGAGAGAAAGAGAGAGAGAGAGATAGAGAGAGAGACAGACTGATAATAAATTTATTATATATATAAGAGAGAGAGAGAGAGAGAGAGAGAGAGAGAGAGAGAGAGAGAGATACAGAGAGAGAGAGCAGGCCCTCTGTGGTGTAGTTAGAGAAATTACACAGTTTACAGTTTACAGAGTGAGCCATCAGCCAAAACGTGCGACTGCTAGGCTGCGTATGTAAAATACTATGTAAATATTGTAATTTTTAGCACCAGGCTTGTAGCACCTACAAACAAAATATTAAGAAGGGGAAAAAGACACAACGCTGTTTGTGACATTGAAGCACTGAATAAAATCAGTAAAGAATCAAACATCTGCCAGGACCCACTGACCGCAATCAATGAAAGAGGGAGAATCATCTGTGTGTTTTGGGCACAGAAAAAGCATGGACTGTCACACTGAGGATACCAAGAATGAGGAGGCAAATATTATAAGTGTGAGGAGCAGCACATGCACAACGAGAGGGTCTAGAACATCAGACATGGTCTGGTTCATCACTCTTTTGCTGCGGGCCCTGCTGTAGATGAACTTCGAACCAGCAATTGCCTGGCTAAGACTGTAAGATCGTGTATAAAGAGCGAAATTGAAATCCGATATTAAGCAAATCAGCAGGCAATTCCCGTTGTTTGTCTTCCAACACCTCACACAGCAAACCACCGGAAGCAGCGTGTTCTAACTCTTTATATATGCCTTGGAACCAACAGCACCTTGCAGCCAAGACGTAATGATGTTTTTTCTTAAATTTGCACTGCTGTTCGTGTAAAGGTACTGGGCTCATGCAAGCGTCAACATGAATGAAAATCATCAGTTCTCTGCTTCAGCTGTAGAACTGGAGTTCTTGCGTAGTGAGCGTAGGCTGAAATCCGGCAGGCAATTTGCATAAAGTCTGAGCTCGCTTGGATCTGACTTACGGACTTGCCGCTTGCTTCTTTGCGTTGTTTTGCTTTTATGAGGGCTTGCAGCCCATTTTTGGTTCCAGCGTGTCTTTGGTTTTGATCTCCCTCCACGGCAGCCTTGGTGTAATGACGAAGCATAGAACCTCTCTCATATAAGCACGCACCATTTCTATTCAGTGAGCCAGCCCTTCATCAGTATTATTAAGCGTATCAATTGTTCAGTGTGAAGAAGGAACTCCAGGTCATGCTGCATGCTAAGTAGTGTCTCTCAGTGATCACATTCCTTATTTGTGTTTGTTGGCATCCAGAAAGGATATGCAGGGCACTGTCTAATTGAGGGCAGAGGGGGCAAGTTAGGGTTATTGAGTGCTTAAACCATACTGCATGCTTTTGGTTGTACAGGGTTCCTGTTCTGTAATTCATAACGATGCACTTGGTTTTAAAGGGACATAGGGTGCTGTTAGGTAAGCGTTGCTAGCGGCTCCATTGGCAGTGCCATTTTTGATAAAGGCCTGGTAGTGTTCATGGTAGTTTGATACGCTTTTGGCATTTCCTAGTTTGTGGAGGGGGTGCATGTGTGCTTGCAAGACGTTATGGTCATTGGATAGGTACCAGAGCCTTGATGTAGGTGACTGGGCTGTGTTTGGGTGATTTCGTATGATACGGTGTTCTTCATATTCTTTTGCAAGCCAGTATATGTTGTTAGGGAATTCCCTTAGGGCCAGCTGTTTTGATGGAAGTATTCGCAACGTCAGAGTAGGTTGTGATTGATTTTCTGGCAAGAGCATCAGCATATTCAATGCCTATAATACCTGCGTGGGATTTGACTTTGTGGAAATGAATGGGCGATGGTGATTGGTAGATTGCTTTAGCAATGGACTGGAGGTTTCTTGGGTGTAAGAGCTGTTTTTTAAATTGGTGCATTGAAATTAGACTATCTGTGGCTATATGAGAGTAGCATGATTGCAGCTGCTATAGCTGCTAGCTCTGCACGTGAGATGATATTGGTTATACATACGCCTCTTTAAGCCAAGATCTTGTAGCCAGTTTTTGTTGCAAGCATTGAGGCAGTTTCTGCCTTCAGTATTCCATATGGCAATGATGTGCACTTCCCAAGTGTGTTTGGGAAGGGGCGGCTGTATATTGTTCTATTGTTCTAGAGGGGTACTTCTGTATATTGGAGTTGGTCTGATGGTATTGAGCCCAAGAATTTACATACCTATGTGTGGGAGTGAATCTGTGGTAGAGCGATGCGTAGGGACTTGTGGCCATCCTTTTATTCCAGGAGGGGAGAAACATGAAAGTAGCCGTTGCCTCTGTGCTAAGGTCAGCAGAGTAAATTGCAAGCCTTGTTGCAAGATACATGTGTTTTCATGGTAAATGGGATGGCAAATAGAGAAACCAGTGAATTTGGAGGAGAAGGCGTTGCAGTGTGCCCCAAAGGCCTTATCTCTTGGGTGTTCACTCCAGTATTGAGGGAGTGTGGGGTCATGGTTAAGGGGGGAAGCAATTTTTTCTTTAGTGACCGTGTAGGGCGGTGATAATGTGGGGGAAAAGCATCTGTGAAAAGGAGTATTTAATCTTCTGGCTTGTGTAGGTATCTGGTGGTAGCAACATCTTTGCGTGTGATGAGGCCCACGAGTTCTGATGCAAGATTGGGGGGTGGGTGGATGTTGTCATGTAAGCCGCTGTATTATGCCTTTTCAAAAACCCTTAGAAGAATGTTGGAAGCGCTCAGGGGTGAGCATGCCTTTGCATTTTCCATCTACGTTGTAGATGCAGGCTACTGTGGCAGTGTACACTTCTGGAAGTACAGGGTCGTCTAAGGGAGATTTGGTGTCGTTTCCTTGGTGCGTTATGAGATCAACGTCAGTGATCAAATACTTGCAGCGCCCAGTGGCCACAATGTCTGCTTGAGTACTGGTGGGCTGGATGTCAGATTTGACTTTGTTCCAGAGGTCGATATCTTAGGGCTGTTAGGAGTTTCTTTCTTTTGGTGGGGGAGACTCACGGCACTTTGGGCCAATGTGTCTGCTTTTCCTTAATTGATGAAGGGAATGTTTCGCTGCCTGCGTAGTTTTTCTTTTCTTTTCTTTCCAGGTTGGCTGAGGACCCTTGTTTTTAAAGATCATTAAGATGCATGTCCGGTGCAGGCTGCACTAGGTTTGGTGCCGTGATATGCTCTTCGTACTGTTGGAGACTGCGTCTAAAGCTTTCACAGTATAATTTTGCAATTCTTCTGGTTCCCATGTTGAATTCCACGAGACTTTCATCGACTCTCTTTTGAGAGGTTTAATGGTCTTTCTTTTTTCATTTTCATTTAGGTCAACATAGGCTGGGCAGGCCCGTGTGTCATTGGTGTCAATAGCCTCTCGCTCATTGGCATTGTAGCATTTGGTTTTTAGTAGGCACTGCCAATGGAAGGGAATTACAGAGCTAAATCCTGGGAGTGTAATGTGTAATGTGTATGGTATTGCTTCTGTCTTTCTGGGGGGCCGGCGGGCATCTCTACCCCTTTTGTCGCAAGTGCAAAATTTCAAATTATCTATGTTGTGGGCGTACAAATCATCATGATAAAGCGTGTTTATGGCCTCAATAGGACCGGGTGTCATAGAGTAGGCCTTGTCTTTTTTGTACGTCTAGAGTTCTTGTTGGATGTGGGTAATAGGAAAAGGGAGCTCTTTTGGTACCGAGTACCGTATAACTCCTTTATATTCAGCAGACAAAAGAAGGCCCTGTCGGAGAGGTAGGACAAACAATGTATCAGAAGTAGAGAGAAGTCGCAAAGAGACTGGAGGCTCTCAAACAAGCAGGAAGCGTTCGGCATAGAACTGCAGAGCCAAGGTTTTAACAGACCATCACCTGTCCCGGCCATTGCCAGCCTGGTTGGTATATATCACTAAACCAGCACTATTGTGCTGAACCAGCTGCATAGTACTCTATCACGCACACAGGCACCTGTTCATGTCAACAAGAAAGCCAGGGCGCCACCAATTGGGGAAAGGATCCGGGCAGCGCGCCAACTGATTTCAATAAGGTAAGCAACTTGAACAGATATTCTCGCATAGTAGCTTTTTTGGCAAGATTGAGATTTAACCGAGATGCGGTTCTGTAATTTTCAGATCAGGCTAGACTCTTCAAAGTCACAGGTTCCGTCTGATATCTTACGTACTTTGCCTTCTAACAGCAACGTCTCTAATTCCTGTTGCTCGGGGTATTATCTCGCTAGCATTACCAATACCCTCCTCTCTGTGGAACACGTGCTTGTCTGACACTTGTGGAAAAATATCGTTCAAAGATGTTACTCAATCACGCCGGGAACCCAAGGCTCTTAAACACATATTACAACCAGTGCAGTTCCCAAGGATGAAATGTCACTGCTGGAACTTAATACTGTAGCCACCGGTGTTTGGATCTTGCTCTGCTTTAAAGTTATCTAAGGACATGCCAAATTTCCCTAGCACAGTGTTACCCAGGTCTTTGAACTTGCCCATCATTTCATCCTGCAAGAATGAGGGGAATAAGAGGACAAGTTGTTTTCATGGAGAGGAGTATCAATCTCTAGCTCACTTGTACTATATCATGCTGGCTACTCTTATGCTGCCACTGCCAACTAGCCAATTTGTCACTCTCCACATAATCACAAAGCAACAAGCGCACACACACAAGACTTAAGACACCAAAAACTCTAGCGGCAAGGGCCTGTTGGAGGCACTTTTATCTTCCAAAAAATTATCACAATATAAGGAAAGTTGCTAAGATTTCAACCATCACTACAAACACGTGCACATCCCCTTCCAAAAACTCTGCATCTTTTCTTGGAAGCGCAACTCTTCTAAAGCACATCTCTTTACGTAACATTTCATCCCTTCCTATATTAAATTTTGGTTTCATCCTATTTACTTGACCTTTTCAAAATGTATGAACTATTCCTATGCAAACAACCCTCGCCTTTTCTCAGGCATGTCACTTGCTGCACAAAATTAGAGCAATATTCCATGCGTGCAAACACGATGCGCAAACAGGTTTCTGGACGGCAACATTTTTCTAATATACTCGTGTTCTTGTTCCTCGTCTTCTGTTCTAGTTTTAGTTTGCATTATCTTAGCGCAACTAGCGTAAGGATTGAACAACTTGATTGCACAGAAAAAAGCTCTCAGTTTCCTGACCATCAATTGAACGTCTTGCAATAAGATAGTTTGCAGTGTGTACACAGCAAGTGCACAATAAAATATTTTCTACATTGTCCAGACTGGTATCTCAGACAAAGATGTTTCCCTGACATGGGACACCATATTGCAGATGAAGGGCACATTAGAGTCTGAAACGGGCGATGTTTCTGCACCTTATTATCTCCCTGTCGGCTCTTTCGGCATTGTACTTCTAACTCACCTTCAACTTTTCATGCCGAAGTTTAACAATTGGCTCTAAACGCCGTACTGATACTGAGGCCCAGGTATTGCCCGGCTCAAGCTCCAAAACCTGTTTATTTTGCAGGATGGTTGAAGTCAATTAGGACCAGGGATGGTCATACAGACTTCAGGGACTTTTGTTCAAGTTGTAATACAGCAAAATTTGTTTAATATTGTTCCTTTCCTATATCACCCTAGGGTAAATAGCGTTTTTCACCTCCGGAATGATGCCGGCATTGTTTGTTATATATGCATTTTGAGACTTCAGGGTTGCCCGGGATTGCTAAAAATAAAGTTTGGCGGCGTGACTATTGGTGATGAGCGGCTCCCTGGGGCCTCCCCTCCCCCCCCTCGCTCCTCTCCCAGGCCTCGCCCCAACCCCGTCAGCAGCACTTGTTGCGCCCCAAGGGGTGTACCAGCGGAAAGCAAGCAACTTCAAATCGGCAGCGAATGCCGACCAAGACCTTGAAGATTGAGGTTTGGGTTGCTGGTGTGGAGGTTGAGCAAGGTGGAGGCACACGCAGGCACAAGGCAGCTCAGCAGTTGACAAATGCCCAGGTGGGGTAGCTCATGCAGAGAGGTCACGCACCCAGGCCCACGCCCAAGATACACCATCAGCACGTGCAAGCACAAGCAAAGCACATAGCTGCAGCAGCAACAGCTGCAGCAGCAGCAGTGAGGAGAGCATCAATACATATGCAAGCACAAACGCGCATGTGCACGCATACGCACACACGCACACGCACTGGCAAGGCTAAATGCCCACAAGGGTTGGGCGGGAATGACTAAAATTTCTTAAAAGGTTCAGGGTTACCCGAGGTTACCTTTATTATGAATTTTGGTTTCTGGGGTGTATCAGGTGACCCAAAATGGGCCCAACTCGCACCAAAATAACCCAAAACGTTCCCAATTCTTTTCATATAATGTATATACCGTAGAGACGGTATATCACCGCACAACGCGAACGTTTTTTGCCCCCCTCACGGTGTGTAGGGAGCATTTAAATAACTAAGTTACAAGGGCCTCGCAAAGCTCACATTGGATTAAAATAAATAATTTTAGAAAGCCTCCCAAGCCGCCCCTCAAGGGAGACAAACAGGGGTTCAGTTTTCTTCAAGACTTTGGACAGCAAGTGAAAAGAAGGCAGCAAAGGGAGGCAGAAAAGGTATGCAGAACATGCAGGGGACTGGGCAGTACAGAGTGGGATGCAGCAGCAAAGAAGAGAAACCAGGTAGGCCTCCTAAGCTGGCTTCAAGCATAAGCAGCAAGGGGGCCGGCCCTCTCTAGAAGAAGAACGACACCAAGAGGAAGGGCGCCTTCCCTTCACATGCGCGTGCATGCACACGTACGAAAACGCACAAACACGTACACGCACATGCACACACACACACGTACACGCACGCACACACATACGCACGCACGCACTCACACACATGCACAAGTACACAACGCACACACACACGTACGTACACAACCGTATACACATGCACGCACGTACACAACACACGTACACACATACACACACACACACGCACGTACGCGCATGCAACATACATGCGCATGCACGCCCATGCGCGTGCACGTGCAGCTCAGAGGGTTAAAGGCCCTTGCATAGGCTCGATTGGGGTATATTAATTGAGTTTCTTTCATACCTCGCATTGGTCACGAGTCTCTGCAGTACAGTAAAGTACGTATCAGATACAAGGTATGTATCATACAAAAAAGCCATATGATCAATTCCTGATGCGGACTACGAGTCGTAGCTAAACAAGTTGGAGATCAGATGAATTGCCTTGCGTGTAGTACAAATTTCGGAATCTATCACTCAAATTTTAAAAGGATCAACCGTGCTGCTTGAGTCATAGTAGCACTTGCCCTTAACATATTTGGTGAAGAAGGTTCAAGGCAAGACCTCTGTCTACTGAATCCCAAAATCGTCCTACCTTCTTGGCGTCTGTGAGGGCTCGGTCAAGATCATCCAAAGCTTCAAAAGCATTAAATCTCCGAGCGTAAGCCTGGACAGGTGGCGCAAGTAAGCTCAATACATGTGGCTTAAAACAAACACTTCTAATGGCAGAAATTATAACAATTGAAATGCGTGATCGTTATTTTAGGGCCACATGCTTGTTGCATTACGTACAAAGACAGAAATAATGACGCTGATCGAAAAACATTGTTTGCTCAGATGTTGTTAGAGCAAGCAACATTTGGTTTCAAGGGGATAGTTTTGCAAAACAAGGCTTGCGAGGACGTGCTGTCCTCGTTTGCAGATGTTTTCCCCCACTCCTTGTAAGAAAAAGGCAATAAGCTGGAATGATCAAGTATCGTGAGCCTTCTTGTTGAGCCTTCTCATAGCAACTTTTAATTTTAGTCCTCAAAAAAATGTTGGGCATATTCACGCGAAGGCAAGTGACAGACAACCTGCCAACCCTCACACAATACACAATACACAATGCTTACCTTAATGTAGGTAGAATCTTCCTCTATGGCGGCAGAACATGCTCTCAGGGCCTCTGCATTGTCGCCTCGTGCGATGTCACAGGCAGCCAGGTTTGCCAAGTACACTGCCCGCTGCTTACAGGCATAGGGAGGAGGGGGAGCTGCAAAAAAAACAGGCAACCAAAGCAACACAGCTCAACGTTCTGGCTGCTATCATTCGGAAAGAGCATCTGTTATCACATCTTGACAAAACACCATACATGTACACTGACAATTGTATCAAGCACTACTATATTGCGCTGCGCTAGCGCTGCCTTGAGTGAGCATGGCCACATCCTCCAATAGCCACCCAGCCAATAACAAACAAAACCTGTCCTGTCGGACGCTGCAGACAGAAGCACATCCTGTGGGGTGCTTAATTCACTCAGTACTCATTAAACAATGGTGTGCTCCTGCTGCTGAGGAGCAGCTTCTCGCTCTTCTTCACACACAAACTACCCATGCATGCCCAGAAAGCAAGCCAGAGTAAGAGACCGCTCGTATTCACACACGTGTTTAGGGTAAGCTGCAACAACAATGCCTTTAAGAAAGTGACACTGAAGTAACTGACCCGCTTCTATAGCATCTCCATATTTATTTGCTGCTTCTTGGTACTTCTGCTCTGCGTACAGTTGGTTGCCCTCGGCCTTCAAGGCCTCAGAAGCTTCCAGCATCTCCGTTTGTACAGCCTCACTCAAAGGCTCTGCCTCTGGTCTGCTTAGTTGGCCTTCGCCCTGGCTCTGCGCGCCTTGTGGCACTTCTTCTGCAGCTTCCGTGCCACTCGTGGAGGGCAGCTCTCTCTCTGTGCCTGAATGAAGGGATCAGCAGTACATATACTTCGGTGTGCTCTTGCTGGTCTCTAACATGAAAAGATATTTGCTCACTTGTGCTCTCATTCCCTCTGGCTTCCATTGCTAGTTACTTAAATAATTTAAAATTCGTAAGAAAGAATTGTCATCCAATGGGGAGGCTAGCTAAAATGCTTGACTACCACTTCTGCCGCATGAGCATGCTCACAGGTAGTTGCTTGCAGACTGCAAAGAGGACACCAAGTACACATGCCACACATGCAGAGTGTGTGTGTGTGTGTGCGTGTGTGTGTGTGTGTGTGTGTGTGTGTGTGTGTGTGTGTGTGTGTGTGTGTGTGTGTGTGTGTGCGCGCGTGTGCGCGTGCGTGCGTGCGTGCGTGTGTGCGTGCGTGCTTGCGTGCGTGTGTGTGTGTTTGTGTGTGTGTGTGTGTGTGTGTGTGTGTGTGTGTGTGTGTGCGCGCGCGCCTGCGCGTGTGCACACATATGCATACACATGCTACTGCACGCGCATGCGTTGTGTATGCATGCGCACACACATGCTTATGCATTGTTGCAAGGTTTTAGTAGCGTTAATGTTTAAACTCAAAATGCTTGTGTTTCCTTCTTGCCATACCAGGAAAGTTTTTCCCACTTGGCTGGGGAGACCTTCAAGCCATAAGCTTGGAAAAAGATTTGAGCTGCCTTCAAGACTGGCCTCCAGTGGGGATTAAATTAGAGTGGAAAGAGGTGGGTATGTAGGTAGATTGTAAGCATCAGCAATACGCTATCCAGGGCCAAAAAACTAGTTCGGACGGTAAAACTGCCTGATTATGCAAATGACATTGCATGGATTACTCTTCAGATTGCTCGGGGGGTTAATGAGGGCTACGGCTTCAAGTTATACGAGGGCAACTACACGTAAGACCACACACTGGTGTCTTTTCCTTGTCTGCCTCTGTGCCTGCACATCATTGTTCACGCAAATGCAGATTTGATGGGCCAAGCCATTGTTGCAAGCTTTGTAGCAGGAATATGCTTTGGTTCTAGGAAAAGGCGTGCTTTGCTTTAATAAGCGATCTCAAAAGGCACGTTCAAGAAGAATAGAATAGAGTGAGCACTGGAAATTGTTCACCCCATGCTCGCCCCTGTGCTACATAGGACCCCTTGTATGGGCCGAATGTGGGATGCCCTACCGCCGGAAAGTCGGACAGGTGTGTGTGTGTCATGTGTGTGTGCGTGTGTTTGTGTGTGTCATGTGTGTGTATGTGTGTGTCATGTGTGTTTGAAGTGGCCCTTGTGTTTTCTTCGTTGCACTACTCTGAATATTCAAAGAGTAACGTGAATTTGATGCGTGCCTACCTGCAGGCCGTGTACAGCTCCTGGTCCCTGACCATACGAGCGGAAGAAAACCCAGCAGCATTGAAAAAGGTAAAAAGGCTCGTGCATGAAGCTTGGCGGTGTGCCTGGCCTTACTCAGGTAATAATTGTGCACAGCAGCTTTGTAGGAATGCTTTCTTTTGAAGGACGGTTGTCACCACGTCACTTTTCTTGTGCAGGCAATGCTCCTGCATGTGCGCTTCATTTAGCAGCAACTGGAGATCAGGGGTTTAAACGGCGTCTGCGCTTGGGCCAGCCCTTGCTGCAAAAGGTGAGGATGGTACCTCTTTTGCGTTTATGTTGCCGAAAAGATGTGTGCCGGAACGATGTGTGCTGGAATGACGTGTGCTCAAGAGATGCTGCTGAAAAGTTGTGCGGGATCCCTCCCTTTATTTTCCTTTACCGCCTCCTTTTGTCGCTTGAGCCTTAACTTCAGGACAGAAAAATGCACAGGGTACGCCCATCCGTGCCAACCCATGTGTCTGCACAGGAAATAGCTATGGGTCATAAAGGCCCTATTTGTTGACTAATGTCTACCCGCGTCATCCCACGTGTCTGCACAGGGAATAGAAACAATAAGCCACACTTTCCCTTTTAGTGAACAAAGCGATGCCTGTCTTTCACGTGTTTGTACAGGGAATAGCAACGATGGTTCACGAAGGACCCTTCTATGGTGCTCGGAAACCTTCCAACCAGCGGGGATCAAAGCTGCTGCGCGTCAGTGACCTGTTTGTGCTTGGGTATGCTACAATATTTGAGAGTATAAACCTGCTCGCTTACCTCTCGCGGGAAGGCTACGATGAAGGCGGCCTCTGTAAGTGTTGATTCTATGATCCTTTCATTTTGTGTGTAAGTGCTCTCACGTCGCATGCGCCAGCTTTGTATTTTTACGGTGGAGGAGTTTTGTGGTGCCTGGCATCAAAGCGGCTCCCTTTTCTTGATACATGTGGGAAGCCGGTTCCCTGCCTGCAAAACTCCTTTTTCCTTTTCGACTAGATTGTATGGTATTTGCCATGAGGAAGGCTTCTCACCCATACCGGATTGTCACAGGCGTATATGACTTGTGTACACGCGCGTCCCAAGACCTAGAAGCACCAGGCCATTTTATTGCTTATACACTGAGGATGACGATCCTTACAGGCATGACCGGATTGAGCATGGGTGGCGTCCACGCAAGCATGAGTGCTGCCTTGTACCCAAGGCCTGTCGCGTGCACTCCTCTGCTGGCACCTCGCAGGTATACCTTTTTACCCGGCAGTCAATGAATTTCACATCGTTCTAGTATTAAGGTTAAGGCTCCTTTTCTTCATATAGCCCTTACTCAAAAATCAGGATGAGGCAAATATTGTGGTGTGGAGAAGAGGGCTGCAATGGCAATATGGGCCCATTAAGTTGGAAACTCCCAATTATATGGCCTGCTAAATTACATGCCCGATTTGTGCTGTTTGGGTCTGCCTCGTCCTGTTCTGCTAACAACTCGCACTTGCTGGACTCTCCTGCCCTACCTCCACGCGCACAGTGCAGCAGTCGCGTATGCCGATGGTGCACTTGCTGATGTTCTGGCATGGCAGAGCCTGCAAGAAGCTGACGAGAAGGGTGCTGATGTTTCACAGGTAAAGCTATCGCCATCGTGTGAACCTCGCTCACCCCCCCCCCCCTTGTAGTCATGATGCAGTGGAATTGTGGTCACCGCCCATCCAAAACCTGTGGAAACCAGCAAAGAACAGCGAACAACGTTGTCATGAGCAGCTACGCAACAGATGGTGGGTCTCACGCAATATTTCCTCTCAGGAAAATATTGTGGTCAAACCGTGTTAGAATGCACCCTCTGGTCAAAGCCAACCCCGGATTATGTAGACTTGTCTTTCCTGCTCACACACAAAAGAAGGCTTCCTCCCGTGCAGTTTAGCTTTTTCCTGCTGAGCTTTTATGATTACTTGTTGAACGAACACGCAAACAGGACCGCACATAAATGGGGGTTATAAAGCCATTACTCACTTTCAATGCAATATTTTGTACTTGTGTGACTTGGAGCACAAATGGAGGGTCTACATTCTGAAGGCTCGTGCCGCAGTTGTCACACCTTCACCCAATCTCTGAAGGAGAACTTTCAGACTTTACAATTCTGTCCAACCTTCTCTTTTCAGGGCAGCACAGCATGAGCGGGAGCAAACTGATTGAGTTTCTCCTGTTTAAGGGGCGTGGGGGACGGATTGCATCATGATAGCTTACGCATTGAAGACAGGAGCCCTTTTTTATTGTTTGTCATGCGAGTCATAGTGTTACATCTGGCCATGTTGCGTAGGTAACATTGTACGTCGATGACAGGTCGGATAATTCGATGCAAGCATGTGTAGTGGGGGTAGCTCATAACTGGAATCACTGGTGGAATTTGCACAGTGCATGTGGAATCACTGGTGGAATCACTGTGGAATCATTGGTGGACTTTGCACGGTGCTGGTGGAATCACTGGTGGAATCACTGGTGGAATCACTGTGGAATTACTGGTGGAATTTGCACAGTGCTTGTGTGGTGGGGGTAGCTCAAACTGGGAATCACCGGTGGAATTTGCACAACAAGCAAAAAGCCCCCTGAGGAACTCAATACGCCAATGCATAATGACTTGTATTTTGTAACTGTCTCTGACCTATTTCACTTTCTTACCACACGCACAGGTTATCGACGTTGCCTCTCGGGCAGTATCATGGATGGGGTCCGCTAACTATGTACTCCGGGAGCTGGATTTGCAAAGCGGTCGCGGTATTTTCCGCCACTGTTCAGAGCAGCCGCTGGGTACATCTTCCAGCCCACATAACACGTTGGATGACCAGTGAGTGACAGATGTTTGGCGCCTTATTAAGTACCGGTATTGTGCGATTCAGGGCTACAAGGTGTGACCAGCAGTTAGCTCTAGGAAAGGGTCTAAATGCTGTCTTCATCTTGCACCCTGCAATTGCCATTCAAAATCTGATCCCTATCAGCACAGCAATGGAGGATGAGCATGCCCTCAAAAGTGTTACCAATACAGCAGCTCACTCTGTGGTAAATTGCTGACAGTAGATTTGCTTTCGCAAAGGGTAAGCCTGGAGAAGACGATGATGGCAAACCGAGCAGCAGGCCCAAGCAGCAGCGCGATGGGGATGCGTTCTCAGCTGAAGAATGTCCTTGAGACCTTTACAGATATAAGCAGATTTCCAGTTCCAAAATGCCCTCAGGTAAGAAGGTCTGGGGCATAGTTTGTTCTTACCAAAGAATGGCAAGTTCAGCAGCTTATTACAACACAGGCCTTTATCACTATGCACATAAGTAATGCTTTCTTAACGCAATTTGCTCGCTCACTTCTTTTCTTGTACCTCCTCAGGCAGCCATCCTTGTTGCTGCAGAGGACGACGGGTGAGGCGTTAATTTCAGTTCCTCTAATTGCAGCATCACTAAGGCCTTGTTGGTCCAGGAATCATCTGGAGAACATTAAAAATGTAATTGTTAGAAGTTAGAAGACATGACAAGCAATTTTATAAAACAATCATGTTTTGTGAAAGCATGCAGCAGGCTGTGCCAAGATAAAAGGTTGGAGCACTTCGTTTGAGCCTGCGTTCTGCCTGTGAAAGAACACTGCAGGCGTGTGCTGTTTTACGTGCAGGCCAATGATAATAGTAATAGTAATTTCAGACCATGCTGCAGAGGGAACTAAAGCAGCCAAGGCTTTCAAGTTTCTCCACCAGCATTTTAAAAAGGAACATTCTTGGCACTTATGAAAGTATTTGGATTATGTTAAGCAAGAGCTAAAAGTGCTTGGAATGTTGCTACATTGTGGCCCAAAGCCTCAAGTGATTTTTGCCATATAACAGATAAAGGGGAACACAAAGTTTTTAAAGTTAGCCGACCTAACACACGTCAAGCATTTTTGTCGTTCTGCACGAATTTTATGGCCATGATGATAAGTCAGTTTAAAGATACTGAAGTATAAAGTTATGCTCATGCTTTTGTGAAGCAGATTAAATAAGGGGATCATTGACAGTGTCTCAGCTAACACGTTTGTGCTTGCTATATTTGTCAGTCTTAAAGGAGGCCTCCACCCTCGCGATGTGTCGATATCCCGGTGTCTCCACATGCATTCATGTGCAGCTATGTATCTTTGGAATCAGTAAGAGAGCTGCATCACACATGGCAAGGAAGTGAGCTGCGTTTGGTCGGCGGAGGGCACGTATCTGCATTCTTATTTCATCAGGTGAGCTAATTCCAGGGATGTCTGATTTTGTAAGCCTTTCTATAGCATTCATGTTGCCATAATGTATGCACATCGCTAGAATATTTACAACTCCGCAATCAAGCCTCTGCTTACACTGCCCACCTGCAGGATCAATTTCGGAGAGCCATATCTGATGCAATCAGTAGGGTTAAGGCTGCCAGCTCGGTTGATGCAAGTTAGGAAACTGCAAGGCGCCCGCCTTCTTTATTATGCAGGCTGGAATGTGTGAATCGAGTCCTGCCATGTCCAATTATATGCAACATGGACAACTAAACTACAAGTATAGTCCATTTATTATGCTGGAATGTGTGAATAGAGTCCTGCCGTGTCAATCAATTTGGTATTGTCTGCTTTTTTATAGACATGACATGTGCAAGTCCAGTCCTGCCCGCCTGATGAAATTTAGTTGCCTTCAAGCTTGAACTCAGAAAAGAAAATCCGGGACATTGCTCAGCCAGGAGGGTGGAGGCGGCGCGCTTGGACAAGGTACTTGAACCGTTGCATTAAAAGAGGCTAGGCAGTTGTTGGGCTGCTCGGCAGAAATGATGTTTATGAATTTTAGGGGGTTGGTCTGTAGATCCTCATGCCTGAAGTTCATGTTTGAGCTGATGCTGTGGTATGCCACGTGGCATGTATGTCTGGAGTGTGCCTTGAGTTTTGCACAACAACAATCTAACATTCTCTACTCTACCATAAACGCACCAGTCTTTCAATAATACTGGAGGGACACAGCCTTCACCCAGAGGCATCGCCATGCGCTTTGGTTTCAACATTTGCTTATGATTGACCTCCGTGCCTTCAAGTAAATAAAACGCAACCGTACATGCTCTAAGGCTGTCGACACACAGATCAAGGACATGGTTACGCACAGAGCGGCACATTTAGGTCAGTGAAATACTTAAATATCACTATATATAAATGCATCAGGCTGTTATGCCACTAGCCAGCACACAAAACAGGTGATTGTAACGTTTTGTACACCAAACACAGAAGAAAACGAGCCCCTTACTTAGAATACTGGGAAGCATCTTTTCCTTAATGCATGAGCAAGGAGCGCCAAATGCAGCCCTAGCAGAAGAAGCAAGCTCCTCGCTCTGTAATCACAGTTGGGCTGCCGGGGACACACTGTTACGACGAATCATGGTACCAGGCAGCTTAACAAGCAAGGATTGCAAATAGTATGATGGGCTATACGCACAGAGTTTACAAAGTAAGCCATCAAAACGTGCGACTGCTAGGCTGCGTATGTTAAACATGTAAAAACAGTGAATTGTTTTCGTAGCACCAGACTTGTAGCACCTACCAAAACGCCCTTGGAAAGGGGAAATTGCACAACGCTGTCTGTGACACTACAGCACTGAATAAAATTAGTAAACAATTAAACATACGGGCTATAGAAATGGGGGCTAGGGGCCGGCAAGGTGTGTTTAACGTCTAGCTAGTGGCTCAACATAAAGGGCTGTAGAAATGGGGTCTAGGGGTATGATTCTTCCTTAGGGTGGAAGAGGTCGGCGGTTCGGGGCCGCCAAGCCCCCCCCCATAAAGGGGGCGTGTGTTTAACGTCTCCTCCCTCTCCACGTGAGTAGGAAGCAACGGCTCAAGCAACGCATCAAGGTGATCACGGATGTCTGGGAAAAAGCGAGTTTGTTACAAGAGGACCATCTAAACTGGCCAAACAACCAAATGACCGTAAAACCGTTGCTCACATTATGAATCCCACGGGAAATTTTTTTTTTTTTTGGTGGGGGTTGTTACACGGTCCTCAGCAAGGGCCTGACAGAATGAAGGAAAAATCTATAAGACTGGGAAAAGGAAAACTCCTGCCTAAACAGAAAAACCCTCCTTGAAAAACC
>Ga0307963_1001966_pt1 | contig 16105 bp, 14 predicted proteins | sample OrgLakmetagen594_FD_201829 | JGI IMG/M metagenome (GOLD analysis project Ga0307963, IMG submission 201829) | Saline water microbial communities from Organic Lake, Antarctica - #594 | ecosystem: Environmental > Aquatic > Non-marine Saline and Alkaline > Saline | place: Antarctica: Organic Lake...
CCCGGAAAGAAGCCAAACTGCGTGTCTGGAATCTTGCCCTTTTTCACACACCAATCAGTCACCAAATCTTTCAGCACGTTGGCGAAAATACGATACATCACCCCACTAACAGCAATCATCCTATGATTTCCTGGATTCAGCACTTCCCCTTTTTTATGGATGGGGCTTAGCTTGGCGACCTTCCAGCACGCAGGCACTTTACTCTCAGACAACAACACTCTGAACAGGCGTGCCATCAAAGGCACCAAATTTGAAGTTCAAAGCATGCACAGGGAAGCGGATTGACATAGCTACTGACTTTGTGCATAACATGTCTGGACAAATCACAAGATGAAAACTGTCGGACATTAAGGCACATAGCGCCTCTTCAATCAACTCTCACCTTTTACTTCAAAATTTCCAGCGTATTTTTGCATGGGAATAGCACGCCCAGTATGAGCACCTCGTACATACAATTTGTAACCATGCAGTCCTTGAATAGCGCTTCGCAATTAAGCGGTCCAGCAGGCGCTTGAAAAAAGCTGTTATCTGGGATCAGGCTGGACCACCTTCCACAAAGTGAACCTATCAAGAGTACTATTGAGGAACTTGACAGCGGACCGAAGCCAGCAAAACTGCAAGCTTGCTCAGCAAAAAATCTGAGTGGTTTTGATATCCACATTATTACTGATGACGCCCATCTCCGCTCATCCATTTCTGGCCGGCAAGGGTGGAAGAACCCCCCCAGTTTGCCTAGCTTATGCGCCTAACACCTGCCAATCAGGACCTCCAGCAGAAAGGTTCTCCATATTCTCAGATCTCGATGCTGTACAAGCACACATGCACGTTCAACACAAACTAGGTCCTAATTCAAAAAAATTTCAAAACTCATTCCATGAAATGCTATAAAAAATACTAAGAACTGAACAAGGAAGGCATTGACGAGAAAGACATAACTCGATTTGTAAAAGTGCTATTGTCACCTCTGGAGAAAAAAGGAATGACATGCTCTACCGCACAAATTTGATATACAACCAAAGCGTGCCGCTCAGTGCAAGCATATAGAAGGCCCACCAATTTGCCCCATCTGCCATAAGCTACATGACACTTACCCCATGCTGTCCGGATGAAGCCATGCCACTATTAATAAAATGATTTTTAATAGGCACAATACTGCTGGACAAATGATTCTTGCAGCGATCCAACAATAAACACAGGGTGCTTGCTTGCCTGCTAACAGCACAAGCAGGTGTAGATAGTTGTGCACAATGGTACAACAAGGCATCATATGCCCATCAGAGGAGACACGAGTAGGTACGATTCCAACCTGGCTCTTACCTTCCAATCTCAATGAAATACAACAGAGGCAGATATTTAGCAAGCCAGATGCAGTCATAATTACTCCGACCCAGCAACCACGCCCCAAACGAAACTCAACAAACACGTATCAAACTAAGTCTGCCAATAATTCAAGAAGAGCTGCCCGTGATTACCTAGCTGATGACCCTGCCAATCCGTACCCCCTGGCTATGATACCAAAATACATACAACCAAACAAGCCCGATATGCATCAGGACGAAATAAAGTACTGTGCAGACAATGCCCCTACCCAACAAGCAGAAAAGGAATGAAAACAAAATAAGCTGCTAATGCCTCGCTTACTCGGACACCACAAAATCCTCCACACGCACCATCTTGCTAGGAGCAGCAGGCACCATTCACAGCAGCCACACAAGGAACCCACTTCACAGCCTTGGAGTTACTTGTCTACATGCCAAAGCACTCACGAAAAAAAAACGTACATGCAATTAGATCCGCAACAAAAATCATACAGATGACACGAGACATTGAATACAACCCCCACAAATATCCGAGCAAAACTCCTGGTGCCACCAGTGGCATACAGGCGTCTACCTCCCAAATATATAAAGCACTGAAAAGCCTTTTCTATTTTTATTCTGGATGTTGTGTGTCTCTGCATCCGTTGCGGGTTGCAAAACACAAAACATCATCCTTTCCTAATCCATGCTGGTAATATTTACACACTACCTGCGTTCTTCTTCTTTTATTTCAGTAAAATTGCATTGCTCATGTCCTCTCAGAGTACAGCTTAATTAGTATTCCGCTTCACGCCTAACGTGTCTTTCAGAAAATCCAAGTGAAGCGTAGATACCGAGCTAGAGAACTCCATGCCTGTCCGCATAATTAGAGTACCTCATACTTGACTACCATTCGTGCCAGTAAAAATAGCTTATGTCTTAGCAAGCTGCAAATAATTACCAAGAGAGGGAAATGGTCAAACAAAAGAGAACGCAAAAAGGCCGGAAAACGGCTGAAAAAAGAGGAAAAAAGGACGAGAACCAAAAAAAGAAAATCAAGCAGCCAAGCAGGCGGCTGGGCTGTTGACACCACCCACGCCTGCTGCTTGCAAAAAATACTGACAGAAAGGGACAAAAGCAAACAGACACCAAGAAGCACCTGCAAGAGAGTTTCCACAAAAACTAAACGCTGCTGCACGCACAGATATAATAGGGATGGCTGAGAAAGTTTGTGCTAAAGCAGTGCGACACACAAAGTCACTTCTAGAACTCAAAGTATTCTGCTTGCTATAGATTTCACAAGGCTATAATTTGATACCTCGATCTTTTTACTTGCCAAATAGTCTCACACAGGGTGTGCTCCGTCTATTGCCCGCATTGTTCCTGGACGGTGACCACGGGCCCATGGGCCAGTGTCAGTATCCTTAAATTGTTAGGATTTTTTTTGCGGACAACGAAGGCCCCTGTGACGATTCGAATTCTTTTTGAAAGATTGAAATTCGAAGTTGCTCTCAGAGAGTGAATTTTATATTTGCAGCATACTTCGAAAATTAATAGCAATCCCAAACTGGAGTGTGAGATGTTTGCGCAGCTGATCAAGCGACAAGCCCGACAGGGACCCGCAGCAACAGCTCCTGCAATAGTAGCAACAGCAAGGTCTTTGCTGCGACTGTATGCAAACGCGGCCAATGAGACCATCAGGGGGACAGACAAGGAGCCAGGGATCCTTCCTGAGCATGATGTCGTGCCAGCGGTTAGTTTCTACCAGACATTTGAATATCTTAAAAAAAACAGGAACAGGCGTATGCGTCCTGCTTGCTTGATGACGCCCTCTGCATCATCTCACACAACATAAGGCATCTGCCGCACGTATATATGTACACATACATGCAGGCAGGAATCGGACACATCGACGAAGAACCTCCCCCAACAGAAGAAGAGAAAAAGGTGCCGTGCGTCTGTCTAGGCTTCTTTATTCCAAACTTGTCTGTAATTGCTGGCGGCCCAAGGCTTTAATAAGAGCTTTACTATGCATCCTCCCGTGTCCAGGTCATTGCTCAAAACATGGCCGAAGCAAAGAAGGTGCAGGTGCGGCACGCAATGTTCACACATCTTTGTAAACTTTCTCATAATCTTTCAATGCCTTTACCATTAATGCAGATTAAGTTATGCAGTAGGCTATACTATAAAGTTGAACTAGTCACAGACTAATTAGGTTCACACGCAAGATAGAGGCTGATAGAGTATATAGTGAATGATGTCGGCTTGGCTTTCGCTACAAAACTACTTTCAATGTTTCCTTGATTCTCACCGTGAGACATCATTTTGATTTTTCTCTGTTGCACGCCTCTCATACTATTCTACAAAATCTCCAGGAGGGTTGGATGAGAGAGATTGGGGTGGATGAGACCGGCTTCCGAGATCCTGATCCTCAAAGGTGTTTAAGGCTTTGAATACCTAACGCATGTGTGTGTGGGCTTGCCAGTAATTTACAATTGTTCAGCTCTGCTTTCGAGCAGACCTGTAGACATATGCCTCCTACTCTTCCATCTCTTCTTTGCCGCAGCGGAGTCAATACAGCAGGGACGGTAACAGGAACGATTGAAGAGTTTGACAGAGAAGACAAGCCCCGTACAATGGTCGGGCAAGGACAGGTATGCCTATACCTGTCCATTAATCTGCTCTTATATAGTTTACTCTTTTGGTTCAAGAGTTTTAGGCAATTGACGGTACTTGATGGCTCTTTTTCCCTAAACGTGGAGAGTCATAATGTCACCTGTTTTGGCTTCCAATTTTGCAATGCTTAGTGGGTTGTTACATGCTTCAAGTCTCTACTGGAAAAGTTTTGTACAGATGCTGTAAGGAGGCGAGGCAGAATTCATTGCCGTGTGCAATACAAGCGTCGCAAAGCAAATTAGACAGGCTGTTTGAGGCTAGTTTGGTTTCCGGATGATTTGTCTTTCATTTCACTCTTTCACTCATCAGGACTCACTTTCTTTTTCAATCATCAGGATTCCCGTGATTATCAAGCTAAAGAGGAGGTAGCCAGGCAACAGGGGTATGAGCCGCCTCAGGTTAGAGGGAGGAAGATTCTGCAACTGAATATAGGAATGTCTTAAATGTTCTGCCATTGTATGTACGAAGCAAATTCCATTGCCTGCACAAGATTCAGTCCTTGCTTTCTTATGATTAGGCAACTGTTACGTGCCAAAACCTGCATGCACCCCCTTGTTTTGAACCTAGTCACACCCGGGCAAGCCCCCATACCAAGTATTTGACAAAGAGGAGATAAAGCCAGAAGTGAGCGAGGGCTACGAGAAAATGGTTGATCCCACGCCTGAGTCCATGGGAAAAAGGGTGACGCGCTTCCTTAAAGAGGTCAGTGGGTACCTTTGACTAATCTTTGATGCATACCACTTGCTTTACCGCAAAAGTACAATTTATTTGGTTGCCTGTAATAATTCAAATGTGTTTAATTGATGAGGAGATGCGTTAAAGCGATGGAAGCAAGCAAACAACTCCAGGAGCATAATTCATATTTTGGTGGACAAGGGATGATATACACTGCTGAACTCAATGGATTGATAATGCACCACACTATTTCCATGTGAGGGGATTAAAAGGGAGGTCGTCTGTCAGCTGGGGCAAGATGCATTGAAAGCAAAAGCCTACAGCGCCTGATTTGGCTGCGTCCGTGCAATTGATTTCAAAAGACAGAAATCCAGCACAATGACAAGCAGTCTTTGTTGTGGCTGATTAGGCAATTGTATGTAATTTTGAAAGCTTGTGCTGAAATAGAGATCAGTGCAATGAGGAAGGGCTCTGCATTAGTGCGAGGTTCTTCCTGAGTGTCAAAATGTTTAGTGCGCGCTTTTATCACCATCTGAAGTGGCAATCAAGAGCTTTATAGCCTTTTCCTGCTTTTGCCTTTACCTGTTGAGGTCTGCACCTTCAAAAAGTTTAGCGTTGTTGTCTATTGGACGTCCAAGGTTTTAGAGCAGCCTTTCCGTTTTTGCCCGTGTAAAACTCTTTGTTCAAAGAGCGTAATCAAAGGTCTTTCTGTCCGTTTCATTTGAATATCGCTTTTCCCTTGCTCCAATTCCTTAAGTATGATTGGAGAGGCCATAATACTCTTGGATCCGCTGCCTATTTCTTGATGCATATGCTGATTATGCCCGTGCGTTGCTGTATATCATACAAAAAGGGAATCGTTTGTTGGCAATACAACCAGCACGATTTTCTGCAATTATTTACTACATCTTGCTCAGAGGATTATTTTTTGCGTTGCACACACATTGAAACCAGGCGAGACAAACATACACATGCAGGTTACAATGCTTTAGCAGGGATCAAAAGTGCACATCACTTGGTCATCCCCCCATTCAACTGTTCCAGCAGTAAGCGCACTACCGCATGCTCCATCCTTGCTTTAAACCATTCTCTCCCCTGTTTTCCTATGATTCAGGCAACAAACACTGTAATGCACGGTGTAAATAACGCGGGGCAGCCTGAGGTCGAACAAGAGGTGCAAGAAGCCAAAAAGGAGGGGAAGTAGCAAGCTGTGCCTCAATTGCCCCGATCTGCTGTGTTGTAACAAGCACAGCCTGTAAATGAGCAAGACAGAGGAGAGCAAGAGGGTTGATTTTGAGTAATAAGCGAGACGTCAGAGTATTTTTCCCCCAATGATGTTTGAGTGCCATTCAAGCTGCTCCTGTTTGATTAGAATTAGGTTCAAGAAAACCACCACCCAATGTCCAGCAGTTGAGCCCACAAACAAAAGGCTGAAAAGTGGGAGTTTAGTCATTACAGTACGAGTACAAACCTCGTTTAAAACACATAGAGTACGTAGAAATAACTGTTTGGGTTCCAAGTTCATATATGTTGTATGTCATGTGTTATGCATATGTGTCCTCATCATTAAACTCATCTGCGCAGCAGTTAAACAGTATAAAACAAGGGAAGAAAGATTAACTTCCTTTACTACAAAAATATGACTCAGTGGTGATTAGGAGGGTTGCAGGCTTGGCCTATAACCAGCTTTCTGATGGAAGATGGTAATGGTACTGGAAACGGCACATCTGGTGTGGACAAGCTTAGCAGCAAATTTGTAGAATGCATATGCAGCTTGAACTCTTGAGAGTAAAAAAGGCAGTGAAAGCCACTCCCCACATCAATTAAGGAAAGGAGTCACTTTGGTACCGAGTACTGTAAAGCTCCTCCACCGTGAAAAGGAAAGGAAAAATCAATGGGGATCAAGAGGGTTGCAGGCTTGGCCTAAGATTGACTCCTGATGAGAGTTGATAACAGTACTGGAAAGGGCATGTCTGGTATGGACAAGTTTAGCAGCATAGTTCACAGAGTGCACATGGAGCTTGGAGGCAAGCTTCTTAACTCCTTGAGAATCAAGACCCATTTTTTTGAAAGGCTTCAGAGTGTGAGTGTTGTAGATGGTGCCGCCCACACCCAAAAGGGTGATGTGAAGAGTAACGGAGGCTCCTTGGAGAATGTTGCAGAGGTCTTTGCTCTGTTCCTTTGCGGCGTTCAGCTGGTTCTGAGGACTGGTGTTTTCACAGTACTTGATCTCGATGAGGTGGATGTCACGCCGAGGTTTGCTGAGGTCTTTAGATCGGTGCTGTCTGGGGTTGGTGGCTCTATTGGTGGCTGGCGGTGCTGCTGGGGTGCTCCCAGTTTCCCTCAGTTGCCCCCTGCCACTCCGAAGAACCCACCCCCCTGCAGCAGTTTGTTGTAAATTAGTAGATGCTACCACCCATGCCCAAACAGTGATGTGAAGGGCAGTGGAGGCTCTTTGAAGAACGTAACGCAGAGATGTTCCTGTGCGGCGTTCAGCTGAATCTGAGGTTTAGTGTCCTCATAACTCATAATACTTAGTCTCAATAAGGTGATTTTCATGCTCAAGTGCTGAGACCTACAGGTTGATGCTGTCTGGCGATGGTAGCTCTGCTGGTGCCTGGCAGTGCTGCTGAGGCGCTCCTGCTTTCCCTTAGTTGTTATTTTCTTGCTTTTGCGGAGATGGGAGCGACCAGTACAACATCTGGCCGGCCGGAGGTTAACCTGTTTATATCTGGCAGTGAAGTTGAAAGAGCCGTTTTAGTAAAAAATGTGTTTAATCGATTATTATGACGACAAAGCACGTCTTATGGTCCATGCTGCATCAAAAGAAATAAGAAAATGCTTACATCTGCAATGAAACCACTCGCCATGTGATTTGAGAAGAAGGAAAACGCTTTGGTACCAATTTTCTTCATAACACTCTTCTACCACGGTGCTGAAAAGAACGCATTTGAGCAACAAGCATTGCATTTGTTTTAATTGACAAGGCACGTCATGTTGACGCTTCAAGACCTAGATATGACCTTGAGGGTGATCCAGGGTGTTAAGATTTGAGATGCGTGCATGCCTGATTCGGTATCTGCTAAGATCTCAAGGGACAAAAGGAACGCGGATATTGGTGCGCGCGCATTTAATTCCAATGCTCAGCAGAACGCTAGTGTACTTTCCTTACTTCTGATCAGGCCCCGCCATTCCTGTTTTCCAAAGCGAACCTGCATGCTTTTCTACTTTTAAGTAGTCCGGAGCCTTAGGTAGACATAAGCATCCCTGCACACTCAGTTTGTGCAAATGAGTGCCCAGGTGGGCAGGGTGGAAATCCCTATCAGAAAGTGGATATCCAAAAGCTCCTCCCCGGTACCATCAGCTTACCAGGAGATTGCAGTAATTTTTGGGGACACTTTGGTGAAGGTCCGGGGGTCTGGGGTCGATTTTTGGCAGGGAATAGTGGCCTGATTTCAGATCTTATAAATAAAAATAGATGTTGGCCAAGACCAGCAGCTGATCGGTCGTACAACCGGCCTAAAGGCCACCCTATGTTGTAACCATTGCAAACTTTTGAAGAGGACAGTTTCCATCCCCCTAGCCAGGATTAAACTGCATGTCCACACCCTTTCAGGCTTGTCGAGTTGTACAGTACGGTACGGTTACGATACGCACCGTACTTGTTAAATTACGGCGTACTACCGTAATTGTCACACCGTACTTTACCGTAATTACGGTAAAAAACGGTGCGGTGTACGGTACGGTGCCAAGCTGGCACCGAAGGGCCCAGCGATGGCTTGCATGGACACTCAAAAGTCGGACGCAGTACTTGATTCCTGGTCAATAATTTGTGTTTTATTCATAACTACTTGTTGCAAAAAGACAAGGAATGTTTGGGTCGAAATTGGAGCCAAACGGCCAAATTACGGTCAACATCGTGCTGTACGGTGGCACCGTACTGTACGGTCGGACACCGTCTTTTCAAACAGACCGTACTTGCACCGTATTGTACGGCGTATTACGGTACGGTACCGTAATTACGGTCAAGAAAGCTGAAGTACGGCGTATCTCGACAAGCCTGCAAAATACGCTAAGACGCTGTATTTTAAGAGAGGACGGTCCGTACCGTCCTAATCGTACCGTACCGTCTGACCGTACTTGCACAACACTGTTTATAATCAATTAACAATTATTGTGAGGAGACTGCACTGAAAAGAAATGCAGGATATGTCTGGAGAATCTCTCATGATGCGGTGCCTGGACAGGCATACGCACAGCAGATTGGCCAGAAATAAGCTCCAATTTTCCTGAATAATATACATTATGAAAATAATGTACAAAATTGCTGCCCATTTTGGGGCGTTGAGAAATGAAACTCTGAAACTTCCCTAAACAAGACTGTGACATCGTGATGCGCCATTTTTTGCGTTGACGTTACACAAAAATGCTGAATATTATTATACAAAAAATGCAATCGATTTTTCCCAAATTTTAGGAATTTCCAGGGAATTTCCCCTGATTTCCCCCCCAATATGGACACCCTAGTTGCCGTCTAGGCTTTGACAGCAGTGACGTCGAGGCTCGACAAGGCTTGACGAGGCTCAACCTGCAAGCCTCGTGAAAGCCTAGGCACTGTGAACCTTGACAGTTTTGATGTTGGACACCAGCACAGTGCTACATGTCATCACAAAAAAAAGAGACCAGATCAGGAGGCTCCAGAAAATAAAATTTTGGATAGGCACGTATGATTTTTGGGCTGGACCCCCCTGACACCCCCCCCCCCAAACCCCCCTTCCGGTGCCCCCAGACAAAAAGGGTACAATTCTGCTCCTTTTTTAAGTAGGCATCCATCTGCATCTCACCACAATTAAAGATTGACTTGCTGCAGAATTATGGGGCAAAAACTGAGACAGGGACGCTCTTGCATACATGACCTGCCAAGCACCTACAAGTAGCCTTAAACACCCACAGATTGCTTTCCTTTCTTAAGCATTCCATTGTGCATCTTGTGTTGATACTAGACTGCATGTTTGGAGTGATCAGTTGCTCCTTTGGCTTTACACACCCCGCGGCCCATATCCATGTGCACGTGGCTCTGACTTGTAGGCATGCACACAGACCCCCCTTTTTACCCAATTCGCACAAAAAGGGTGCCAATCGACTGGGCTTGAGCTGAGGTTTCCGCTGATTTAATTATAATCCCGAGAAAGTGGCCCAGATTTTGAAATAATTTTATTATCGGGATTTGGACGTGACGTCCAAAAGTTATCTTTCTACCTTCCTGCCAGAAAAAACAGCTTTCCTGGACCTCGCAAAACTCTAACTTTATAGCGGGGATACTTCTGGGCTCCACAAAGTACCCCCATCGCTTTCAAAAGCAACCATCATCATATTGGCCATGTTGCACCCTGAAAAGCGGACGTGGTGCCTTGGAAACTGAGGCTGACATTGCCCTAAGCAAGCTTGCAAGCACCTGCTGCGGACCAGCAAGTATTGTTCCTGCCCCATTTGGACTTTGGGCAGACCCATGCACAGCCTCCAATGGGGGTTTAAGCTTGTCAGGGAGGAGAGAAGCATGAGGGCAAAGCTGCTGCTGTCTCAGGTGCCAACTCCTGGAGCACTGTGTGCAGAAGGAATCCATCCTCCAGCAGCAGCAGAAGAAGCAGAAGCAGAAGCAGAAGCAGAAGCTCTCAGAGGCACCACGTCGAGAAAAGCACAGTAACACCCCACAATTATCCTTATTATTTTGGCCCCTCATAAATAGGCCTCGCAATACTAAAAGCGCAATACGAAAGGTTTTTTTCTGCTGCGTGAAGCAACTTTTTACCTTGACTCTATTCTCCCTAACCGATCATGTAGACCGAAGCGTGTATTCAGGAAATTTTACCACATGTACTCACCACCACCCCGCCTGGAAACATATACAAAGGAGCAGCCCTTAGAAATTTTGAACGTCCCCCTCTCCAAGGGCTCCTGAGCCCCAAGGGCTGCATGTGGCCACTCTCTCACCTCCCACAAACTAAGAGGAGGAAAGACTTCAAGGAAAGACCAGAGTTTAGGGACAGAAAGGTCGGTTGTTAGCAATACAAGCTTGTTAATTTGCGTTGTTACACTCCTCTATTCTAAACCAAGAGTCCCATACTATGCTGCGTGTTTGCCTCCCTTCACTGCTGCTCCTCCCTCTAGTTAATCACGCTGTCATTATCGTCGCTCTTGCTACTGCTGCTATCACTGCTGCTGCTGCTGCTGCTCGTTGTGTGTGTGTGTGTGTGTGGTGTGTGTGCGTGTGTGTGTGTGTGTGAGAGAGAGAGAGAGTGTGCTGTGTGTGTATGAATGTATGTATGTGTTGTGTGTGTGTTGTGTGTGTGTTGTTGTGCATATGAATTCATGTGCTTTTGTGTGCGCGTGTGTGTGCGCGTGATTGTGTGTGCGTGTTTGTTGTGTGTTTTTGCATGAGGCATACTTGAATCCGCAACACGATAACATGTAGGCATGCCCCTTTATTTCAACCACACAATGCAAAGCCAATGCAGTGCTGCTGCCTGTCTGCTTTGCCTCTAAGTCAATGCGTTTGCTGCTCCTATTCCTCCTTTTGTTTCTTTCTGCTCAGTTGCCGCTGCAGGTTGCGCTTTGCAAGAACCTCCTGACGGGTGCAGCTCGAGACGATGGGGCCGGGGGGGAAGGGGCAGACAGAGCTGGGGCAGGCATGCCGGGAGGGCTTCCTGGCCACTTATCACTGCACTGTTTTAGAAACGTTGAATTTGTTGCCGCTCCTCCCACTGCCCCCTCCACAAATAAAATGTAACAAATGTCCTATTTTTGCAATTTGATCACCGTCCCCCCTCAAAACATGTATAAGAGGTGATGGTATTCTTCTGTACGGTATTGGAAGAATGACCATCAAAAAGAAACACTGGTGGTGATGGCAGATGTGGGTTGGGATGTACCAAAAGACTTCAAGGGCAAGGTGGTGGGATCCAAGCACTATGCTTCGATAGCTTTAATGCACAAGCACGAGCTTGATATATTTCAAGTTCTAGTCCAATTGTTGGTGCGCAGCAGAGCAGAAGGGTTGCCTGAAATTTGTGGAAATGAAAGCAAATCCTTCAGCTCTACCAGCGTGGAAGAATTATCTGTAGAAGCCTTGTGTAAGTGAAGCTCTTCTTGAGCGCTGTAATGTAAACCTGAGCACATACTTCCACCCTGCCCCATCTATTGTACAATATTGGAAGCCCCTATAAGAATTCAAACTTCCTTTAACCTCCACAACTGACTTAATGTAAAACGCAAAAAGCTTTTCTTAGTAGATTCACGTAATGTTCCCAAATCAATGCTCAAAAGATCTGCGGCCTAGATGTCCTAAATAAAGGGACTCTAAGCCCGCAAGCACATCGAGTGTATGCATGCCTCACCTGAAATTGATGACGCCATATCTCAGCGTGCCTCGCACGGCATGCCACGCCAGAGTTAGGCGAGCTGGCAAGCTGGTTATGCTTTTTTGCAGTGACTCAAGCACGGCATATTCAGTCAGCATCTGCAGACAACAGACAGCACATCTCTGGAGTGTTGGGACATGATGTGATGCAGGTGTGATGTTGTGTGATGCTTCATGTTGTGTGATGCTTCATGTTGTGTGATGTTATGTGATGCTTCATGTTGTGTGATGCTCCATGTTGTGTGATGTTATGTGATGCTTCATGTTGTGTGATGTTGTGTGATGCTTCAGGCTAGCTTTGTCAACACTCCAGTAGGTAAGGATAGGACCGGAGCTTTAAAAGAAGCAGGGTATCCCAGATAATTTTGCGTCTCAAAGGAACGAGCATCAGGGGGAAACTGCCTCTAATTTTGGCAAAGCAAGGCAAGAGGGTACGACACCAATCCAGCTCACAGGCCCCTACCTCATCCTTCTCTTCATTGTCTCTGCTGCCACTGGCAGCAATGACTGCCCAGTTGGTGGCCACGGAGAAAGCCAGGCTCTCGGCTTCTGCCTGAGTGGCACAAGCATGTCGAAGGCAAAACAATCCCATGATCACAGGACCCCTTCACAATTTCAAAATTCAATTAGAAAAGAATTTTCTGCTCAGAGGTCAAACTTGACAAGTTTGTGCAGGCAGCAAGGAGGGACTAGCACGATTGTTAAGGTTGAAAACTCGCATCTGAGGCACAGCTTGTTTGAGGACAGGCAGCCTGGCAGGTGGCCACATTAAAATAGATGAAGCATCAGACAGAGAACAGCAAGCGTGTGTTGAGGAATTGCCAATGAAACAGGGGAGTGTTGACAATGAAACAGGGGATTTGCATGCAAGCTTACCAGCACCGCAGGAATTGCGAGTGTCGTCAAAGAAAAGGCCACCGAGAACCTGCAGGAAATGAAGGACCGCATGTTCAGTGTCTGTACCAGTAAACTTGCAGTAAAAAAAAATAAAATGCATTGTACCAAAACAAAGTGGCGCGCGGAATGGAAGTAGTAACCTTCAAATATATGTGCTTTCTGGGGAAGTCAATTGCCTGTGCTACAGCGGATGGTGCAGTTTTTTTAGCAGAATTAGGTGCAGCTTATTGAATCAATTTCACACCAAGCTCCCAACGCCTTGCTGTACTGCTGATCAAAAATAGCTAAGAAGCGGAAAGCGCACTGGCATGTCCTAAGAAAAAAGGACAAGTGCTCACAACATTGAGCCCTTGTCATCACGTGCAATAAAACCCACCTCACAGCGTCTGGCAGGTAAAAGGTCTGTCCGTAGAATGGGATAGCATCATCAATTCCCGCCTCAAACGCACGATCAAGCAGCCAACCAGCGAGCGCAGTAGCAAAGAGCCCTCTTTGGATCAACTCCTGCGCGTGAGCAAATGTAGGCATAAAAAGATTGAAAGTGACCTCTTTCTGAAAAAGGTGCTATCTAGGAGGCAGGAAGACGTGCACCTCATTGAGTTGCTTTCAAAACCATTTAGTCAAATTGCGCTTTTTCCCATCATTTTATATATTATGGCTGCAGCCTGACATTAAGGGGAAGCGTGCACCTTATATAATCACTCATAGCATCCAGCAGGGTAGAAGGTGGGGATGATGAGGAAGCGTGTATGTGCGTTTGAAACTAGCAGTGTGCCTGGAACACAAAACTTAGTTGCATGCAACGTGTACATGACAACCAAGGAGACTTTGCTTGTGGAGACTACGTTGGAAGCTTGAGCATGATAATTTTGACTAACTAGGAACTATTAGTGTAAGGAAAACTCCCGATACTCACACTTTGCAAGACCTCTAGTAGGCATCTGCATACACAATTCTAATACTGAATGTAAGTACCTGGAAAGTTTTGAGCCAACACTGATGTGCGCATGTTCAAGCAGCTGACCCCCTGTTAAGTGCACAAACTCAGCCAAAATCTCCACCAATGCACTTTTCAAATTCATAAACACGATGTATGAGCTGCAAGGTTGCATTCATTCACAGGCTATTTGCTTAAACACACTCCGACCTTTAAAGGCATTCCATGCAAATGTATACCTTGGGCCATGCGCACCCCCCCCCCATTGTATCAATCCTCCCAACAAGGGAGCCAAATGAATTGGCTTGAGCTGGCGATTCCAAGAATGTGGGTGACCTCTTTTGTCAAGAGGCGCCCCTGATAATTCAGGAGCAACCTAGAGCACCTCCAAAAGCTCACAGTCCCCTGAGCCCTTCAGATTTGACATACACAGGAACCTGACCAAAAAATTGGCCTTCTTGTCCATACCTTTGAAAATTCCCGTAAAAGAACAAAACCGGCGTCGACCGGCAGGGGCACATTGGGCCTCAAAAGCGTCGTCGTTGCGGCAACACATGCCTGCTGTAAGGCCTGAGCAAAAGAAAGCGCTTCAAGCATTGGTTCAGGGAACAGAGACGTTGCTGCCGAATGCCTCATAACCTTTTATCAATTACCCAGGTATTTTCTATGCACTGACTCATAACCCAACGATGCCCCTTCCTAGATAAAAATTGATGGTGGAGGAAACAAGGCATCGATGAGCAGGTCACTGCACTGCTCAGGCATCCCAACGTTCAAACGCACCAGAGTCGCGGACACTGACGCCCAAGAAACCTGGTTCTGACTGCTCGGGTCTGCAATCAAGCTTGGGCCCAGCTGCATATTAAAGGGCCGCCCCCCCCGCATCTTTCCCTTTTTATCTGTCTTCTTTGTTGTTGCCACCCCACCCTCGCTGCTGCTGCTGCTGCTACTGTCTGAGCTGCTGCTCCTCTCCATCACCTCCACCTCGTAGTTGCTGCTGGTACTGCTGCTGCTGCTGCTGGCACGAGACTCTGGTGTTTCAGGGCCACGCAGCTGCTGGTACCTACGACAGTCATGGATAGGGACCTCCGCGATTTTCAGGGGGGGGGAGGCTCTGAATGTGCTCTTGTATGCAAAGCACGGTGTATACTTCATTCACAAAATCCCAAGACACAAGGCGTTTGATGAACAGGGGCACTTTGGGCATGTTACGTGTCTGTCAATTGAACTCTAAAGCACAAATTCCTCACTACCGGTAATGCATTCTTTTTTTCAATTGGCATTTATCTAAAACACTTCGTCACAGGCAAGATCAGGCCTCAGATTAAGCCATTCCTGGTGTTGCAAGAAGCTAGCTGTGGCGCTCTGTTTAACATCCTTTCCATTATTTTTCACCAACAATTCTCCATAGACGTGCTGCAGCGGCTGGACGCTTGACTGAGCATTTGCAGAGCACCTTCCCTCACCAACAATTACCCCTTAAGCCTTTTATTCACGGAAATCCCACACAAGTATTTGACACCCCCTTTCTCCAAACACAGCCCTCACCATGGCACTCCCAGCAAAACCGTGTCGTATGCAGCTAGGAGCAAAAAACCGGTGAGGGCTGCTGTCAAATAGGATTCAGGATTCGTGAAGCTAAAGTGTTCAAACAAATCTATGCCAGCAAGCTTGGCACCACCCACTGCCTGCAAGTTGTGTGCGTGTATGTGTATGTGTGTTTGTGTGTGTGTGAGTTTGTGTACGTGTGTGCGAGCACAAAAGTGCAGGCTTGCATGTAACGTAAAGCATTCGTTCCTTGACATACCAGACTCCCGTTCAAGCCGATGTTGACCATAGACGACACTAGTCTGTCATCGTCTGCAGCAGATGGCTGAGGAGGCTGAGGCTCCGGAGAAGCACGTACAACCATCCCCTGCTGGCGGCGCTGAGGTCCAGAGACGCATAGCTGCCTACGAGCGAGTGTGGTTGTATGTGCATGTGTGTGCCTGAGTATTCATGTGCAATCGTTAACGTGTGTTGTGTTTGTGTATGTATATGTGAACATGTGTACATGTGTGTGAGCGTGCGTGCTTGTGTTGAGTGTGTATATGTGTGCGTTTGTGTGTGTGTTCGCGTGTGTGTGTGTGTGTGTGTGTGTGTGTGTGTGTGTGTGTGTGTGTGTGTGTGTGTGTGTGTGTGAGAGCGAGAGAGAATGTGTGTATT
>Ga0307963_1001968_pt1 | contig 16095 bp, 14 predicted proteins | sample OrgLakmetagen594_FD_201829 | JGI IMG/M metagenome (GOLD analysis project Ga0307963, IMG submission 201829) | Saline water microbial communities from Organic Lake, Antarctica - #594 | ecosystem: Environmental > Aquatic > Non-marine Saline and Alkaline > Saline | place: Antarctica: Organic Lake...
GAGGGAGAGAGAAAGAGTGTATGTGTGAGTTTGTGACAGCAGGAACACTTGGGCTTAGGAACACATGCACTCAATCACGCATCGTCATGTGTGGAATAGCCTGAGGAGACAGCACTTTGGCCTGCAGTTGCATACCAAAGCATTAGCACATGATTGCACACACACACACACACACACATGCAGCCCTTACAGTGTGATGTGCGCTAGCCAGAGAGACAAGGTAGCAAACTGTGCCTGAAGCCTGTCTTCACACACACACACACACACGCACACACACACTCACACACACTCACATGCACCTTGCATTGTAACGTGCGGTGGCCAGAGAAGGCAGCAAACTGTGCCTGAAGCCTGTACTCACACACACACACACACACACGTGCACACGCACCTTGCGTTGTAATGTGCGGTGGCCAGAGAAGGCAGCAAACTGTGCCTGAAGACTGTATTCACTCACACACACGTGCACACGCACCTTGCGTTGTAATGTGCGGTGGCCAGAGGAGGCAGCAGCTTGGCTAGGTTGTGCCAATACCCCGTACGTGAGCGAAGGCGGCTGATCATCTCATCTGGGCTGGACTTGATGGACTGCAGCGTGTATGTGTGAGTGTGTGAGAGTGTGCAATCTGTGTGTGTATGATAGCATGTGTGTGTGTGCGTGTGTGTGGCAAGGGAGAAAAACGACACACAGGCAATGCCGAGCGTTGGGTGCAAGCTACTACCAAGACGGTGGATGCATCCTAATTTGCACCTATTTTTAGGGTTGGCCAGAACCGTATATACACACCGTAAATATGTGTGGTGACCGTATGAGTGGTGATCTCCCTGCAAAAATACCGTATATACACCGTATATACCTGTAATTGTATGGTTCTGGCCAACCCTACCTATTTTCCTTCATGGATTGGATTAAAGACGCATAAGCAAGAACTTCCACACACGCATGAACTCATACAAACGTATTCACACACACGCAAACATGTACACACATACACGATGGGAGTAAAACCCTTTGATGCACTCACACTTGACAACCTTTAAATTTTGAACAGGATGGCTTGAATAAGGCTGTGCCTGTCTGCTCGCTTCCGGATTCCAGAATCCAGACAGGTAGACAAACATGTACAAATCAGTGTTGTGCACATACGGCGTCATTTAAAAATGGCACCGTAAATAACGATCGTAAATAACGGCGTTACCGTCACTAAACTCTGACCATTGACGGCGTAATTTACTATTTTCATCGTCAATTTGACATAAATTACGCCGTCAGCGTCATTTACCATTGACGCCGTCAAGCGTCAGGTGCATAACACTGGTACAAATACATACTTAGGAATGCTAACATAAGAATACACATAAAATCCATACTAAGGAATTTCAACATAGGAGTGTACTAAAACCCATACTAAGGAATGCTAACATGAAAAGTGTACTTTCCAATTTTTTTTTGTCTGATGCTTGCATGCATTTTAACGCCAACAAACACACACACACACACACATGCCAGGGCTTATACTGGTCCATCTTGCCACCCACACACGCACATAGACGCCTGAGGACGTGCACAGCCTCCATTTTGTACCATTGCAATGTTGATGAATACACCATCACCTACAGACTTCCTGCACATGAACACACGCAAATTTGCTCCACGGAACACTAGCAATTAGGGTTCTGGACGGAACCGTGTACATATACGCCGTATATGACCGTATGTTTAAAGACATCCCTGCAAAAAATACGCCGTATATGACCGTAAATTTAAAGACATCCCTGCAAAAAATACCGCAATTACAGTGTAAGCATGGTTCTAGCCAACCCTACTAGCACCTGATAAGTGGCACATGGGCTGCCTATGTGCTTTGCTGCACTACAATACACACCCCGTACCTCAAAGTTCTCTGGGTTGACGTCCTCGTTCATAAAGCCAGCAGGAGGACGGTATCGGTTGGGACCTTTGGTGCACAACAAGGTATGTGTGCATTTGGGGTGTGTGTGTGTGTGTATGTGTGCGTGTGTGTGAGTGAGAGAGTGTGTGTATGTGTGTGTGTGTGTGTGTGCGCGCGCGCTCGCGTACGTGTAAGTTTGTGTGTACTAGTGTGTATGCATAAAAGCTTGTACGGATGTGCAGCTTGGCACCAGGTTGTCACCATCGCTCTGCTGCTCGTGAGCAAATGGCCAATATACACATTGCCACATAACACACCTGTGATGGTGGTCATTTCAGGTCCCAGCGCTTGTGCTCCTTGCGAAAGAATGTTCTCGGTACCCTGCATGTATGAGTGTGTGTAATTGTGTTTGTGCATTGTCCGAGTATGTGTTGTGCGTGTTTTTAGGTGTATGTGTGTGCACTTGTATGCGCACATTCGTGTGTATGTGTGTATGTGTTTGTGTGTGTGTGTGTGTGTGTGTGTGTGCGCGCGCGCGTGCGCGCGCGAGCTTGTGCTGAGAAATGGGGACAGTTTCCGGCTTATATCTTTCACACACAATGCTTGCACACCGTCTTTGTGCTTGCTTCACAACTGCAATGAGACAAAGTCTGAAACACGCCAGCCTCCTTTCCATTTCCCCTTCCGGACCTTGTCGGGAATGAACAGCCTGCCGCCCACGCCTCCTCCTCCTCCTCCACCACCGCCGGGGTTGCCTTGCCGTCCAGGCAGGACCAGCCTAGAGGGACCGTCTGGGCGAGGATTGGGCGTGTTGCCCATACCGGGAATAAGTAATCTGGAGTCTCCTCCAGAGCCACCTGACCGAGCCTGGACTTTTACGCATGGAGAACGTGAAAACAGAGGCAGCATTGTCATCCCGTTACCACACCACACCAGTTATCGAAATCTGTAATTATATTAATATCTTGTATTACATACATAAATATAATAGGTATGCATTATCATGACCTGTCCCGCTTGTTCTGATTCTTAGAGACGGTTTTAGCTTTGTGCCGGTATGCAAGATTGGTTGTGAGTACTGTGATGAATTAGTACATAAGGAAGGCTGTTTGGCCCAATGATAGCCCAAGAACCCTTGGAAGAAGGCCTGCATTCCCCGCTCGTGGAGGGACTTAACCATACAGGAATAGGGAGTAGAGATGATGCGACTGAAGAAGAGGTGGCGCAATGCCAAAGGAGAGACGGAGAGGGCTCAGAACAAAGTCAAGAGGTACTTTCCCGGGTTGCGTGCAAACACACGCACACATGTGCGCTCACACACACACACACACACTTACACACATGCACGGACACCCTCACATACACGCACTTGCACATACACGTACACACATACGCATACACAAACAGACACGTGCACAGACATGCACACCTAATTATTTATTAAAGACACAAATACTTGCAAGCATGCGTTCACGCAAGCAAACAAAAGCCTGCACACACACGATGCACTGATTATGTGTACATACATGCACACCCTTCGACACACTTAACACGCAGGTCGCCTCTACTTCCTACCCCCCACACTACTTGAACCCAACGCTGGTGCTTCCAAAGCAGCCGTTGCAAGGTGCAGTCACTTCTCAAAGCATTTGACCTCGATGGATAAAACTTTTACCTCCTACCTGGAGAGAGATCAGCAAATGTGTAACTTCTTTTGAATTGTCAGTGGCGTTGATCTCTGGCAACCCATTGCCTTGCATCCCATTTGCAATTCATATTCAAGAATACTTCTCAAAAATGTCAACTTGGTCAGTTTTGGCAACCCTGAACCACTGCCGGCGAACTGCGTTACGCAATCACAACAACCATGAGGCTGCACGCTTTTTAGTGCATCGCCGCATTCATACTGCTCCTGTGTCTCTGGGCTAATCGAGAACATTTTCTGGTGTGTTTATCTCAAGGTAGTCTAAAAAATGGCCCTTGAATACCAAAATTGTCTGTGTAGTTCACTGTGCATTTAACCCAATAAGGGCCAAAATATGCTGTCCCACCCCTACCAGCACATCCTGCAGCTGCACATTTCCAAAGGTACCCATATTTGTTTTTCACCTGACAAAAAACTCACACCGACTCAGAATACTCCTCACACACCATACCTGTATGCACCTCCTTCTCAACGTTCATGTACGTATTTGCACAGTGTGGCAACTTGCAATGGTAGTTTGTAATGCATATGCTTCCGCCTTAAATTAAACAACTCAGATCATATGATTCTACGCAAAACACACAGAGTATACGCACGCCGGACAAGATGCTGTGGCAACAGCTTTCAGCCCGGCCTCCGTCACAGGCATACGCTCGTTGGTAAGATTTTTAACAAAACTACGCAGGCAGTGAAAAAGCACTCCCTCCGTCACTGGTATACGCTCATTAGTTAAGTTTCTTGACCAATTTGTTCTCTGTTTCTCACCCATCTTCGAGGTTTTGCTCTCGTCAAGTTTTTAAAATTCATCCTTCGCCTTGTCATCCTCTCCTATACTTCTTTGTTTGTTTAGGTTGCTTGCTACTCAGGGTATGTTGTTGTTCACATTCTGAAACTGCCTTGCTTGCTGAGATTACAAGATCAAGTACGGATCAGCATGTCATGTTTGTCAACCATCCCTCATGGAGATAATGTTTGAATGCAAAACGATGCCAGGTTACAAAATCGGCCCACCTGTGCATGCCCGTGTGTAACAGGCAACCAATTGCTTACACTCACACACACCGCAGCCTGATGCCATGGCCAATGACTTTCGGCAAAAATTGTACGAGCAGCTCATTGCCAACCATCAAGCAGAGCGTGAAGCAAGGCGGTTTGGTGCATCCACCACAGAGGCCGCATCAAGGTGTGAGCAAGCTGCTTGCTAAAACATAGAGGACTGTGTGTGTGTTGTGAGCAGAGCGCAAGGCAAAGCAATTCAGTGCATCCATCACAGAGACCACACCAAGGTGCGAGCAAGCTACTCGCTGAAACACAGAGATCTGTGTATGTGGGTGTGGGTGTGTGTGTGTTTTGTGAACAGAACGCAGGCAAAGCAATTCGACCACAGAGGCCGCACCAGGGTGCAAGCAAGCAGCTTGCTCAAGCACAGAGATCCTATATGTGTGTGTATGTTTGTTAGTTTGTTGTGAGCAGAGCGTAAGGCAAAGCGACTTGATGCATCCACCACGCAGTTCGCATCAAAAGGTGCAAGCAGGCTGCATTTTAAAATAACTTGTATGCGTCAAGTAAAAGCACTATTGTAATATTGTTCTCAATGGGGCTTTGGCACTTGCCATGATATTAAGAAGCTTTGCACCATAAGTTGTACTCGTGAATTACGTTGTGTATAGCGTGCCTGAAAGCAGTTGCGTTTACGTTGTGTATAGCGTGCCTGAAAGCAGTTGCGTTGCTCACCTGCTTCCCAAGAACTTCGAGTAGCTATCAGTGTTGTGCACCTGACGCTTGACGGTGTCAATGGTAAATGACGCGTTTCAAATTGACGGTGAAAATAGTAAATTACGCCGTCAATCGTCAGAGTTTAGTGAAGGTAACGCCGTTAATTACGATCGTTATTTATGGTGCCATTTTTGAATGACGCCGTATGTGCGCAACACTGGTAGCTGTGCATTTCTTTACAAGCATTTTGGTTCTGGCCAGACCCAACTATTCACCACGTACGTCATTCTGTGCGTTTATCAGCGTGGCTACACCTGTCGTTCATTTGTTGACGCCAGCGTAACTGCACCTCTCATCCTGTTTGTTTAAACCAGTGTAACTACACCTGTCGTTCCATTTAGTTTAGTTTAGTTTGGATTACAAAGGCGTCCAGCCTGGCATGGCTGCTCAACCTATAGGTCCCAACAAATAAATCAATCAAAAAGATCGACAGCTGCATTAATAAATTTGGATATATACACCTGTCATTCCATTTGTTAGTATCAGCATGACTACACCTTCTCACGTTGTCTGTCCACACATGACGCACGTGTATCTTTCATATGTGCATGTGTGTGTGTGTGTGTGTGTGTGTGTGTGTGTGTGTGTGTGTGTGTGTGTGTTTGTGTCAAATTACTCTGTTAACATCAGTGTGACCACACATGTCGTTTGTTTGGTTTATATCAGCATGACAACGCCTTCTCACATCCGTTTCCTGAGCACGTTTGCCCGCCTGAGCCCCTTTTTGCCTCTGAACCAAACATCCTTTTGCTGTGCATGCAGTGCTTTTTGCCCCTGCATCAATCATCCTTTTGCTGTACATGCAGTGCTTTTTGCCTCTGCATCGAACATCCTTTTGCTGTGCATGCAGTGCTTTTTGCCCCTGCATCAATCATCCTTTTGCTGTGCATGCAGTGCTTTTTGCCCCTGCATCAAACATCCTTTTGCTGTGCATGCAGTGCTTTTTGCCCCTGCATCAATCATCCTTTCGCTGTGCATGCAGTGCTTTTTGCCTCTGCATCAAACATCCTTTTGCTACACATGCAGGGGGCCCTTTACAAATGAGTCAAGGCAACAAGCAGCGCCCCCTCATGCAAGTTTAAAGGGAGGAACACAGCTCACGGGGCACAAGCCGGTCACTCGAGCTCACCCACATGCAGGGGTAGGAGCTATGATTGTGAAAAATGGTTTGTGTGTGTGTGCATGTGCGTATGTGTGTGCGCGTGCGTGCATGTGTTTGTTCAAATGTCTATGTGTGTATGTGTGTGTGCATGTCCATTGAAGTAGGTCCACAGGGCACAAGCCGGTCACACAAGCTCACGCGCATGCTGGGGTGGGTCCTATGATTTGTGTTAAATGGTGTGCGTGTGTGTGTGCGTGTGTGTGTGTGTGATTGAGCATGTGTCAGTGTGCGTGCTTGTGTGTATGTGCCAATGTGCGTGTATCTATGCGTATGTGTGCGTAGCTTACTCGCAAACACGAACGAAGCTATGCAGAAATTTATGCATATGTGTACGTGAAATAGCAATGACGTCATGAAATGTATACATATGTATACGTGAAATAGTAATGACGTCATGAGTAAAATAGTACACGTTTGTGTGAGTATAACATTTTACGTGTGTGTACGTGAAATTGTACTAGTGTCGTGAGTGTGCACACAGCTAGATGCGTGAAAACATTTATGAGGCGGTTGGCATGCAAATTCTGGTAGGGGGCGTAATTACACTGCGCTGCCATGATCGCATGTTACACTGCACTTCTATGATCTCATGTTACACTGCACTTCCATGATCTCATGTTACACTGCACTTCCATGATCTCATGTTTCACTGCACATTCATGATCTCATGTTGCACTGCACTTCCATGATCTCATGTTACACTGCACTTTTATGATCTCATGTTGCACTGCACTTCGACGATCTTGTGTTACACTGCACTTATATGATCTCATGTTACTTTGCACTTCCATGATCTCATGTTTCACTGCACATTCGTGATCTCATGTTACACTGCACTTCCATGATCTCATGTTTCACTGCACATTCATGATCTCATGTTACACTGCACTTCTATGATCTCATGTTGCACTGCACTTCCATGATCTCATGTTACACTGCATTTCTATGATCTCATGTTTCACTGCACATTCGTGATCTCATGTTACACTGCACTTCCATGATCTCATGTTTCACTGCACATTCATGATCTCATGTTACACTGCACTTCTATGATCTCATGTTGCACTGCACTTCCATGATCTCATGTTACACTGCATTTCTATGATCTCATGTTACACTGCACTTCCATGATCTCATGTTACACCCAAACGCAAGCTCTGATCCAAGCGACGCATTACAAAACCTCAAAGCATCATCTGTTGGCTCTCATTCAGCCCTGGACTTGAAGAGTACGCTTGTGAAACCCCATGCCTGATGCTTTTCTTGCGTTCCTACAGGCGTTTCCTAGTATTGAGTACATGCCCTCCTAATCCTTTTTCTTACGTTCCTACAAGCGATTCTTAGTATCGAGTACGTGCCGTCCTAGTCCTTTTCCTTACGTTCCTACAAGCGTTTCCTAGTATCGAGTACATGCCCTCCTAATCCTTTTTCTTACTTCCTACAGGCGTTTTCTAGTATAGAGTACATGCCTTCCGAGTACGGACGCCGGGAGGTCTTAGACAAATTTGAGCGCTTACGAAGTAAATGCGCCCAGGTGTGTGGGGGAGGTATGCATTGTTATAGGTGTGGAGGTCATGTGCTCTAAAATGTGTATATGTGCGTGTGGGTGTGTGTGGGTGTGGGTGTATATGGGTGTGTATGGGTGTGTATGTGTGTGTATGTTTGTGTGTGTATGTGTGTTTCTGTGTGTGTGTTTCTGTGTGTGTGTGCGTGTGGGTGTGTGTAGGTATGCAACACTGTAAGTGTGGAGGTCACATGCCGTAGACAGCAATGAGCTGTTTTAATACAAAAAGGCCAGACTGCCACGGTTATGGCCTATGCTCGTGCAAACAGGCTTCTGTAAACTTTGGCGAGCAATTGGGCATGTTCTGGTAGCCACGGTGTTTCTGCACGCATAAGGTGTGAACGTAGGAGGGTATCAAATATTCTCTTATTTGTATAGTCGTACAACTATTTGTATAGCTGTACGACAACAGCTGTATAGCCGTACAAAGTCTATCAACCTGCAATTCCCGCCATCATGATGCGGGGCAAAGACGTGACATTAATCGTTTGGCCCCAGGAGGGATCCCGGCAAGAAATCAGGAGACCCTTAAAGGGCGAATTCCTACTGGTCAACTTAATAGAGTCATGACACGATCATCGGAGTTTTTTATTCTAGAACACCGTGTTTTCTGCCTGTTGGTGAACCCATCACCAGTTGCACAACCACACCTGTCACCGGTTGCACAACCACACCTGTCACCGATTGCACAACCACACCTGTCACCAGTTGCACAACCACACCTGTCACTGGTTGCACAACCACACCGGTCACCAGTTGCACAACCACACCTGTCACCGATTGCACAACCACACCTGTCACCAATTGCACAACCACACCTGTCACTGGTTGCAAAACCACACCTGTCACTGGTTGCACAACCACACCTGTCACCGATTGCACAACCACACTTGTCACTGGTTGCACAACCACACCTGTCACTGGTTGCACAACCACACCTGTCACCAGTTGCACAACCAACACAACCACACCTGTCACCGGTTGCACAACCACACCTGTCACCGGTCACCAGTTGCACAACCACACCTGTCACCGGTTGCACAACCACAAGCACCACCGTTGCTGCTCGTAGGCCAGAGTTTTTTATTCTAGAAGACTGTATTTTTTTGCCGGTTGGTCAACCCATCACCGGTTGCACAACCACAAGCACGCCGTTGCTGCTCGTAGGTGAACCCGTCAGAGTTTGTGGTGGCAGTGCCTCCCCAGGGCCCCAAAGGTGCTCCTTCTTTCTCGGTGTACGAGTCTACGCGCGAACCTTTTATGGTGCGTGCCTTGTACAGCAGCCTAGAGTGGTTTCGGAGAGGGATTGTTTTGGTGGTGGCAGTGCCTCCCCAAGTTTGTCTTTTTTTGGGGTGTATGCGTCGTCACGAGAGAGTTTGTTGGGTGCGTGCCTTGTGCCTGCAAAAAAGCAGAGAATTTGGAGGGGTGCTTGTCTTGTGCCTGCAATAAAGCCGAGAATTCAGAGGGGTGCGTGCCTTATGCCAGCAATAAAGCCGAGAATTCAGAGGGGTGCGTGCCTTGTGCCAGCAATAAAGCAGAGAATTCAGAGGGGTGCGTGCCTTGTGCCTGCGAAAACGCAGAGAATTCAAAGGGGTGCTTGTCTTGTGCCTGCAATAAAGCAGAGAATTTAGAGAGGTGCGTGCCTTGTGCCTGCAAAAAGCAAAGAATTCAGAGGGGTGCGTGTCTTGTGCCTGCGAAAAGCAGAGAATCGGAGAGGTGCGCATCTTGTTCCTACAAAAAGCAGAGAATCAGAGGGGTGCGTGTCTTGTGCAGGCAAAAGTAGATAATTCAGAGAGGGCTTGTGCCAAAATGAATAAAGGAACATAAAGAGCTCATAAGTTGTATTGTAGGTCACAAGGAATAAGGATGAGCAACATAACTAAAAAGGCATCCTTGCTGTGTCTCTCATGAGTAGGGTTGGTCGGAACCGTACATATGCACCGTATATGACCGTATATTTGGCGATTTCCCTGCCAAAAAACCGTATATATGTATGGTTCTGGCCAGCCCTACTCATAAGCCTTTTGTCTTGTAGTATTGTTAGCTAGACCTACGTGCAAGATTGCTTTGCCCCTTTCTTTGTCGATAGCTCGTCTTTTGGCACTGATGTGACACGTTTAGGGTCGGCCAGAACCATATACATATACGGTGTTTTTGGCAGGGAAATCACCAAATATATGGTCATACACGGTGCAATCATATGGTTCTGGCCAATTTTAAGAACTTTCAAGGTGAAATTATAGGCTTGTGCTGCACAGCAATCCTCAATTTTTTGCATGGTACGTCCACCATGCGTTCCTTACACCCTGCATACCACATCCACCGTGCGTACCTAACACCTTGCATATTGCACCCATATTGTGTAAAACATCCACCATGCATACCTTATACCCTGTGTACTACATCCACCATGCGTACATGAAACTGCTTTGTTTCTTGCAGCCAATATGTATCCACCCTGCATACTAAGATCCATAATTTGTGACGTATACCTAGCATTTGCTAAGTTCAGTGAGTAACATTTGAACTCCAGTTCTTGGAGTGAAGCAAAGTGTATGCCACTCATTGTTGAAACGATTGTAACCATTGGAACCATTCGTTTCATTCTTGCTTTTTATCTGCGTTGCTCTTAAGTCTCTCCATCTTTTTCTTGCCTTGGTTCTTACAACTGCTGTTTGAATTTAAAAATAAATCATGCTTTTTCCTTCTAATCTGGGCAGTTGCGAGGAGCCTTTTTTTTGGCAGTTTTGACTGATCCTTGTAATTAATTTACCGCCATCTCACGATGCAGACAAAATAGAACTGCATATGTGAAGTCCACAATGCGCAACACATCCACCGTGCGTACGTACTACCCTGGCTTCTTTTACTTTTCATGCAACTGCAGTACGAGGTAGACCGTGCGTACCTACTTCTTAATACCTGCATTCTAATGTTTCCTGCAGAGTGCAGTACGAGGTAGACTGTGCGTACCTACTACATAATACCTGTATTTTAATGTTTCCTGCAGAATGCAGTACAAGGTAGACTGTGCGTACCTTCTTCTTAATACCTGCATTCTAATGTTTCCTGCAGAATGCAGTACGAGGTAGACTGTGTGTACCTTCTTCTTAATACCTGCATTCTAATGTTTCCTGCAGAATGCAGTACGAGGTAGACTGTGCGTACCTACTTCTTACTACCTGCACCTCTGCCTTCTTTTACTTTTCATGCAGCTGCAGTACGAGGTAGACTGTGCGTACGTGCGTACCTACTACTTACACCCTGCAACTCTGCTTCCTAAATTTTCTGCAGCCGCAATACTAGGTAGACTGTGCTTACCTACTTCTCAATACCTGCAACCCTGCTTTCTAAAATTACCTGCAGCCGCAATACGAGGTAGACTGTGCAGACCAGCGTGCAATCAAGGACGGCATCCTTGCAGGTCCTTTTGTGACTGGGCGGCGTGTCGATAAGCTGGTAAGAGCTGGGCTTGAACTATTCTTACTTATAGTCTACACCAAATATGTATGCGTGTGTACACATCTGTGCATGCGTGTGTGTATGTGTGTGCGTGTGTATGCATGTGTGTGTATGAGAGTGAATGTGCGTGTTTGTGTGTGTGTGAGTGCGTGTGGGGGGGGGAGGGGGGGGGGGAGTGTGTGTCATTATGTCATTACTAATATCAGTGCAGGCTGACTGCATAAAGGCAAATTTCCGAGAACTGTTTGTTGCCAATCAAAGAACTGCTGCAACGCATTAGGCTGTCCCCATGAGTCAGGACAGCCATACCCCACCCAAAAAGGGGAAATTGATGCCTCTTTCCTGAATTGCCCATCTGAGGTCACCCAATGGTTTCTATACATAAATGTAACACTTCTGCATAAAAATTAATGAGTTTGGGGTCAAGGGTGTGAGGGGGGCTGGAATTGTGCCATTTCCCTGTCAGAAAGGTGACATGGGTGTAGAAATGCGGGTTTTGGTCCGAATTTCACCAATTCCTTTGTTCTCAGATAGGTTTAGGGTTTAGGGTCAAGCCATACCCATCAAAGCAAAAAAAGGGGGGGTGAAAATTTGCCCCTATAGGACCGTGCGTGGGCTTGTTTGCTGGGCAAAAATGGTGCATTTCTGGAAACACTGGAAACAAGCTTTTCGGCCATCACCTGAGTGTCAGGAGCCCTTCAGTTTGCTCCCAAGGCATGCCCTGTCACGTATTATGGTCTGGAATGCTGGGGTTGGGCCGTGGTGGGCAGCAACAGCTGAGATTTTTAAAGGCTATGGATTCAAATTTCACTGCCTGCCCACCCGAGCTGCTCGCACGACATTTCATTCATTTAAACGCTTTCTTATATGACTATCAAAGCAATTTGACCGAGTCGGAAAAGGTGCATTTCTGAAGTTGCCCCGATCGACCTCTGCTTCAGGATATAAGCATTATAAATGTACATAACAATGTTGCAAGGTCTGATTTGGGGCAGGGGTACTGGGAAAGCCGGCGAGTGGGAGGCACTCACACAATAGACACAGGGGGAAAAGACAGAAGAACCTGTCGCTCCATACCTGCTGTGAGTTTCAGCCCGGTTTTTGCTCTCAGAGTTGCGAACCAATTTATCAAGGATATAAAAGTTCAGAGGCCATCCACTGGGTCTTTCTGCCTGCTTTATTTACAAGGAAAATAATTAGCTATCCAACGCAACTTTCAGGTCCCAAGATGGAGAAGGGAAAGGGGAGATAGAGCCAAAATTGTGACTGTTTGGATTGCAAAGGGGTGGGCCGTTCACGGGGACAGCCAATATCGTTAGCCATACTGATGAAATGCTCTCAATGCTATATTTTTTTGGCGAAGCCCCAGTCATGGGGCGACGCCCCTAGGTTTGCCGTCTTCCCACCAAAGTTCACACCAGTGTGCGCAGGCCCGCCCAGCGCATCCCCCGCCCCCAAAACTTGCACAGTGACCCAGACATACAAATCAGGCAGCCCTGCGGTGTCAGGGGGAGGGGAGAGGCAGGGGGTGGTGCTTCTGGGCGCACCCCGGAACGAGTTTTGTAAAAGTTGAGACTCAGGGCCTGGCCAGAGCCACGCAGCCAACGTCCAGGTCTGAAACTTGGCAGGCAGGCCAAGAAAACTTGTTTGTCGGGGCATACAAGTTTTGGTGACCAGGGGTGCAGTGAGCAGTGCTGTGGAAAGAATTGACTCAATGTTTGGTAGCTGGAGGAAGCTGCCCGGCGCTCAGCCCAGCCCATGCCCCCCGAACATCATCTGAAAGCACAGGCGTGGACAGGAGAAGTTCTGAGTGTGCCAGCTGGGTCCGGGGCCAAGGAGAGGCGGGACGAAAAGTTCGCTGCTCCAATGCAAGCACAAGACTGGGTGCACGGATTTCCACAATTCAAGTTGCAAGGGATTAAAAATTAATGTTTAATGACGCGAGGACGATGGGAGCGTGTTCTGAGAGGATGCGAGTCTCCATGTTTGACTGACAGATGTGAGCAGGTTCAAGGCATGCTTGCACGCGCGTGCAAGCATGCCTTGCAGGAGCACCAAGACGCACACACACATACACACACACACACGCACACACACACAAACACGCACGCACGCACGCATGCACACACACGCACACACACACACATGTATAAGCGCGCACAAAGCACATACAAGTTGCCAGTTCACAGCGCAAAAGGCTTCGCCAACTTTTCAGCATCGCTTGCGATGCTTCCCCCTACTTGTCATAATTTTGATCACTGTAACCTCTACTGCAGCTCACTGCTTCAAAGCAGCACCTGAACATTTTGCCACCCACCCAATTTGATTCCTCAATCGTCCTTTTTCTCCCTTTCCAATGCCTCTTCAGTCTTTGCTGCGAGGCCGAGCGGATGAGTGCATGTTTGCACTGTGCAAGCTGCTGAGCGCAGACTGGCCTTCTGCATTTCTGCAGGTGTGTGGGTGTCATGTGGGGATGGCTATGGGGTGAGTACTTAATTGTCATTGAGCCTGCATTCCACGACACACTTCCTATAGGCAATTAAAGAAAATGGGGCCCCATACTATAACTTGTAAATATAGTTTATAAGAGAGCCGGAACGCATCTTTAACCCTCCTATGTGTGTATGTGTGTGTGTGTGTGTGCATCTTGGTGCTCCTGCTGGACTAAGGCAACGCACGGCAGCTGAATGTTAAAGCAATGTTGGAAACTATATGCACATCAAAATTGGGTGTGTGACATTTATGTATTAGGATCAGGCGTACTGTGTGTGTGTGCCCTTTGTACGTAACCTGTTAGGATCAGGCGTATATTGTGTGTGCCCTTTGTACGTAACCTGACTCTCTCGTATTCCTTTCCAGCCTCTTTAACCCTGACTTCCTGTCACCTTCCTACATCCTTTTATCAGCAGATTCCACCACACAACAAAGGAAATACAGCAGGGAATGCATTCTTTGTCACGCCTCAAAAGCGACAATTGCACTAGTAAAAGGACACATTTTGTTTGCATCACGAGATGGCGGTCAATGCTGGGCAAAATCGAGTCCTCGCAATTGCTCAAACAAAGAGGAAAGAAAGGCCAAGGAACCAAAAAGACAGAGGAACATGTTTAAAGCAAGAGGAAAAAGCTTGCTGACAGACTTAAGAAGTGTTACGCCCTGAACTCAGCGAATCTATTTTGTATGCATCTTGAGACAGCAGTTAATTGTTTACTAGGACTATTTAATTGTTAACTAGGACTAATCGCAACTAGTTAATTGTTTACTAGGACTAATCGCAACTGCCTGAACAACTACAACTACTTGTGAGCAAATTCCTCACTGCTACTTGTGAGCAGATTCCTCACAACTACTTGTGAGCAGATTCCTCACAGCTACTTGTGAGCAGATTCCTCACTACTACTTGTGAGCAGACGATGAGCAGAAGGGGAAAGTGTAGTTTGAAGCTAGGGTAAAAAATCAGTTGTGAGGGCCAAGGAAACAAAGAGACGGAGAAACACAGGGAAAATGCAGATAGAAAGCAAGAGTGATATGAGTGGTATCACTTTGATTCACTGCACAAATCCACAAAGCTCAGTTGCTACAGACTGAGCAGCTTTCTCTAGTACCAGTGTTGAATGATTTGTGAATGATTTGTGTCCTTGCTCCTGAAGGAGTGGTCGCTCAGACACCTGCAGCCAGGCCGTCCAATGAACATCACTTCAATAACTGAATGAATACGTGGATACTGCAGGTCTTTGAAGACGTCAGTGGTGGAGTCGTGGTTTCTTTTGATGCCACACGTGCCATTGCAGAGGGTGACCTTTCGTCCTACATGCAGAACTTTGCGCGTAACAATAGCGTGGTGAGTATGCAAGTTGTTGCGGCTTTTTGGTTGGCATGCGCATAACAACAGCGTGGTGAGTGCGCAGGTTGTTGCGGCTTTTTGGTTGGCAAAAGGGTTGGTAGGGCGATAATTTGCTGTTACTTACAAGATCTCATAAAAATCATATTTGCATCAGGAGGCGTCAAAAAATATCCTGACAGTCATGTGTAAATTTTGGGCCTCCGGCCCAAAATGACCACCCACCCCTCAAACCCCCCTTCCTGACCCCCACACTTATAAGAAGGGCGTCAATTTACTCAGGAATCAAGCAGCTATCTGTCTGCACAGTTCTCTTACCAGATGATTTAATACCTGAAAAGTTTTAGGGCAAAAACTGATTTGTACATGCTTTTGCACTGACCACCTGTTTAGTGCACAAACTTGGCCAAAACCTTTGCTTTTTCTTCATTCATGCAATTTATGTATAGTGCAATACGTAAACTGCAATTTAAAATTAATTGCTGGTAACTTGCCTGAACATACCCCCGCGGCCTACTCGAGGGCATTCCAAGCAATTCTGTGACCAGGCACCCAGAACCCCCCCCCATTTAATCAAATCACCCAACAAGGGTGCCAATCGAAAGGGCTTGAGCTGAGGAATCCAAAAATGTATTTATTATTTGCTGGAAGTAATCCAAAAAGGTTATGGAGACTCCCCCAAATTTCCGAGCC
>Ga0307963_1001977_pt1 | contig 16053 bp, 17 predicted proteins | sample OrgLakmetagen594_FD_201829 | JGI IMG/M metagenome (GOLD analysis project Ga0307963, IMG submission 201829) | Saline water microbial communities from Organic Lake, Antarctica - #594 | ecosystem: Environmental > Aquatic > Non-marine Saline and Alkaline > Saline | place: Antarctica: Organic Lake...
GTTGTGCAACTATGGTACAATGGTATGGTACCGTAACTATGGCATATGGTATGGTACTATGGCACATAACTATGGTTATGCAAAGGTTTCGGCACATAACTTTGGTTGTGCAACTATGGTACTATGGTATGGTACCATAACTATGGTATATGGTATGGTACTATGGCACAGAACTATGGTTGTGCAAAGGTTTTGGCACATAACTACATATGTTTGGGTGGGCCAGCCATGGGGACGACCCTCAGGCCAACCCCACTGGTAATGAGTGGCTGTCAAGGCCGATGACAGGAATAGGCAAATGCAGGACAGTGTGTATGAGAGTGTGTGTGTGTGCCATGGTGTAGAAGGTCAATGCAGGGTGCCTTGCTGCCGATGGTTAAAAAGGTGTACGGGACTAAACACTATGTGTCACGCAGCTGAGCTGAGCAGCGCAAGATTGCTTCTACTGTACGAACATCAGAGCTATTCCATGATGGCACAGGCTGCTGTTTGCTGACGGTGCCTTCTTTGTTTTGGCAAGCATTCATGCATGAAAATGAGCTCGCACACAGATTACAAATATGCATGCACACTCTCTCTCTCACACACACACACACACACACACACACACACACACACACACACACACACACACACACACACACACACACACACACACACACACACACACACACAAAATCGCACACGTAGGTACATGATCCAGCATGCCCACAAGGGCTCCTGCTCATTTGCTTCATGGTCGCTGAACAGCCGCAACCTCATCACCAGCGGGGTGGACAGCATCATAGGGCTGTGGGATGCAGGTGTGCCTATACACGTGACTGTGCGTGTGCCTATGCACGTGACTGTGTGTGTGCCTATGCAAGCGGCTTTGTGTGTGCCTATGCACGTGACTGAGCACGCCAGCTGTCTGATGATGCACCATTTACTAGCTATGGTCCAGTGCCAAAGACAATCGGTGCATGGGGTGTGTTTTGCAGGACATTTGATCATGCACAGCGTCATGCATACCGTGCATACATGTCCAGCTCTGGCCAGTTACCTTACGCATCACCAGTGCTAGTCTAGGCCTAGGAACACAGCAGGCACAAAGCACTGCGCTATCAGAATTTGGGGCGCTAAGTTTAAATTAAGGCCCTGAATGTTTTATACAAAGACCGTATCCAGAACACGTAACAACAAGCAAATCCGCTCATTCGTGTTTTCAGCGTCGTTCCCAGTTTATTTGTGGAGTGAACCTTGGTGTACTCTGCCTGCTTGCGCATATTATGCACTCAGTCCGCCCTGGTCCACTCTGATCACAGGCTTGTCCTGATACACCTGAACATGTGCGTGGTGTAAGTTGTATGGAAGCATCTGCTGCCTCAAAAATGAACCCCCGTACTTTTACACTGAATTGTGGTACACAGAAAGCGGAGCCCCCCTGCTGAAGCTGTCGGTCAAGGCGGGCCCCCTCACCAACTGCACCATCTCGCCCTCCAGCATCTACATTGCCAGTGGATCCACTACAGGTGTGGTGTGTGTGTGTGTGTGTGTGTTGTGTGCATTGGGTGTATATATCGGAACCTCAAGTTTCCATTCACAATCACGCACGCTTACACACATATACACGCTCACACACATACACACACACACTTACAACTGACACGCGCACACACACAATCACACACACACAAGGTCACACATCCACACACACGTGTGCACAGGCACCTTGTCTGTCAGCTCTATCCCTGCGACACAACGCATTATGCCGGAGCCCTCCTTCCTGTACCATTGGATGAGCAACAGCGAGCGAAAGCAGAACATCCCCCTGTTCACCAGGCTGCTCAGCTACTGGCCCTACCTGTATAACATCCAGGTGTGCAGCAAATGTGTACAACATCAAGGTGCGCAGCAGCTGGTGCACTTCTGTCATCACAGAGGGCACAGGCAGGCCTAAATTGTTACCTACATGCACGGCACACTCAGGACTTTCTATGCGATGATGACGGTGCATGTGGCATAGATGTATAACAAGGGTCCTATCAGGCCCTCGGCATACCCTCAAGAGCATGGAGAAGTTTGTGAGTCGTCGTTGCTGTGTGGCACATGCAGGATGCACAAGGCTGGTCCCTTATCAGCCACGCAGTGGCGAAGGGCAACTCAGATGTGGCAGACATCATTTTAGAGGCCACACCTGAAAAGTGCGGGAGCGTGGGCCTCATTAGCGCCATCCCCAACACACAGCAGGTGGGCAGCGCACGCTCTTGACCACTGTTGCGGTCGACTCAAGCGCTAGTTAGATCATGCGTACACAAAGCAGGGAGGATATGTCCATTGTTTGTCCCAAACTAGTGGTGTTCTTTGCATCAGCTCAAAGCCGACCCATCTCAAAGCCCACCCCCCTCAACCCAACATCGAATCTGACTCTCCTCGAACTCCACTGCAAGAGCTGATTCACTGTCAAACTTGACCCTGTAGTGTGCGCCATCAATCTCGTCGCTCACTCCTTTGAACACGTGTGTGCACGCAGGTCAACATCGTGCTGGACAGAATGGAAGATGACCCGTACGAGGACTCCTACAATGATTTCAAGGGTGCGCGGGGGTGCTTGTCGCACGCACATGCACGCACGCTGGGGGTGCTTGTCGCACGCACACGCTCACACACTGGGACTGCTTTTCGTACGCACATGCTCGCACGCTGGGAATGCTTGTCGCACGCACATGCACGCACACTGGGACTGCTTGTCGCACGCACATGCACGCACGCTGGGGGTGCTTGTTGCACGCACACGCTTGCACACTGGGACTGCTTGTCGCACGCACACGCTCGCACGCTGGGGGTGCTTGTCGCACGCACACGCTCGTACACTGGGACTGCTTGTCGCACGTAGATGCTCGCACGCTGGGGGTGCTTGTCGCGCGCACGCACACACACATACACGCACAAGTGCATGTGCTGAGTGTGTGTTGCAATGCAATCACAACCCCCTGTCCTACCGCCCATTCCAGTTGCTGTGGAACTCTTGATCCCCCATGATATTGCCGCGATACTGCATACCCACAATACTGCAGTGATACCGCACACCCGTGGTTCTGCCGCAATACTGCATACCCGTGATTCTGCCGCGATGCTGCATACCCGTAATTCTGCCGTGACACTGCATACCTGCTATAATGCATACCTGTGATACTGCATACTCGTGGTACTGCATACCTGTGATACTGCATACTCGTGGTACTGCATACCTGCTATACTGCATACCTGTGATACTGCATACTCGTGGTACTGCATACCTGCGATACTGCATACTCGTGGTACTGCATACCTGCTATAATGCATACCTGTGATACTTCATACCCGTGATACTGCATACCCGTGATACTGCATACCTGTGATACTGCATGCCCGTGAATTTGCCGCGCTACTGCATACCCACGATACTGCATACCCGTGATACTGCATGCCCGTGATACTGTGGTACTGCTGTGAAAGTGCACTTGCTGTATGGTCCACACTCTCAGGATTATAATGGCCATGTGCTGCACACATCATCTAGCCGCGCCTGTGCCCCACTCCAGGCAGCACTCCTGATGTTGCGTTCCCTACGGCTCACGAGTTATGAGCGAACCCTGTGCGTTGTACTGAAGCAAAAGCACGCAGGCAGCATTCCCCACATCACCCAGCGCATCCTGTGCGTCATGTCAGCTGTTCTGCTGCGCATGAGTCGGCCGTAGCCTGCGCCCACTCAATACCACAAACCACGGCAGCCACGCCCAGGGAGGCGCCTGTGCACACTCCATCCAACCGCGCCATGTGTTCACACGCACGTGCAAACACACAAACACGTGCACGCACAGGTGGCATTCCTGACATTGCCCAGCGCATCATGTCTGTCAGCCCTAACGCGGGGGGGGGCATGAGCCTCACCAACGGCCACACGTCACTGCGCGGCCAGCACCCAGGCATGAAGGGCTTTGGGACGTCCTTCTCCAAGCCACGACAGAGCAGCCAATCCTTCATAAAACCCCAGAAAAGCGCAGGTATGTGTATGTGTGTGTGCGTGTGCATGTGTTTGTACATAGGTGAGTGTGCTCACTTTTAAAGGATTGAGACTTGTCCCCGCAAATTTATATACAACTCCAGCTTTGCTGTATGCCCCCTGAAATGTTCAGCGAAATGCAGCACGCACAAAGTCCAGGTAAGGGCATGGTTTATTAACGTCACAGTGCCCTAGACACCCTCCTCGCTCTCAATGTTTACCAGGCTTGGGTCGAGAAGTGTGGAACAGCACTTGAGGAAACAGGAAGGCGACCAACACACACACGCACACACACACGCGCATACACACGCATACACACACAATTCCCCCTTGTTTGTTCACACAGGGTCGAGGATGACCAAGCGCATGCATTCAAACGTGAGCTCGGAGGATGAGGACAAGCCACAGAGGGCCAAATCGTTCAGCGCACAGGTACGCTTGGACAGCCTTGGTCGTTTTACGTCCAGAATGATCGATGAAATAAAAGAAAAATGCCAGCCATCTGCTGATGCGCAGGGCTGCCAGGACAGTATGCCTGCATCGTACGTGCTCTTAGCTTTTTGGAGCTTGTTTTAAAGTCACCGTGTGTTTACAGCCACCTGCGCAAATTTGTCCGGCTGACCGCACGTATGTTTTGCTATAAACTCTTGTTATGGCTGACGACTACTTGGGATCATATCAAAAACACTGCCGAGCTGCCCTTAAAAAGCTTTTAAGCTCTGTTTCCTGCTCTGTGTGAAGCAGAGCAATCGCAAATTTACACACCACAAACATTTGCTCTCACACAAACACAACACACACACACACACACACACACACACACACACACACACACACACACACACACTCACACACACACTCTCCCACTCTTGCACACGTCATAGGTGAAGAAGATGGCAGTCAAAGTGCTGACTGAGAAACGCTCCTTGGACAACATGGAGATGATGATGAACAATGCACTGGCCCTAGCCCTCAACTCCAAGAGCTCCAAGTGTGTGCAGATGATCCTGGACTTGACCACCATGCACAAGGTGGGAGAAATCCGTGCGTGTGCGTGCATGTGTGTATGTGTGACGGTGCGTGCGTGTTTGCTTGTGCTTTGTGTGTCTGTGTGTTTGCTTGTGTGTGCGTGTGTGTGTGTTCGCTTGTGCGTGTATGTGTGTTTGCTTGAGCGTGTGTGTGTTTGCTTGAGCGTGTGTGTGTGTGTGTGTGTTTGCTTGTGCGTGTATGTGTGTTTGCTTGTGTGTGCGTGTGTGTTTGCTTGAGCGTGTGTGTGTGTTTGCTTGAGTGTGTGTGTGTTTGCTTGTGCGTGTGTGTTTGCTTGAGCGTGTGTGTGTGTGTTTGCTTGTGCGTGTGTGTTTGCTTGAGCGTGTGTGTGTGTGTTTGCTTGTGCGTGTATGTGTGTTTGCTTGAGCGTGTGTGTGTGTTTGCTTGAGCGTGTGTGTGTGTGTTTGCTTGAGCGTGTGTGTGTGTGTGTGTGTGTGTGTGTGTGTTTGCTTGAGCGTGTGTGTGTGTGCGTGTATGTGTGTGTTTGTGTGTGTGCACTCACTTGCCAATGACACCAGTGCGAGTGTGAGCGAGTAGGTGTGCGTGTATGCGCACGACACCTGCTGCAACCCAATTGGCTCAACACCTTTTGTTGAGCCAAATTGCAAGAACATGGGAGGGACACACAGACATGCACATACACACACATACACACACAAGCAAACACACGCACGCTCAAGCAAACACACACACATGCTTTATACTGATGTCATGCGTCAGTTCGCATGCTCCACCCAGGTTATGCACATACACACATGCGCCCATGTGTCACCCTCTTGTTTTTCTGTGTGCTCGACCACCACAAGCTTGCACCTGCCCCCCCCTCCTCCCTCCCCACTCACAATTGGTGCAACACACTTAGGGGGGGTGCTTGTGTTTATAGACACTGTCCTATACCTACCAGGCACCTATTCAGTAGGAGTTTTTCACAGTAGGTGTCACAGGGGTCCCTTCCATGCGCTTTCCCTCTCCTGCCCACTCAGTTTGCAGAGTGTGTTAGTTTTGTGGGCACTGTGCCTGTCCTCTTTAGATCCCCCCCCTCACACACACACACACACATACACACACGCACGCGCACACACACACACGCACACACGCATACACAGGTGTCATGGGGCTCCTTCCACGCTATCACAGACATGATGCCCTCCCTGGCGGTGCGCTACCCTTTCATGTGCTACCGATTCCTGGCTGACCTGGACCTCATGGCTCTAGGTGGGTGCACATTTGCGCCATGCGTGCAGCTGTGAGCGTTTGCTGTTGGGTCAGTGCACTTTTCCGCCGAGCGTGCCGTTGTGTGTGGGTGAGTCTCCTCGTCTGTCGTGCGTGCCGTTGTGTATGGGTGAGTCTCCACGTCTGTCGTGCGTGCCGTTTTGTGTGGGTGAGTCTCCTCGTCTGTTGTGCGTGCCGTTTTGAGTGTCTGTACTAGAGTGAGCGCGCGCTTGCCACCTTGTGTGCCAATGTGTGTGGGTGGGTGCACCCTCCTATCGTGCGTGCAGCTGTGAGGTGCATGCCATTGTGAGTGTGTGCACTTTGAAGTGCGCTCCCCTCACCTTGTGTGTCATAGTGTGTGGGAATGACCGCACTAGCAACGTATACGACCATATGTGTGTGTGGTTCCTCTGCTAAAGAAGCGTCACAGGAATCCAGACAGGTTGTACATGTGTGATCTCTTTCTTTCGGGCGACTTTGAATTGCCTGTGGCAGTGATTATGGCGCAGGACGATCAACACCTCCACCTCTGTGTCTGACAACTTACTGGAAATTCCCCATGCGTGCTCATTCTTTCAGGCGACCTTGAGGTGCCTGTGGCAGTGATTATGGCGCAGGACGCCAGCGTCATTCGCACAGCTCCCATCTTCACCAACATCAAAAACCTGTGGAAGAGCCACTTGCAGCTGCACCAGGTGCGTGCGTTCGTGTTGTGACGTGTGCCGTATCCGGCGACAGGATGCATGCTTGTTGTGTGTGTGCGCGTGTGTGTGTATGTGCGTGTGTGTATGTACGTGTGTGTATGTGTGTGTGTGTGTGCCCATATTCACTCGCAAACCAGGCACAGACTTCAACAGTTTGTCATGTCAAGGCCAACGTGAAACTCACGCTTTGTGTATGCATGCTTACACGTGCAGGTCAGGCACGGACCCCAACCGTACGCTCACGTCAAGGCCAACATGGTCCGTCTACCATACGCATGTGCCCTGGGCCCTGAGTCCTTGCTACACAGCCTAGTGGAGAGTGACGTGCCTGTGCAGGTGTGTGTGCGTGTGTGTGTTGTAGGGCTTGGGTGTGCGTGCTGACTAGTGGCATTGTACACCATAGTTGTGCGCAACACGCCCTGTGAGCATACCACAGTTGTCTCTTGGACAAGTTCCTTGCGTTTGCGAGTGCATGTGCGCACGTGCACGTATGTTCACCCACCATTTTTCACGGGCATTTCTCACGCCCTCTTCCACGCAGTCACCCACACAACCATGCATGAAAACACAAGCGTACATGCAAGCACAATCGCTCACGTCTCATGCATGAAACGCACAACTATGCAAGCAGACACACTATAACGCACGCAGTCATGCACGAACATACATACACACGCACACGCACACACACACACGCACACACACAGGCGTTCGGCTCCCCCACCATCCAAGCTGTGGTCCGCCACAAGTGGAGGCTGTATGCACGCACCCGCTTGGTCATTCGAGCATTCATCTACCTCTTCTACACGCTCGCCAACACCGTGTTTGCCATCCTGTATTCAAAGGTAGGCACCGCAGCTGTTCAATGCATGAAGCATGATTGGGTATATGGACGACGAGCAAGCTTGCAAACTAACTAGGCCACCCACCTCTCTCCACTCGCACTTGTCACCGTGTTGATTTCCTCTCATTTGGAAGCAGTGAGGACATGTCATTTGAAAGGTGGATTGCAGTCCATGTCTGTTTTTAGTTCCTGCAACCGGGAGAGGCATCAAGCTGCTGACCTCTCACAAATGCAAACACGCGTATATACAGCTCCAAGCAAACACACACATACACACACATACACACATATCACACACACATACTTGACACCTGCAGGAGAACCACAGTCTGACCCTGCCAGAGTACTGGGAATCAGGACCCCAAGGCCAGTTCCACATCATCTGCACTGGCTACCTCATTCTGCAGGTAAGTGTGGGGATGTGTATTTGATGTGTAAGTGTGTGTGTGTTCGTGATAGTTTGTGTGTGTGTGTTTGTGTTCGATGTGTGTATACCTATGGCGTGTGTTCTTTAATGTGTACGTGCATGTGTGTGTGTTTACGTGCATGTGTGTGTACACACAGCATACACTGGAAACTTGTGTTGAACGTATCTGTTCCCTTGAATCATTAGCCATGTGACAAAAGTGTGTTCACACACACACACACACACACACACACACACACACACACATACACACACATGCTCCCCACGGTGTCCACTATGGCCACGCACAACCAAGTGAACATGATCTCTTTTCTATAGTTTCTGCCCTTTTCTTTTCTGATCATGGCCTCACGTATCCTACAACGCCGTTTGCGTGATCTCTCCATTACATGTTTCTGCCCGTTTGTTTCCTGATCATGGCCTTGCGCGCATCCTATATAACACTCTTACGTCCCTATCCTATCACGTATCACTCTTACATATCACTCTTACGTCCCTATCCTATCACGTCGTTTGTGCGACCTTATCTTACGTTTTTCTGCCCGTTGCCTTCGGACTGATTTGCTTGCACAGGCGCTGTGGTACCTGTTCGTAGAGATCCGCCAAATGTGGGCCATCCGTTTCATCCAGTATTTCAAGTCTGGCTGGTGCGTGTGTGCAAGTGTGCGGCTAGTTGGTCCTGTGATTTGTTGGGGCTGATTTATTGGTCATGGGGGGGCGACATTTTCACAAAGGCAACCCATCAGATGCACACGTTGGTTTCTTACCAGTGTGCACCTCATGGGTTGCCTGAGCCTGTCACACCATAGCGATGCATGACGTGCCCATGTTTCTTATTTATAAGGTGGGCCAGAACCATATATATAGCCGTATATATATGTATATACGGCATTTTTAGGGTTGGCCAGAACCGTATATATACGTATAAATACACCGTATATTTGGTGATTTCCAAGCCAAAAATACCGTATGTACACCGTATATGTATGGTTCTGGCCAACCCTAGGCATTTTTGGCAGGGAAATCATCAGATATACAGTCATGTACAATGTATATACACGGTTCTGGCCAACTCTACTTGTGTAGTATGTAGCCCATAATGAGACCCTTGTACGCTACCTAGAGCCTGCACACTTGCACACACTGCCGCGCTCCCTGGACCCAGGTTTTGTGTGCATCATGCCTGCCATTAGTCCTGCGCTTTGTATAAACTCGCACATACACACACATATACACACATATACACACATACACACACATATACACACATATACACACATATACACACATGTCACAAGCACATACACACACATATACACACATGTCACAAGCACATGTAACACACAATCCGCTTGCATGCACACCCACGTCACATATGCATACACGCTCACACACGCACACGCCCTCACCACACAGGAACACGCTGGATCTGATCTCTATCTGCATGATGATCGTCATTGGCATCCTGCACTTCACACGTGTGGCCTCTGATGCCACGAAGGACGACCGAGCCTTGGCGCCCATGATCGCCTTTGAGCTCCTCCTCAACTACTTCAAGGTGGGCCACTCCCAGTCCATGAGCTCCTCACGCCTGTCCATCTGCTTTTCAAATGAGTTTGCTCAAACTGCATTAAAATCAACATGGCTACTGCAAGTTATTATGGCCACTGCCTCCTGCTTTGGTGTGCATCCTTAATCACGCCATAAAAGGACCTCCTTTTGATTAAAAGGCCAGGGCGTAAAAGAACACCTTTGTGTGCGCATGTGGGTGTTATGGTGTGCGTCCTTGACCACGCCATAATACCCACATGCACATCACACAGACCTGCTCACCTCCTCCCCCCTCTACACGTCAGAAACACACATACGTACGCACACATGCGCACACACAGGTGTTCTTCTACGCCCTGGCCTTTGAGCCCACTGGCCCTGTGGTGCATGCCCTGTTCCAGCTCATGTATGCCGTGCGAAACTGGTATGTGTGGGAAGGAAAGCGGGGAATGTGTCCGCTCTCTGCTTGCTACCTTGCGTGTGTGTTTATGCGACTCTCTACTTTCATACTGAAGAAACGCACACACACGCATACGCACACTTAACACACACACACGCATACACACACAAACACAAACACACTTGACACACACACTTGACACACACGCACACACTCACTCACATGCTTGCAGGGCCATCCTGCTGTTCATGAACATTGTGTCTTTCGGTGTGGCCATCCAAGTGCTGTCCCAGCGCACCTTTACCGATGACCAGCACGAGTGAGTGCTCCTCACATCACCCTCTCTGATGTATAATGCAAATACCGCTGCTCTTGGCCTTGCTTAAGGATTTCAGGCGCAATCGTCCTTAGCTCCTTGAGCCTCCCGGTCAGTTGCTTTGTTAGGACGCCCTTGACCTGAGCTCCTTGGCAAGCTCCCTGCCTTGCTTTTGGCTAATAGCCATGCAGCCAGTGGAAAAACAAGATTGCAGAGTGATGAGTAATGCACACGACAGTTACTGGGGCGCTACAAGCCTGAAGCACATTTTAGTAAGCTTTGCCGTATTCTGGCACACACACACACACACACACACACACACACACAGACAAGCACATTCTTGAGTGCGCACACCATCACAACATGACCAGAGTAAGGGAGGCTGCTTCTCACGCGCACTGTGCTGCCTCTTCTTTGCCGTCGATGTCGATACTCAGGAACTTTGGCCGCTCCATCTTCACGCTGTGGCAGTCCATGTTTGGCATCTTCGACCTCACCCCCATGCTCACTGACGGCGCGTGGCCCGAACTGGCCATCATTTTCTTCTCCGGCTGGCTCTTCATCGCAAATGTGAGTGGGTACAGCATGGGTCTGTAAGTGCGTAGTATGTACGTGTGTGGGGTGGGTGGGGTGGGGTGTTGGTGTGCAAAGGTGGGATGGGGCAGGACAGGTTGACAGCGTAGTTGTTAGTCGCCCCCAACATTCGTGCAAGTGTGTCTAGGTGTGTGGGGGAGGGTGTGTTGGTGAGAGCCGTATGCAAAAGCACCACCCTATTATTGGATGCACTGACCCAGTTCCTTGACGCTTCACAAATTGGGCGTATGATCCTCAGGCACGCTTGTGAATGGAATTGCACTAGAAGATTGACACATCAGCTCCCTTGCAGCTCGCCTAGTTTGTGCACCGTTCAAGGAAAGCTTGCATTTTTTTTGGGCCCGTGGTGTGTGCGAATGCTGACACCACCGCAGTGGGACGAAAGAGGTGTACAGTATAGTACATTTGAAAGCCCATACAACACACACACCCACACTCGATACACACGCACATGCCCACACACGCACGTACGCACATGTACACCAACACTCACACACGCTTACACACAACCTGTACTAAAACGTGCCTCTTGCAGATCGTGCTGCTCAACATGCTTATCGTAATGATGCGTGAGATGTACGTCAAGATCCGTGAGACTGAGCGTGATGTGTTCCTTCGTGGCCGAGCTGAGCTGATTGTGGAAGTGGAGACCTTGATGTCTAAGTCTCAGCAGGAGCGCTACTCTACCATGCCCCCCTTCCTGCACTTGCTCAGCCAGGTGTGTGTGTGTGTGTGCTGTGATGGCATGAACATGCGCAAGCGTATGTGCGTACGTGTATCCACATCATGTCCATGCATGCTCGTTAAAGTTTTTTGTGTTGCATCAGAGGTGTGAATCAGGTCAGCCAGGCTAGGTCTGCCGGTGCCCACAGTAAGTCCGATAATGCGTGTCCAACTCATAGTTCCATCTGCTGCTCCGCAAGCCTTTCTAATCAAGCGTACACGCTTCCCCCTGCTACTTTTGAGATCCTTTCTCATGCCAGTCTGATGGCGGTGACACACAAACATACACACCCACACACATCTCCCGCACGTGCCCCTGGATCACACACGCATTCCGTGTACATGTGTGTGTGTTGTGTGTTGTGTGTGTGTGTTTGTGTGTGCAGGTGCAACGTAACTTCCACAGCGGCGACAGTGTGATGGGTCGCCTAGGCCGCCTAGAGGATGCCCTGACAAACACACGCGACACCCTGATGCTGATGTTGCGTAACCTGGCTCAAGGGCGCAAGGGCAACTCCGACCTCACTGCTCAACACATGGACGAGAATTACAAGAATGATATGGACGGCAAGGATCAGCCTAGGCTGGAGGGCAGCAAGGTAGGGGGAAGAGGGGGAAGAGGGGGGAAGAGGGCCCTATAGGGGGGGCAAGAGGGGGAAGAGGGGGAAGAGGGGGTGTAAATTCCCCACGAGGGTGCAGTGTGTATAGGGGGGTAGGGTGCAGTGTGTGAGTGTGCAGTTAATCGGTGGGTGGGTGTGAGTGTAGAATCTGTGGGCCTTGCACAGGTGCGTATGTGCGTCTGTATGTTGGGTGATTGAATGTGTGTGTGTGTGCTTGGACTTGTGTGTGTATGTCTGTTCAAAGCCCGCCCCGCCTTCTTTTTGTTTGACAATAACTTGTAGCACACCCTTGGATGCAACCCTAAAGTGCAACATTTCTATTGCAGGCTCAAGCTGAGATGGGAGGAGAAGGGGAAGGGGAGCACATGTTCATGTCCATGGAGGACCAGATGAACTTCATGCAAATGACAGCGCAGCGCGTGAAGGAGTCTGAGGCGCAGCTCCCTGCGGTGTTGAGACAGGTGCTTGTGAATGCTATCGTGTGTCATGCGTGTGTGTGTGCGCGTGCGTGTACGTGTTTGTGTGTGCGCGTATGCGTATGCATGTGTGCTTGTGCGTATACGTGTGCATATGCGCTTGTGTGTATGCATGCCTGCGTGTGTGTACGTGTGCCTCTGTGTTCCTAGATCAATCGCCTGAAATGTCTGCTGCATTTATAGCTCGTTCCAGAGAGATTATGCCTTTGGTCCTCATGCCCCTGCCTTCTTCCATCTTGCACAGGTTGACCGGCTGCAGCGCAGCGTGAACAACCAGGAGATGCGCATGGAGGGCATGGTGATTGTGCTGCGAGACATTGAGAACCTGCTGCGCAACCAGCAGCCTGTTGTGGTGCACCAGGAGACGCACGCGCCAGTGAAGAGGTGAGAATGTGCTGTAGCCTGCATTGTTCTGATTGTTGTGTGGAGGGGCTTCACTTGACGCGCACGCCAGTGAAGAGGTGAGAATGTGCTGTAGCCTGCATTACCTTGATTGTTGTGTGGAGGGGCTTCACTGCTTGTGTACTCCCTTTTCGGTGGTTGTCTGAGACTTTTGCAGCAGACCGTTAGGCTCGCCTGTTACAAACGACATTCCACTTTAGATGCTTGGTCTACTGCACTCTTAACTGTATGGTGTGGATAGAAAGGTCCCTTTGCAATAAGCTTGAAAAAGCACTCGGGAGGACACCCCCATCGTGGTGTTCAAGTTGTTGGCTTGACTCTCGTATACGCATCAATTTTATCATTTCATAACTCGGCCAAACGTACATGCGTGCTGCTTGGATTCAAAGTCGTGCACCTTTGTAAAGAAATAAAGGCTACGCAGGCAGTGAAAATTACTCCCCAAACCAATAAAGGACGAGGAGCCATTTCAGTATAGAGTACCGTATAACTCACCCACTATGAGTATGTAATGTATGTATCAATATCGTGGTTTGACAGGAATGTGTAAGCTTTTGCCATCAGGTAATGCATCGTACGATGAAAAAGGCCCCAAACTCGTGTATCAAATAGGGGGACCCATCAGAGCAACACGTGCGCAGATGTATCGCAAATGTCTCCCCAATGACGCACGTGATTCTGCTGTGCCTGCTGCAAATAGCAAGCCTCCGTGCATCCTTTTTCTGCAGGAGCACTGTCATGACTGAAGCCGAGCTGGAGCAAGAAGTCAAGCGCCTCCTTGGCAGGGATGGAGGGAAGCTCTGACCTAGCTAGCTAGCTAGCTGAGCAGAGCTGACATTGCTTGTCTGTCGACAAGAGGTACCCGTAGATTGCAGGTCTCTACTCCTGTTTGTGTGTGACTGATTGTGTGTTATATCTTTGCTGTTGTCTCTACTCCTGTTTGTGTGTGACTGATTGTGTGTTATATCTTTGCTGTTGTATGTGTGCTTGCGTACGGGGGAACACTTACTCTGGTGCAGGCGCCCACGAATAAAGCAGTTGCAGCTCCTCGGTAACACTTCCAAGGGTTGTACATTCACATGTGTTTCTTTAAATTAAAAGCGGCACGAAAGGGTTCTTAAAGTTGAACTTGCCTGGAGGACGCTTGGCAAATATCTACTAGGCAATGCAGGCTTGATGAGGATGACTGCTTTTTATCCACGAGTTGAGTTTATGAGTGTGTTGCACCACAGATGTTGCTCACTTTTAAAGCTCTGTTTTGTATTGGAACAGAATCAGACCATTGCGGTGATTGTTAATTGCACTCTTATCTTTTTGACCAATTTTTCATTGGGATACCTTATTGGGTTGAACAGCCATGCCAGGCTGGAGGCCTTTGCAATTCAAATAACAAAACTCTGGTTTTCTTGGCTGACCCCTATTTGCGCACGATTTGTCTAGATCGTATGCATGTACAACCTTTTTCTATTGAATGCCAGCGACCAGCTACTGTTGATTTTTTGAGAGTGTACATGTGTTTACAAAATGTTTATTGCACCGTAAGCTTGCTGGTAACATTGTAAAAGGGCCCCTCGTGACTTGGTAGTTCAGATCAGATCACTGTCTAAACCAAGCATTATACTCACATCATCAATGATTACAGTGGTACGATAAATGGCACAGGGTGCTGGTTCAAGTTTAGTTTAGGTTATACGCCCATCCCCGTTCATCCATATCCAGCAAGGGTGGAAAACCCTGCCTCCCCCAGCTTATTTACCAGATACTCTTAACACCTGCCAACCAGCAGAAATGCTCTCCATTTCTCAAATCATGAAAGCGGTAAAAGCACACTTGCACGTCCAACACAAACTAGGTCCTAAATCAAAAAATAAGTTTCAAACCATCGTCCACAAAATACTGCACAAAATACCAAGAACTGATCAAGGAAGGTATTGTCGAGAAAGACAAAATTTATTTTGGAAACACCTCTGGAGAAAGAAAATTGTCATGCTCTGCCGCACTGATTTGATATACAACCAAAAGTGTGCCGCTCAGTGCAACCACCATTTAAAAGGCCCACCAATCTGCCCCATCTGCCAGAAGCAAGCTAGACAGCACCTACCACATGCTGTTAGGCTGCAGTCACCCACTATCCTCAATGTAATAATTAATAACAGGCATAATGTTGCTGGACGAATTATTAAAAGCGTCAGACAATTCAGGGCGTGGCTGCAGTGCGGTTGATGTGGCTGAAGATGGCAGCCGCATTTAGAAGCAGGTGAAATGGCGGCTGAAACTTCCTGAAGGGACAATATCCCTGCCAACCACCCTTTCCTTGGTGTGGAGCAAGACCCGCATGAGGGTCCCATCGGAGGAGGTGACCTGACTAATCAGCATAGTGAATCTGGTCTGGCCCTGAAACTGATTGTCCGCTCTCTCTGGAAGGGGTGGAACTGTAACTGAGCCCTGCCTGAGACGTTGAGCTAACCAGGTGCTTGTTTGGTTTTGTTGTGTGTGGTAGGTGCCGTGGTCTGGGTGGGGGGCCTAGTTGCTCTTGTGGCTTGTGTGGGGCGTTTTAGGTGGTGAGGGGATCCTAGGTTAGCCATTAGTAGCCGCCCGTCAACAGGGTTCTTTGGCCATGTTAGCCTCTCTTTGCCGTGCTTCTATGCTTGCCGCTCTTGTCTCAACAACTGCAACTCTGTGCGTCTCCCCCCCGTTTTCGTGTGTTTGGCGT
>Ga0307963_1001979_pt1 | contig 16042 bp, 22 predicted proteins | sample OrgLakmetagen594_FD_201829 | JGI IMG/M metagenome (GOLD analysis project Ga0307963, IMG submission 201829) | Saline water microbial communities from Organic Lake, Antarctica - #594 | ecosystem: Environmental > Aquatic > Non-marine Saline and Alkaline > Saline | place: Antarctica: Organic Lake...
CAGTACTCGGCAGGCATGAGGTCCACCTGCGCAGATTTCAGCCCTATTTATAGCCACCTCTGTAATTGCCCAAAGTGCACACAAAGTTTTTGCCCACATATGCTTTATTTAACAGTACTCGGCAGGCTTGAGGTCCACCTGTGCAGATTTCAGCGCTATTTATAGCCACCTCTTTGGTTGCCCAAAGTGTACACAAAGTGTGTGCCCACGCATGCTTTATTTAACAGTACTCGGCAGGCTTAAGGTCCACCTGTGCAGATTTCAGCCCTATTTATAGCCACCTCCTTTGTTGCCCAAAGTGTACACAAAGTGTTTGCCCACACATGCTTTATTTAACAGTACTCGGCAGGCTTAAGGTCCACCTGTGCAGATTTCAGCCCTATTTATAGCCACCTCCTTTGTTGCCCAAAGTGTGTGTACACAGAGTGTTTGCCCACGCATGTTTTATTTAACAGTACTCGGAAGGCTTGAGGTCCACCTGCGCAGATTTCAGCCCTATTTATAGCCACCTCCTTGGTTGCCCAAAGTGTACACAAAGTGTGTGCCCACGCATGCTTTATTTAACAGTACTCGGAAGGCTTGAGGTCCACCTGTGCAGATTTCAGCCCTATTTATAGCCACCTCCTTTGTTGCCCAAAGTGTATACACAAAGTGTTTGCCCACACATGCTTTATTTAACAGTACTCGGCAGGCTTGAGGTCCACCTGTGCAGATTTCAGCCCTATTTATAGCCACCTCTTTGGTTGCCCAAAGTGTGTACACAAAGGGTGGCCCAGAAAGCCACGCCTTGCGTTCAGCATAGGGTTATAGCATAGGGTTAGCATAGGGTTATAGCAAAGGGTTATAGCATAGGGTTATTTACATTAGGGTTATAGCATAGGGTTATAGCATAGGGCCAAAACCATACATACGTATATACGGTGTATACACGGTATTTCAAGCAGCAACAGTGATGTTCAAAACCTGCGGTATTCTTGATATCGGGTTAAGGATAAGAGAAAATCCCGCAGGTTTACTTAACCCCTTGAACTTCCCTGAGCAGCAAATATACTTACGGTCATATACAGGCTTGGCCAGAACCGTACATATGCACCGTATATGACCGTACATTTGGTGGTTTCCCTGCCAAAAGTACCGTATATACACCGTATATATCTATGGTTCTGGCCAACCCTAGTCACATACAATGCACATGTACGGTGTTGGCCAACCCTAGTCATATACAATGCACATGTACGGTGTTGGCCAACCCATCAATGCTGAACACCTTTGCTCTCCTCGGTTGGTTTTAGAACACCCACTGCACTCATTTTTATGGAGAGTGCAGCAGTGGATGCCACACAACGCATCCTGTTTCGCCTCTCTTTTTTCCGCACTTGCCTGTGCAGAGCAGTGCCAGCCTTGGTCCATAGCCATGCCTGCACTTAATCCATAGCCACGCCTGCACTTAGTCCATAGCCACGCCTGCACTTAGTCCATAGCCACACCTGCACTTTGTCCATAGCCACGCCTGCACTTTAGTCCATAGCCACGCCTGCACTTTGTCCATAGCCACGCCTGCACTTAAGTCCATAGCCACGCCTGCACTTAGTCCATAGCCACGCCTGCACTTTAGTCCATATCCATGCCTGCACTTTAGTCCATAGCTACGCCTGCACTTTAGTCCATAGCCACGCCTGCACTTTAGTCCATAGCCACGCCTGCACTTAGTCCATAGCCATGCCTGCACTTAGTCCATAGCCACGCCTGCACTTCAGCATAGCCACGCCTGCACTTAGTCCATAGCCACGTCTGCACTTAGTCCATAGCCACGCCTGCACTTAGTCCATAGCCACGTCTGCACTTAGTCCATAGCCATGCCTGCACTTAGTCCATAGCCACGCCTGCACTTGGTCCATAGCCACACCTGCACTTAGACCATAGCCACGCCTGCACTTAGTCCATAGCCACACCTGCACTTTAGTCCATAGCCACACCTGCACTTGGTCCATAGCCACGCCTGCTCTTTAGTCCATAGCCACACCTGCACTTTAGTCCATAACCACGCCTGCACTTTAGTCCATAGCCACGCCTGCACTTGTTTCCATGTCAAGGATTGCAGTGGCAGAGCCGCGACACGCGTTTTCCCTTTGTCACTTTTTTTATACTTGCCTGTGCAGAGCAATGCAAGGCATGATTGGCTTCATAGCCACGCTCACACTTTTTCATACCAAGGAGTGCAGTGGCAGAGCCGCGACATGCGTTTTCCCTTTTGTCACTTTTTTTTATACTTGCCTGTGCAGAGCAATGCAAGGCATGATTGGCTTCATAGCCACGCTCACACTTTTTATACCAAGGAGTGCAGTGGCAGAGCCGCGACACGCGTTTTCCCTTTGTCACTTTTTTTTATACTTGCCTGTGCAGAGCAATGCAAGGCATGATTGGCTTCATAGCCACGCTCACACTTTTTCATGCCAAGGAGTGCAGTGGCAGAGCCGTAAAATGCGTTTTCCTCCCATCAATCCTTACACTACTTGCCTGTGCCGAGCAATGCAAGGCATGGTTGGCTTCTTCATAGCCACGCTCACACACTTTTCCATGCCAAGGATTGCAGTGGCAGAGCCGTAAAATGCGTTTTCCCTTTGTCACTTTATTTTCTACTTGCCCGTGCAGAGCAATGCAAGGTATGAGTCTGTCCAAAAAAAAGCGGCGTCGGCGCTCGGTCGCTGGTCGATCCCAGAACGGAGACAGTAGCGGCAGCTATGACACAGATGACGAGACTGACATTGCTCGGATGATCAGGAAAGAGGGTGAGTGTGTATTGGATAGGGTTGGCCAGAACCGTACTTATATACCGTAAATAACCGTATGAATTGTGCTTTCCCTGTCAAAAATGCCGTATATGCACCGTGTATATATATATATATGGTTCTGGCCAAACTTAGTGTTGGAAGTTGGGTCGTGGTTTGGATGAAGTATTCAAGAAGGGGGTGGGTTTGATGATGCGGATTTGGCGTGGAAGACCATGGCATTGATGGGGTTTGGGATGGTGCTAAGAGGCCGAGGTAGGAGGGTAAAATGGATTTTTTGGCTGGTAAAGAGGGTGGCTGTGACGTGTCAGAAGCTGACAAGCTTCTCACACACACACACACACACACATACACACACACACATGCAAGTAACTTAAGGGAAGGACGAGTGTGCGCAATGGAGTTGTGAGCTGAATTTGTTTGTACCGACTGTGCTACAGAGTGCTGTGGCAGAGGATTCCTGCGAGTACCTGGAAGTTATAAGATGTGAAAGATTGCTAAACTTGACCCAAGTTTGGGTGAGAAAAAGCGCAGCTGCAATCATTGTGTAAGGTGTTTTCAACCTTGAGGTGTATAGGCAGATCCTGCAAACTCTGAACAAGCTCATTCCCAACAGGACTGACGAGCTGCTTAAGATGTGTTATACAAGAGAGAGAGAGAGAGAGAGAGAGAGAGAGAGAGAGAGAGAGAGAGAGAGAGAGAGAGAGAGAGAGAGAGAGGAAGAGGGTGTGTTTAACGGAAAAGTTTTCCATGAAGTCAAAAAAGCTGGAGCTCGCGCGAATGTTGCGCAAAGCGCAATGATAAGTTTGCACCAGATGCTTAAAAAGCTGGCGTATCCAATTTGTTGCTGATGCAGACCCAAAGGAGACGCCCACACACATGGGTGTGCACACACGCATACACATACACACAAGTACGCAAACGCATGCGCTAAAACACACAACTTCCTTTTCCATTATTGATGTGCAGACCCAGGTATAAAAGAGGAGCATGCGCTGCTGTCAGGCAAACACACACACAAAAACACATGCGCAAACACACAATTTTATTTTCCATTGTTGATGTGCAGACCCAGGTCTAACAGAGGAGCATGCGCTGCTGTCAGGCAAACACACACACAAACACATGCGCAAACACACACAATTTCATTTTCCATTATTGATGTGCAGACCCAGGTCTAACAGAGGAGCATGCGCTGCTGTCAGGCACACACACACACACACACACACACAAAACACATGCGCAAACACACACAATTTCCTTTTCCATTATTGATGTGCAGACCCAGGTCTAACAGAGGAGCATGCGCTGCTGTCAGGCAAACGCACGCACACACACAAACACATGCGCAAACACACACACACAAACTTTAATAATACAGACCCAGGCCTAATAGAGGAGCATGCGCTGCTGTCGGATAGGCTCATCTTCCGTGACAACTTGGGGCTTCTGAAGAACATAGCAGGCTTTGCTGCTTTGGGTGCCAGTGGCAACCCAGAAGGCATGGGTACTGCCATACAGAAGCAGGTGCGTTGTTTTTGAATCCTGAGTTTGTGTTTAGTATATTGACAATCGTCATTAAGGGGGCATGGGTAGTGCCATACAGAAGCAGGTGCGTCGTGTGTTTTTTAATATTTGTCAATACTGAGTTTGTGTTTAGTGTATTTTGCATTGGGTGCAATTGGTAATCCAGGTGGCGTGGGTTGCGCCAGGGGTGCGTCGTTTGTTTTGATTTGTCCTCGATACTGAGTTTGTGATAAGTGCATTGTGCATTGGGCGCAAATGGTAACCCAGGAGGCATGAGTAATGCCATACAGAAGCTGGTGCGTCGTGGTTTTGTGAAAGCTTTGTCTTCAATACTGAGTTTGTGTTTAGTTTATTGTGCATTGGGCGCTGGTGGCAACCCAGGAGGCATGGGTAGTGCTATACAGAAGCAGGTGCGTCGCGGTTTTGTGAAAGCTTTGTCTTCAATACTGAGTTTTTGGTTAGTGTATTGTGCATTGGGCGCTGGTGGCAACCCAGGAGGCATGAGAAAGGCATACAGAAGCAGGTGCGTCGCGGTTTTGTGAAAGCTTTGTCTTCAATACTGAGTTTGTGGTTAGTGTATTGTGCATTGGGCGCTGGTGGCAACCCAGGAGGCATGAGAAAGGCATGCAGAAGCAGGTGCGTCGTGGTTTTGTGAAAGCTTTGTCTTCAATACAGAGTTTGTGTTTAGTGTATTGTGCTTTGGGCGCAATTGGCATCCCAGGTGGAGTGGGTAGTGCCGTGCACAGGCAGGTGCGTCGTGGTTTTGTGGAAGCTTTGTCTTCAATACTGAGTTTGTGGTTAGTGTATTGTGCTTTGGGCGCAAATGGCATCCCAGGTGGAGTGGGTAGTGCCGTGCACAGGCAGGTGCGTCGTGGTTTGTGGAAGCTTTGTCTTCAATACTGAGTTTGTGGTTAGTGTATTGTGCTTTGGGCGCAAATGGCATCCCAGGTGGAGTGGGTAGTGCCGTGCACAGGCAGGTGCGTCGTGATTTTGTGAAAGCTTTGTCTGCAATACTGAGTTTGTGGTTAGTGTATCTGTGCTTTGGGCGCAAACGGCATCCCAGGTGGAGTGGGTAGTGCCATGCACAGAAGCAGCAAGTGCGTTGTCATTTCATTGCGTGATGCGACTATAAGTCATACTTTCGTTATGAGCGTCGTGGACCTGATTTGTATTGGTGATGGTGGCAACTTATTTGGTGGCAATCTCAATTGGTGGCAATCTCAATTGGCGACGACACAGAGGCAGGCCAAATGCTCAGGGTCGGCCCTAAGTTCTGTCAGTCAGCCTTCCCCCCTCTTCCTTTCGCAGAGGTGTTTTATATACATATGCATGCCTAAAGACGCGCATGTGCACACAAAGACACACACACACATGAACACACACATACAGGTGAACACACACATGAACACACACACATACAGGAGCTCATGTTCACCAATCTGCACGTTGAGCAAGGTTCTGTATACATATGCATGCCTAAGGACGCGCATGTGCACACAAAGACACACACACATGAACACACACACACATACACACACACACATACAGTTGGAGCTCATGTTCACCGAGCTGCAAGTTGAGCAAGGTTCTGTATACATATGATGCCTAAAGACGCGCATGTGCACACAAAGACACACACACATGAACACACACACACACATGAACACACACATACAGGTGGAGCTAATGGTCACCAAGCTGCAAGTTGAGCAAGGTTCAGTATATATGCATGCCTAAAGACGTGCATGTGCACACAAAGACACACACACACATGAACACACACACACACATACACACACACAGGTGGAGCTCATGGTCAGCAAGCTGCAAGTCGAGCAAGGCTCGATAGGGGAGGAAGCTGGAGCACATTTGAAACGCATCCAGTCCCTTATCAACAGTGCTGCGCGCACATCAGTAGCTTGCCAAGAAGAACAGACGGCAATCATCAAGGCGCTGGAGGTGGAGGTGAGTGGTAGAGTATTTGTGCTTTGAACAAAACCCTGTTAATACCTGCGTCCTGCCAAGAAGAACAGACGGCGATCATCAAGGAGCTGGAGGCGGAGGTGAGCAGAAGATTATTCGTGTTTTGAACAAAACCCTGTAAACACATATGTAGGGTTGGCAAGAACCATATATATAGCTTGTGTATACGTTATTTTTGGCAGGGAAATCACCAAGTATACGGTCATTTACGGTATATATATACACAGTTCTGGCCAACCCTGCATATCTGCGTCCTGCCAAGAGGAGCAGGCAGTGGTTATCCAGGCGTGGGGGGGAGGAGAGTGGTAGAGCAGTTTCAGCTTCAAACATGTCAGGCGTGTGTGCCTTTGTCCTGCCACAAAAATGAACAAAAATGGTCACAAAAATCACTTAAAAGCGCTGGAGGTGGGAATGAGTGGTGGAGCATCTGCAGTGTATAAAAGGATCTGGCTTGCACGAATGCCTGGTAGTAAGAACAGGCAGCAACAAGAACAAGGGCACAAGGCTACCAAAGTGCTGTGAATCCTACTTGTTGCGGGGTGCCCAAATAATTAGCATGATTTGTGTGCGAGCATTGGGGCTTTGCGAGCCCAGCCAAATCGATGCATTTTTTGCGAGCTTTTGCAACTTTTTGGGCAACTCTGTGTGCCCTGATCTCCATAATAACCACCGCCTATACTGAGGGAGCTTGCAACTTATCAGGTCGCCCACATCTGTAACGGTAAAACGTTTTGGGTCAGTTCTTGACGTCCCAATTTGGCAGAGGGGTTTACACCCAGCACCTGCAGGCTGCAGCCAACGATGGACTGTTCCAAGTCAAAGTTTTCCGAGGCCAGGAATTTCCCAAATAGTTTGCGTGTTGAACAGCGCGAGCGCCCAAATAAAAATTAAACCATTTACTCACAGTACCACCAAAAGCCTTATGGTAATGCTGTAAAGTCAGGGGTGGGGGGTTACGGTACTGTACTTAGACGGGGTGTGTGCTGAAATGTATGCAGTATGCACGCCATAACGTGCTGAAAACATACGCAGCATGCACATCACAACATGACAACTCTCCCATACTGAACTTTGCTGCAAGCTCTTGCCGCTTTAGCTGTGTACCATCACAACATAGCACAGGTGTGTAGCATCACAACATAGCACACGTGTGTACCATCACAACATAGCACATAGCACACGTGTGTAGCATCACAACATAGCACATGTGTGTAGCATCGCAACATAGCACACATGTGTACCATCACAATGTAGCACAGCTGTGTACCATCACAACATAGCACACGTGTGTACCATCACAACATAGCACATAGCACATGTGTGTAGCATCACGACATAGCACACGTGTGTACCATCACAACATAGCACATAGCATACATGTGTACCATCACAACATAGCACATAGCACACGTGTGTACCATCACAACATAGCACATAGCACACATGTGTACCATCACAACATAGCACACGTGTGTAGCATCACAACATAGCACAGCTGTGTACCATCACAACATAGCACATAGCACAACTGCGTACCATCACAACATAGCACAGGTGTGTACCATCACAACATGGCTCACGTGTGTACCATCGCAACATCACAACATAGCACATAGCACACGTGTGTAGCATCACAACATAGCACAGCTGTGTAGCATCACAACATAGCACACGTGTGTACCATCACAACATAGCACATAGCACAGCTATGTACCATCACAACATAGCACATAGCACAAAAGTGTAGCATCACAACATAGCACAGCTGTGTACCATCACAACATAGCATACATGTGTAACATCACAGCATAGCACACGTGTGTAGCATCACAACATAGCACATAGCACAGCTGTGTACCATTGCAACATAGCACATAGCACATGTGTGTAGCATCACGACATAGCACACGTGTGTACCATCACAATATAGCACATAGCACACATGTGTACCATCACAACATGGCACAGCTGTGTACCATCACAACATAGCACATAGCACACGTGTGTACCATCGCAACATAGCACAGCTGTGTACCATCACAACATGGCATGTGTGTAGCATCACAACATAGCACAGCTGTGTACCATCATCATCCCTGCTGCACGACATGGCACACGTGTGTACGCTCACACACACACACACACACACACACACACACACGCACACAAGCACACACACACATACACACACGTGCATACACACACACTGCACACATGTATACACAAACACCCACATACACACGCATGCATGCACTCACACACATATACGCATGCACACACACATACGCACGCACGCACACATATAGGCACAAACACATATACGCATGCACACATACATACACAAACACCCACGTACACACACATGCATGCACTCACACACACATACGCATGCACACACACATACGCACTCACACACATATACGCATGCACACACACATACGCATGCACACATATATACACTAACACACACATACGCATGCACACAAACATACACAAACACACACATACACACACAAGAATGTACTCTTATTCACCACCAATTTTGTCCAACTGCTGCAGCTGCAGCTGGAGAGCCTTTGTCAAACTGCTGCTGCTGTGGAGCGCTTCTTCTGTGTCTGTCTGTGCCAAACTGCTGCAGCTGGAGCGCTTCTTCTGTGTCTGTCTGTGTATCTGTCAAACTGCTCCAGCTGGAGCGCTTCTTCTGTGTCTGTCTGTGTCTGTCAAACTGCTCCAGCTGGAGCGCTTCTTCTGTGTCTGCCTGTATCTGTCAAACTGCTGCAGCTGGAGCGCTTCTTTGTCTGCCTGTGTCTGTCAAACTGCTGCAGCTGGAGCGCTTCTTCTGTGTCTGTCTTGTCTGTCAAACTTATCAGTTCAGTGTGAAACACCTGAACTCAGGTTTTTGAAGTGTAGCATAAAGTGAGATGTTCTCACTTTCTGCTTTTCTCTGGTTTCTGCTTTCCTTCTCCATTCTTTGTATTCCTTGGAGAACACAACTCTCTCTTTAGTTTACTTCCCCCCCTCCCTTCCCTCTTTTCTATATTTTACCGGGTAGTCTTTAGTTTCCTCCCGTTTCTCCGGTTTCTCTGAGTTGTTGTGTTCTCCTTGGTAATAATGACAGAGCCCTATGCATCTCACGATGCAAGCGAAATATAACTGCTGCAGCTGGAGCGCTTCTTCTGTGTCTGTCTGTGTCTGTCAAACTGCCGCAGCAAGAGCGCTTTTTCTTTGTCTGTCTGTGTCTGTCAAACTGCTGCAGCTGCAGCTGGAGCGCCTGCAACCTCGCATATTACCTCCCCCTGTCAAGGAGGACAAGGACCACACACATGCACACAAAACATATGCATGCAAACATGCAAACACATGCACACACACAAACCACGATTTTGCTCTTACTATTGCAGTTAGTGCCTGCAACCCTGCATCACACCCCTCCCTGCCAAGGAGGACAAGGCCCACACACATGCACACAAAACACATGCATGCAAACACATGCACACACACAAACCACCATTTTGCTCTTACTGTTGCAGCTGGAGCGCCTGCAACCTTGCATCACACCCCTCCCTGTCAAGGAGGACAAGGCCCACACACATGCACACAAAACACATGCATGCAAACACATGCACACACACAAACCACCATTTTGCTCTTACTGTTGCAGCTGGAGCGCCTGCAACCCTGCATCACACCCCTCCCTGCCAAGGAGGACAAGGCCCCCGGCCCTAGCCTCCAGCAGCAGCAGCGTGATGCAGAGGAGGTGTGGAGGAAGCAGCAGCGCAAGGATGAGAGCGAGAGGCACGCTGCTGCTGTTGCTGCTGCTGCAGCTGAGAATGAGGTCAGTGGTTGTGATTGTGTTTGTAGTGCCATAATGCTGCTGCTGAGAAGGCACACTTCTGCTGTCAATGCTGCTGCTGCTGCTGCTGCTGCTGCGAGGATGAGGTCAGTGGATGCAATCGTGAAGTGTGTTGTGTAATGTGTGGTTGATTGTGGAAGAGGCATTTTGGTGGAGAAGAGGAAGCTTGCAGGCACACCGCATCCCACGTCTGATAAACGTGTGATGGGTGGCACATAGAATAGAATTCAAAAAGGCTAGCCAGAGCAAATATTTGAAAACAAATGCAGAGTATGTACGGTTACCATGGTTGGGGAGATATGCCCAATATAAGGGTATTGACCCTATTTGCCCAAGAGGGGGGGGGATTCTGCATGGGGACGACCGGTAATCTTAGCAGGGACACTCAAATGTAGGTCATTGTGCCAGCATAGGGGAATTAGGTTACACACATACATTCACAAGCACTACACCTCAAACGTACGGTTATACATCATCATGCATCACACATCACACATCATACATGGTCACACATGGTCATACATGGTCACACACGGTCATACATGGTCGCACATGGTCATACATGGCCATACACGGTCACACATGGCCATACATGGTCATACACGGTCACACATGGTCATACACGGTCACACATGGCCACAAATGGTCATACATGGTCACACATGGTCACACATGGCCATACATGGTCATACATGGTCATACATGGTCATACATGGTCATACACGGTCATACACGGTCACACAAGGCCATACACGGTCACACATGGTCATACATGGTCGCACATGGCCACACATGGCCATACACGGTCACACATGGCCACAAATGGTCATACATGGTCACACATGGCCACACATGGTCATACACGGTCAAACAAGGCCATACACGGTCACACATGGTCATACATGGTCACACATGGCCACACATGGCCATACACTGTCACAAATGGTCATACATGGTCATACATGGTCATACATGGTCACACATGGTCATATATGGTCATACACGGTCACACATGGCCACACATGGTCACACATGGTCACACATGGTCATACACGTGTGTTTGCGGTCAAGGTCGACCTCAAACATAGATGGCAGTGCCGCCAGGATGCAGCAGTCAGGAAAAGTGTCAGACGAATGCTGTCTACACTGCACGAGCGCACCATGCCTTCGTGCTTATGTACAAGTGTGTGTGTGTTGTGTGTGTGTTGTGTGTCCAAATGTGTGTATATATGTGTGTGTGTGTGTCCTAGTGGTGAAGCTGGAGGCAGACAGAAGGACTTTAGGAGCCGGTGCGATGGCTTTAGTGTAGAGATGAATGCACAGGTGTGCTGTGGTTCTGGTTGTGGTTGTGATTGTGGTTGTGGTTGTGGTTATGGTTGTATGGGGAAAAGCTTTGTGTAGTCATTAAGCAGATTGTACGTACTAGTAGAGTAGAGTGGAAAATCTGCTTCTTAAAAGGCTTTTGCTTTGATGAAAGGTTTGAGTGTTTTGCATACGTAGCGGCAAAGCTAGAGGCAGATAGGAGTATCCAGGGAAGTGATGCATTGCTTTCTAGAAGACAACGGTGAATTTGTAGGGTTGGCCAGAACCGTATATATGCACCGTATATGACCGTATATTTGGTGATTTCCCTGCCAAAAATACCGTATATGCACCGTATATATAAGGTCCTGGCCAACCCTATGAATGTGTGTTCGTGTATGTCTGCATGGTGAAGCACCACTCCCAAGGCTAGAATGGTGCAAATGAGCAGGAGAGCAGAATTCCCAAACGTCACACATACACACAGGCTGTCGCCACACGCTTTGTGGTGGCAGGTGCAGCAGCAGAAGCACAGATGGAAGCAGATGAGCATAACCCCTATTCGAGCATGTCTACACTTACGTACACACGTACACGCAGGCTGTTGCCACACGCTTTGCGGCGGCACGTGCGGCAGCAGAAGCGCAAATGGAAGCAGATGAGCAGAACCCTTATTTAAGCATATCTACACATACGTAAACACGTACACACAGGCTGTTGCCACACGCTTTGCGGCGGCACGTGCGGCAGCAGAAGCGCAAATGGAAGCAGATGAGCATAACCCCTATTCAAGTATATCCTTACATACGTACACACGTACACACAAGCTTTCGCCACACGCCCTGTGGTGGTAGGTGCAGCAGCAGAAGCAAAGATGGAAGCAAATGAGCATAACCCCTATTCAAGCATATCTACGCATACGTACACGCGTACACGCAGGCTGTTGCCACACGCTCTGTGGTGGTAGGTGCAGCAGCAGAAGCACAGAAGGAAGCAGATGAGCAGAACCCCTACTCAAGCATATTTTCATACGTACACACGTACACGCAGGCTGTTGCCTCACGCTTTGTGGTGGCAGGTGCAGCAGCAGAAGCACAGTTGGAAGCAGATGGGCATAACCCCTAATCAAGCATATCTACACATACGTACACGCGTACACGCAGGCTGTTGCCTCACGCTTTGCGGCGGCACGTGCGGCAGCAGAAGCGCAAATGGAAGCAGAAAAACAAGAAGAGCGGATGACAGTGTTCAGGGAGCAAAAAGAGGTGGCTAAAAGGGCTAGCACGCCCGAGCAAGCACAGTCTGGCATTCCACCGGTAACTCCTCCAGGTGGTGAGTAAAAGTGTGGGCAACGAAAAAAGAGACGCTTGCTAGCAGCACTCTGAGGGAAGGCGATGATTTAACAGGCTTGATCAATTATAGTCTGTCTCTCCTCAGGCAACCCCTCCAGGTGAGAGTTTTAAGTGTGGGTAAAAGGAAAGAGACACTTGCTAGCAGCAACACAAGGCTAGGCAATAACGCATGTGGCCAGCGGGGTGTGCGTAGCAAAGCGGAGTGTGCGTAGCAAAAGCACTGTGGGCAGGGTGGGGGTATATGTAGGGTTGGCCAGAACCGTTATTATACGGTGTATGCACGGTATTTTTGGCAGGGAAATTAGCAACAGTGCACTTGGTGACAGGATGCTCAGCAAGGTTGCTCAGGCAAAAATGAGGTTGCTCAGGCAAAGTAAAGGTAGCTCAGGCAAGATCAAGGTTCCCCGGGCAAGATCAAGGTTGCTCAAACAGAAATAAGATTACTCAGGCAAAATTGAGGCTGCTCAGGCAAAAATAAGGTAGCTCAGGTAGATCTAAGGTTACTCAGGCAAAATCACGGTTGCTCAAGCAAAATCAAGGCAGCTCAGGCAAAATCAAAGCAGCTCAGGCAAAATCAAGGCAGCTCAGGCAAATAAATAATTTTGCTCAGGCAAAATCAAGGTAAAATTAAGGTAGCTCAGGCAAAGTTAAAAGGTTGTTCATGCAAAATTAAGGTTGCTCAGGCAAAAACAAGGCTCAGGTGAAATTGAAGCCTCAGGTAAAAATGAGGCTGCTCAGGCAAAAACGAGGCTGCTCAGGCAAAGTTAAGGTAGCTTAGTAAATGCAAGGTTACTCAGGCAAAAGTAAGGTTGCTCACGCAAAAACGAGGTTGCTCAGGCAAAAATGAGGCTGCTCACGCAAAAACAAGAATGCTCAGGCAAAGTTAAGGTGGCTCAGGTAAATATATGGTCACTGAGGCAAAGATGAAGATGAAGTGGTCGTGACCAGGATGTTACAAGAGAGTAAAGAAAGAGGGAAACGCCGTCAATCTCGATCGTGGAATCACGGACGGGGAGGGAACTTGGCAAACACTTCACAGTTCCGTTCTGTGACATGCCTTTGTGTGTCATCCTACGTGCCTACGTGTTTCATCCTATGTGCTTACGTGTGTGTCATCCTACGTGCCTACGTGTGTCATCCTACGTGCCTACGTGTGTTATCCTGTGTGCCTACGTGTGTCATCCTATGTGCCTACGTGTGTGTCATCTTATGTGCCTACGTGTGTCATCCTACCTGCCTACGTGTGTCATTCTATGTGCCTTCGTGTGTCATCCTACGTGCCTACGTGTGTCATCCTACGTGCCTACGTGTGTCACCCTATGTGCCTACATGTGTCATCCTATGTGCCTACGTATGTGTCATCCTGTTTGCCTATGTGTGTCATCCTTTGTGCCTACGTGTGTGTCATCCTATGTGTGTCATCCTCCGTACCTACGTGTGTGTCATCATATGTGTGTCATCCTATGTGCCTACGTGTGTCATCCTATGTGCCTACGTGTGTCATCCGTACGTGCCTGCGTGTGTCATCCTACGTGTGTCATCATATGTGCCTACATGTGTCATCCTACGTGCCTACGTGTCATGTACTTTTGCTCCTATGTGCTGCCCCAATATGTGATCGTAACTGCGCCAGTTGTGTTCAAAGCCTGGCTCTGCTGCTGTGTAATGCTGCTGTGTATTGCTGCTGTGCTTGAGCAATGACCTGACCATAATGATGAGTCGAACAGGTTTCAGGCTTTGTACTGACTGTCTGAACTGCTCCTTGACAAACCAGCCAACCGCACTTGCACACATGCCCAAGTTCACCCAAAGCTCTCAGACGTCGCACACAAACTTGAACGCGAAAAGCATCCTTACAAACACACACACTAATACACACACAGGGGCCAGCACGCCAGCTGAAGACAGACGTGCACAGCTCGCTTCAGCAAAGGCACAAAAGCAGGAGTCAAAAAGCACCCCAAACTCTCGCAGGCTTGCCTACCCCACAGAGGCTCGTGTAAGCCCCCGTGTCGCCATATCTCCATGGAAACGAACACAATTACGCACAGTCAGCCGTAAGGCTAAGGGAGAGGTAGGATTGTATGGGGTTGTGAGTTTGTGGGTGTGGGTGTGGGTGTGGGTGTGGGTGTGGGTGTGGGTGTGGGAGTGTGTTTGTGCGTGTGGGTGGGTGTGGTTGTTGATGTGGGTGTGGGTGTGGGTGTGGGTGTGGGTGTGGGTATGGGTATGGGTGTGGGTGTGGGTGCTTCTTAACATTCCATCTTTTGGGTACCTACGACTGGATATGTGTGCGTCAACACAAAAGAAATTTCACCAACCTTCTTTGGCATAGGAGAGTGCCCGGCCAGGAATTCATGCATACCGTATGTAAATTAAACCACCCTCCCCTCAATGTTTTTGAGAGGGTAATTAAGGATGTAATGCTCATGTGTGGACACATGCAGGATGCTGCAGAGAGCACGCCCCAGCGCAGACTTATGAACACCCAGCGAAAACCTGCGATCCATTACATACTTGGCACACACACACACACAAACAAACAAACAAACAAACAAACAAACAAACAAACAAACAAACAAACAAACAAACAAACAAATACAAAAAAGCATTTGCTGTACGTACACATGCCGGGTGCCGCAGATAGCACGCCCCAGCAACTCATCAAGAATAATAATGAAGATAAATTTGCTAATTGCATATATTCACTGTGCTGCAGGTAGCATGCCCCAGCGCAATACTCTTTACACCAGAGCCAAAATTCAAGATCATACACTTATCTCTGTCCTCGGTCACTTTGTTGCCGGGGGTGCGCAGTTTTTTTTCCATTTGGATATACCCATACAAGAATGTAAAAATAAGGGTGGGCTATAGAAGATTTGAACTACTCAGACCGTAAAGTATTACTGAATGCTGTATGTGTATGTGCAGGTAAAGTAATACTAAATGCTGTATGTGTATGTACGGTAAAGTATTACTAAATGCTGTATGTGCACGTGTGGTAAAGTATTACTAAATGCTTTATGTGCACGTGTGGTAAAGTAATACTAATTGCTGTATGTGTATGTACGGTAAAGTATTACTAAATGCTGTATGTGCACGTGTGGTAAGTGTTACTAGATGCTGTATGTGCATGTACGGTGAAATATTACTAATTGCTGTATGTGCATGTACGGTAAAGTAATACTAAATGCTGTGTGTGCACGTGTGGTAAGTATTACTAAATGCTGTATGTGCAT
>Ga0307963_1001984_pt1 | contig 16030 bp, 20 predicted proteins | sample OrgLakmetagen594_FD_201829 | JGI IMG/M metagenome (GOLD analysis project Ga0307963, IMG submission 201829) | Saline water microbial communities from Organic Lake, Antarctica - #594 | ecosystem: Environmental > Aquatic > Non-marine Saline and Alkaline > Saline | place: Antarctica: Organic Lake...
AGTTGATAACAGTGCTGGAAAGGGCACGTCTGGTATGGACAAGTTTAGCAGCAAAGTTCACAGAGTGCACATGGAGCTTGGAGGCAAGCTTCTTAACTCTTTCAGAATCAAGACCCAGTTCTTTGAAAGGCTTCAGAGTGTGAGTGTTGTAGATGGTGCCACCCACACCCAAAAGGATGATGTGGAGAGTAATGGAGGCTCCTTGGAAAATGTTGCAGAGGTCTTTGTGCTGTTCCTTTGTGGCGTTCAGCTGGTTCTGAGTTCTTGTGTCCTCACAGTACTTGATCTCGACAGGTGGATGTCACGCCGAGGTTTGCTGAGGTCTTTGGGTCGATGCTGTCTGGGGTTGGTGGCTCTGCTGGTGGCCTCTGCTCTATCCTTTAAGGAGCCTCCGTTACCCTCCACACTCCACACGATCCTTTTGGGAGTGGGTTGCCATCTACAACACTCATACACTGGCGCCTTTCAAGAATCTGGGTCTTGGCTCCCAAAGAGTTGACAAATTTGATTCATATACATTCTGTCAGCTATTCTGCTAAACTTGTCAATAACAGGCGTGGGAATTTGATTGTACTCATCAGGAGCTGGTCTCAGGTCAAGCCTGCAACCCTCCTGATCCTTATTGACCTCTTGCTTCTCCTGTGTGGAGGAGTTGTACCCAAAATAGCTCCTAAAGGAACCCTTAATTATGTGGGGAGTGGTTTTTCACGTGCCTGGGTAGACTTTTCTACTATCTTTCTCTTTACCTGCGCTGTAGTATTAATAGTATACCGTAGAACACATACCAGTATACCGTAAAACACATTTGCAGGTCACGATAAGCTTTTCATTCCGAGCGCCCTGACTGGTAGATCAGTTGACCTCTTACGAGTTTTCAAAGGTGATCTGACCACAAAGCGGCTTTTGTAACTCGCTTATGATTCTGGCACTTTTGTGATTTAAAGGGCAAGCCAATGAGTGCCTCAACTTGACAGTTTTTGTCCCCTTTTTCCTCTAGCCATCTCCTGAGAGAGATCTTGCTTGCCCCAATACTTACATATTGTGAAATTTCCTGCAGAAAGTGGATTTGCAAAAGCTCCCTGGTGCCAGCGGCGTACCAGGGGAGTTTTATTAATTTGGGAATGCGAAGGCTTTTACCACACTTGAAATGCTGCTCACTACCGCCCATACCTAATTGACAGGCATGCCTTGGGAGTGTAAAGGGCCCCTGACACTTGTAGTGGCACATGTAGTGGTGGCCAGAAGTGTGTTTCCATGAAAATACCTTTTTCCGGATTGCTTTGCAACCGTTATATGTTTATGATTTTATAGTAACTCATAAACATTATCATGAAATTATAGAAATCACACACTGGATTTTGACGCAGGTTAATAACAGGTGTCTGCATAGAAGACCGGGTCTAAAGAATGCAAGGACAGCTTGCTAGTGTCAGTGGTAGAGGCCATCTGCTGCACTGCCAAGGGGCAAAGAGGAGACAAGCTGCCGTGTCAACCCGTGCTTACTCCGGTTCCTCAGTGTCCCCTCCGTTAAAAGGGAAGCATTTTCTGCACATCGATGATTTTTCCACCGAGGAGCTGCGAGACATGCTGGACCTGGGTCTGAACGCGAAGCAGAAGCTCAGCAACAAGCAGGACACGAGCTTCAAGCCTTTCCTCGGCTATTCAATGTGCATGATCTTCACCAAGCCATCGGCGCGGACACGCATCTCGTTCGAGACGGTAGGAGACATGTGCACGCTCAATCTCACGAGTGAGGAGACATGTGCACGCTCAATCTCGTCTCTTTTCAAGTGTGAGGGAGTTAGTTGCATGCCCCTCCTTAAAGCAATGCTAGGGTGTATGCGTGGTACGCTTGAACGTCGCTGCACAGTGGCTCAACCCTGTTGCAGAGCACAGTTCTTTCTAAACGCAAGAACAAACTTGCTTTGAATGAAAGCATTCAGAGTTACTTAATGCCAGTATCAACGAATTCCAGTGTCAATGCAAATGAAACATTCCACCTCCCACGTGTTTTTACATTAGAAGCAAACTTTGTTGATGTCCATGCACGTGCATACAGGTTAAGGCATTGGTGAGTCTTGACCAACACTGTGCAGGTGTTTGCCCAACGGCGCACAAGCTGCTTAAAGTATATCTTTTTGCCTGTATAGACACCCGCCCTCAATTGTCCATGCTTTCACGACAGGGCTTCAAGCTCATGGGAGGAGAGGTTATCATCCCTGATTCCATTAGCATTGGCAAGAGGGAGCCCACCAAGGTAGGGGAATGGATTAATGTTAAGGAAAGGTATCAAGTATGTGTTGTAGTGTGACTGCCACCTTATCGTGCAAGGAAACACCTTATTATGCGAAGAAAGCACCTTATTGTGCAAGAAAGCACCTGCAGAAGTAGTTCACTTTGCCTGTGAGAAAGTGACATTAGCAGAAGAAACGTGCACGTGTGAGCTATCCTGGAAATACCATTTGAACACTGGCCCTCATCAAGCCTGCCTCTGCATAACAAAGGAGCATGCAGCCGCTGGGAGCGCTGGGTTGTGACACCTCTATGCCATGAACGTGGCATTTGCGTGCAGTAGAATCGGTATATCGTTGTGTGAAGCCGCAACATGCGCTAACGTGCTGGCCAAGACGGCTACCGCATCTGTCCAACTGCAGCCCTGACACATCCACTGGCTGCTCCCCCTCAGCACAGAGGCCACCCTCACCCCATGCTTCACACTACTGCAAGTGCTGGGTGAGGGTGGCCTCTGTGCTGAGGCCGGACAGCACCCTTTGCATGCAGTAGATTTGTATGTCCCGTACGATCAAGTTGCAAAGGCGTGCTGCTTACTCAGGCATCAACAATTTTACATATATACACCTGCACTAACTCAATAGTATTCATATTCATACACGATACACGCACATATATGCACGTATACACAGAGAAACACACTCGCATCATACGCCACTCCTTACACAGGACATAGCACGTGTAGTGTCTCGCTACAACGATGTTATCATGGCTCGCCTGAATGGCCACGAGGACTTGCTAGAGCTGGCAGAGCACTCACGCGTACCCATTATCAACGGCCTCACCGACTACAACCACCCATGCCAGATCATGGCAGATATGATGACCATCATAGAGGCCAAGGGGAAATTTGAGGGCCTGAAGGTGGGCTGGCTTCGTCCCTTGTACAGGCTCGGAGTGCTTTGTTTGTAGGGCCTCAATGCTGAGTTTTGGTGGAATTACCCGCAAGATCTGCAAATGATAAGAAGGTGCTGAAGCACGAGATGCCTATCCTTGGACCTTATCAGACAAGATTTTAGTCTTTACAGGTTGTATAAGGTGGGCACGTGCTGTGTTGCTGTGTTTTGGAAGATTGAAGCGCAGACTGAGCCGTCACAGTGCAGGATGTTTTATGGTGGGCTGGAACGTGTGGTGGAACGTGTGGTGGAACGTGTGTCCATAAAGCTTTGTGTTCTGTCACGTGTATGCAAATGTTGAGGGTGAAATTTGTTAAGAGAAGCAACATGGCTTCCATATAGAACTCTACCGTCTAGCAGTTCCCGTCCCCCTTATGCTACAAATCCCAAATGCATGCTCATGCTCATACTGAGCTTCCATGCCAGATGCCTGCGTGCTATGAGCAACCCTTCACTGGATTTTAGTCTGGCTTACAAATGCACACGCACTACACGCAGGTTGTTTACGTGGGAGACGGCAACAACATTGTAAACTCGTGGCTGCGCCTGTCGATGCGCTTCGCCTTTGACTTCACGTGCGTGTGCCCCCCCGGGTATGAGCCCCACCAAGAGACGGTGGACCTGGCCAGGGCAGCTGGACTGTCAACAATCACAGTGACTAACGACCCCAAGGTCGGTCATGTATCCTGAGGCTCTGCGTGCCGTGCTTCCTGTCGTGCGTGCTGTCCTCTTATGTCACTGTCGTTTTCTTGGTGTAGCGTTGGCCAGGTCCGTTCATGCTACCTTGCATATAAGTTATGCATACAGGCTACAGACACGGTGAGGCAGGCTCATTGATTCCTCACACTCATGCACACCCAAACTGGCAACTTGTACGCACGTGTTTGTTTGCAGGAGGGTGTAAAGGGCGCAGATGTGATTTACACGGACGTTTGGGCCTCCATGGGCCAAAAAGAAGAGGCCGACAAGAGGAAAAAGGACTTTGGAGACTACCAGGTGGACATCGATGAATACCTCCCTGAATAATTAGTGGCAAATGTCTTACCCTAAATAAGCTGGCTGGAAGAACAGTATCCCTGCGCTGCCTGTAACATACAGTGTAAGTCTCGTAAGAAATTCTGTATGCAAAAGGTTTCCATTGTAAGGACACCTGAGCTTGAGCCTCTGTGTACTTAGTTATCGTGTTATGGTGTGTGTTTGACGCTGTTTGCATTTGTTTGACGAGGGCAAAGAACTCAGTGCACCTGCATAGCAAAGGGTGGCCATTGTCTTAACGCCACCAGAGCTTGCTGCATGGCACGAATTTCTTTTCAGCTCTGATGGTAGTTGACATAAGCCTTCATAAAGACGTTGAGTGCTTTCAGGTTCGCTCCTCAGGAACTGTGATGGATCTGGCAAATAGTCTGGGAAAGCATGCTCTCCGATCTCCCTGTGTGTGTGCCTTGTCCCTTCTCCATTATTTGCACAATCGCAGACCGCATTGTTAGCGTCAATCAGGAGTACCATAAAATTCAACACACACATATTTGTGTTGCTGCAGGTCAACAAGGAGATGATGGAGCGCACCGGCAAGGACACCACCTTCATGCATTGTCTACCAGCAGAGCGGCCATGGGAGGTCACAGATGAGGTCATCGAGTCTGCTGCGTCTGTGGTATGGGCCCAGGCTGAGAACCGGATGCATGCTCAAAATGGAATTCTCCTGCACTGCATGGAGCACCTTTGACATGGGGTGTAACCTGGAGTGTCATATCAGTTATTAGTAATATTTACCTGTCTGGTGTAGAGCATTTTCATGATGTAGGTGCGTAATGCTTTCTGATGTAGATCTGGACTGATCAAGGGGGTTGTTTCTGCTGTTCCCAGGCATGCTGGATGTATTCACATTACCAGCATAGCCTTTTCTTTCTTCTTTTCTTAGGGTGTACTGCTCCTGGCTGCTGAATCTTGCAAAATTGTCTATATTGGGTATAACTAGATGTACCTGATCCCTACTGGATTCATCATTTCAAAGCTGTCCATGCTGTCCATTTCTGGACTAACTTCTTATTTCTCAACAGTGTTCTACATATTGGCAAACATATGTAGCAAAAATACTTTTTGCTTTGCAGGGTTTCTGAGTGAGCATATGTTCAATCTCACATGACTCATATAAATAAATTTGGCTCAATATTAAGCAAGATAATAGGGTTTGGAGGTGAAGGTGGCCATCACCACATTAATTGTGGACAAAGGTCTGTCACGCCCAATCAGTGGCAGCGACAAATCGTGTGACAAGCAGTTAGTTGGCTGACAGTCGATATTTTGTTCAAGAAGCTGGATGCGCCAGCCTTGTTCATAAACGGTGGTGCCTTTGGACAAAGAAGCATCCAAGGTGGAAAAAACTTCCAGCAGAGGAATAAGTTCTTTGCATTGATCAGTTTTTGTGTTATATCCTGCTTGTATTTGCAGTGATGGTGACTTGATCTGACAGGTCAATACAGCAACGATAACTGGAAATTAATAGCAATATCTGGCAGAAGCTGCATTTGTAAATTGAGGTTAGGGGTGGTTTCTGTGCATGGCTGTATTGGTTTGATTTTGGGCGTGTTACATAGCCCAAACCCTTAAAATATTCTGGAAAAAAAAGGCCTAATCCCATAGGCTGAAGGGAGATAGCTAACTCCCTGGAACTGCGAGGCTAGAAAATTGAAACAGAAGGAAGGAAGAAAGAGAGCAGGAGAGGCAGGCTATAAGGTTTTACAAAGAAAGGCCTTCAGTTAAGAAGTGCGACCGCTAGCAGGAGAGGCAGGCTAGAAGGGAAAGGAAGCAGGAGCGGCAAATAAGTTGTTTTCGACCTCTTTCTCAATCACCATGATAGTCAGTCCTTCTCTCTCACCTTCGCCATTCCTTTAAAAATCAAATGATAAGGTTTACAAGGTTATAAGCTTTTCGACATTAAACAAGACAAAATAGACGTCAATGGTGCATAGAATAAGAAATGCAAAAAAGGTCTGTCAGAGTTTTATTAGCATATGACAGTGACGTATTTTCTTCTGTGTTCTGCGGTATGCTGCCTGCCATTGTAATTGCCGCCACAACCAGTCAGTCAGTACCCGTAGTTATCTCAACTGCAAATCGTATCCCCGTGTGTGGTGGTCTGTGCAGCTCAAATCCTGCAAGTCATTAAATCTATTTTTGCTGCTGTGCCTGCTGTAGCAGCAGTTGCTGATACTGTGTAGGGGTCAACGACATTGGCGGGGGAGATGGTTGCGGCTGCAGCTGTTGCTGTTGCTGTTGCTGTTGCTGCTGCAGCTGCTGCTGCTGCTGCCGCCGTTGCTGCATCTGTAGCATTTGCATCGGTGTGATCATGCCTACTGAAGAAGCTTGGGGCACCATGCCACTCTGGGGCTGGAGGACCATACCCTGCGAGGACATGGCTTGCGATTGAGACCCTTGATGTTGATACAACATGCTTTGGGGTACCATGCCATGAGATTGAGGCACCATCATTCCCTGCGACTGGGGCATGCTGGTGGCACTAGGTCCCTGTGAGTAGTAAGTGGCTTGCTGTTGCTGCTGCTGCTGCTGCTGCTGCTGCATGCCTAGCATTTGTGCCTGCCGCTGCTGCTGCAGCCTGGCTGCATTCTGCTGTTGCTGCTGCTGCCGCTGCAGGAGCAGCTGCTGCTGTTGGAGAGGGGTGAGGCTGCTAGCGAGTGGTGCTGCCTGGGTATCCTCAGCCACAAGCTGCTTGAGCATGTCTTGACCGTGCTGCCCGTACACCTGGATGTGACACAGATGGTCACAGAAGCTGCTTAAGCAATCTGGACTTTGCTACCCTTGCACGTGGATGACTCAGAGACACAGATGAAGGGTCTTGTGGTCCCGCAAGGGTAAGGAAGGTGTGGGGTGAAGCACATGGAGTGGTATGACTATTGATGTATTGACTGGTCGAGGAGCAAGAGAAATGAGGAGCACACACGCAAGATAGATGGCCAGTCTGTTAGGTCTGGCAAAAGTGTAGGAGCACGCAGTCGTTACAGACAAGGTGGTGACACACAGAGCACACGGGCACAACAAAAGCTCCATGTGGGGCGTAGGCAGATGTGAGAAGAATTGATACACATGACAGTTTACATGCCACAACCACTGTTGGTTGACTGTAGGCCGGGCTTGCGTAAAACGCTCATCTCATCGGGCTGCAAGCTTAAAGATCCTCAGACGACATATCAAGCACCCCTCTCACACTGATGAAGGAGTGCTCACTTTCTGTCCCTCACCCCTTTTTTAGTACCGTAGGTCCATGATCACTTCGTGATGACACCAAATAAACAACATAGTTCGTTTTTGGTTCGTAAGGGGGCCTGTAGGTTAATTTCCATTTCGCTCTAAGTTTGTGAGGGCCTCTGCCAGGGTTAACTTCTCACTCCGTGGGTGTGTTTAGCACCCCTGGCTGCTGCTGGAGAGGGTGTTGCAATGAGGGAGCCTGCTGCTGCTGCTGCTGCTGCTGCTGCTGCTGCTGAGAGGGCTCAAGAACAGGGCCAGGGAATTCACACTGGCACGCTGGGAGGCCATTTTTTGAAAATGCCCCCAAAATCACTATTAAATGTTAAAATTTGACATCCGATCCAGTACAAAGAGGGCTCTGAGAATTAGTGGAGAGTTATGCCCTTGACTTTTAAATTACCTGAAGTAATCGTATTCCTACTGTAATGTTCTCCACTAAACATTCTATGGTCCTCTCCTTCAAATTATCCGCTTCATGCGTTCTGTCCAAAACACCATCCCCTTCCCCTCACTAAAACAAAGTGCATGCGTGCATGCGTGCGTGCATGTGTGTGCGTGTGGTGTGTGTGTGTGTGTGTGTGGGTGGGTGTGTGTGTGCGTGTGGTGTGTGTGTGTGTGTTTGTGTGTGTGCGTGCACGTGCGTGCCTTTGTGCCATCCAAACCTCGCACACCTGAACCACTTGTGCAGCCAGCTGGTGCTGTAAATGTTGCTGCAACTGGTATGCGGCTTGCTGGTACTGCTGGGCCTGCAGTGTGTTGCCCTGACCAGCCTGCCGTAAGCTTCCAAAGGCAGCCAAGTATTGGTGCATCCGTGCCCTGGCTGCTCGATACTGCTGCACCACAGAGACCTGTGGAATGCGTGAACGGCATATGACTGTTTAGCGTTTTTTTTGGCAGGAGGCGACTCAGTTGCTTTGTGTGAGGAAGCAGGAGCGGCATGTGTGTGCGTGTGGTGTGTGCGTATGTGTGTATGTGTGTATGTGCTCGTACGTGTGTGTATGTGTGTGAGTATGCATGCCAGCCCTGCGTATTTGTACTCCTGAATTTGGAGCACGCCAACAGGGTAAGAGCAGTGAGAAGATGGGCAGGCAAGGTCATTCGACTTCCTCCACATACAAATACCAACACCTCCGACAAGATCGTTTCCACCCCCAAAACATGTGGAGGGATCGCGATAAAATTGAAGTAGTAATGCAACTGGGATACCTTTGGCAAATACCAATATTGAAAAAAGGAGGAATCATACCCACCTAAAAGAAGGGTTGGTACCCTTGCTGGTATATCGAACTTCCAGATCACATAACTTAAGACTACCACTATTTTTCAACAACTCACCTCTACTTGCCTTATATGGTAAGATCTAGACAACATGCAACTTATAAAAATGAAATTCCCCTCCTGTGGGGGTGCAACGGAATTTGTACCACAGTTAAGATACACCGTTTTACGGGCATAAGGGTGATTATATATATGTATATATGTATCGGTATATATATATATCTAATTCCCGTATAATGGTATGTGCCGCTCCCAAGTGGTGGTATGAATTCTTTCATCAACGTTTTCGACCCCCGGTCAGACCTGAACAGAAGTTGCCGGGGTAGAGGCGCTAGATTGCTGCTTCAGCAGTCGCTGTTGGAGAAGGGCTTGTTGCTGCTGCTGCTGCTGCTGCTGCTGCAATTGCTGCTGCTGTTGTGGGTTTATGGAGTTGCGAGGTCCACTTCGTGCAGACTTCTTCTGGCTCTTCTTCCTGAGGAATTTGTAGTACATGAGCAGCACATGTATGTACAAATGTGTGTATGTGTGTGCGTGTGTGCATGTGCGTGTATGTGCATGTGTGTGTGCGCATTTGTACATGTGTGTGTAAACGTGAGAGAGCCAGCGGTAGAACTGTGCGCAAGAGGAACACCCCAAGGCAGGCTACTACACAGAATGCACACACCAAAAAAAATTTGCACAGTCACGTTTTACCTGTGCTTTCTGTAGGCAGGTATTTGAGATTTGCGCTGCTCACATAAGCATATGTGTCGGGGTCAACGCAATAAGCAGGGGTAGGGGGGTGGTGTGAAGGCACTTCTGCAGCAGTTTCTTACTAGTGGCCATAAGTGTGAAACATAATAGCTCTGTGCAAGACCCTCAGGTTCTCTACCTGCGATTGCCATAGCTGTCATCGCTATCCACTTCCTCTTCACTAGGTCCACTGGAAATATCATCGGAGGCTAAAGTAGCATAGTCCTGCCGCACACGCACAGAGCCCGAGCGCCTGCATGCGTGTGTGTGTGTGTGTGTGTGTGTGTGTGTGTGTGTTGTGTTAAGAACAACTGGTGCTTTGCTCTTAGGACACTCGATGCATTATGATTCTGCCATGAATTAACTTGCGTAGGAGCATGAAGAAAATGTGTGCCCATTCCATCCTTGCATGTGCCCGCACATGCTGTGCTGCATATGCTCACATACTGTATGCATAAAAACACTCTTTGTACACATGTGTATGCATTTTGCAAACTAAGTACACAAAACGTAACAGTACATCACCCATTCTCCTGCATGCACACACATACACACATACACATTCTCACCTGCACCCACCCACCACCCAGTCAGCCTACCTAGCTTAACCCGACACACACACTCATGCAGGCACACCCCACACCTGCCCTTGGCTTCAGCACGCTGTGCACGGGCAGCTGCCTCCTCTGCCTTCCGTCGCTCCTCCTCTAGGCGGCGGATATCTTCAGGGTCTTGCTCTAGGTCCCAAGGGTTCACCTGCGTCCATACGTTGCGTCTAAATGTGTCAAGGGCTTAAGTGTCAAGTGTCTTAAAGTTTAGGGTAAGGATTAAAGTATGAAGGCTTTATCTGAATTTGCGCGTTGCATCAAAGTGTCAAGGGTCCAGTCCCCAAGGGCCTTAGGCCTCCCCGCTGAACATAGGCAGCGCGAATAGTTAAGGCGTTTCAGAGATCAATGTACTTTTTTTAAAGATGTACACACAAAACATCTGCAGGGACAATGGCCTTCACCCAAACTTAGCTAAGACGTTTTAGAGACCAATGTACTTTTTGGACAGATGTACAAACAAAACATGCTGCAGGGATAATGGCCCTCACCCAAACTTAGCTAAGGCGTTTTAGAGACCAATGTACTTTTTGGACGGATGTACAAACAAAACATGCTGCAGGGATAAAGACCTTTACACAAACTTAGCTGAGGCGTTTTAGAGATCAACGTACTTTTGGACAGATGTATACACAAAACATGCTGCAGGGATAATGGCCTCCACCCAAACATAGCTAAGGCGTTTTAGAGATCAATGTACTTTTTGGACAGATGTACACACAGACAACCCTGCTGCAAGGATTATGACCTCTACACAATGGTTATGAGGGAGACACACGGGAACAGGTTCCCTGGCCGACACTTTGAAACACACAGCATCCCACGACATTTTGCACGGTCACCATGCTTCACAAAAAGCAAAAAGCAAACACAATTTACTTTCTTCATCAACGTACTCCGTCTCATAGCACACAAGTTACAGACAAATGCTCTTGCATTTAAACGCATATCACCCCCCCCGCAAATGTACAAGTGCACACACCCACACCACACACCTTCCCATGACTTCCCCCATCCTTCAGATCCCAGAGCACGTGTATACTACCCCAGGGATCAGCAGGAGAAGCCATGCCAGGGTTTCCTGAGGAGGGTTGGTTTTCTAGGAGGCTGTTGTGCTGCACTGTGCCTTTAACCCAAGCACCGCCCGCTTTTGCACCAGCCTGCATGACCAAAGGTGTGTGTATGTGTGTGTATGCGTGCATAGCCTATGTAGCCTATGTAGCCTATGTGTGTACGTGTGTGTATGTGCATATAGGTATGTGTGTATGAGTGCATGCGTGTGTACATGTATGTGTTTGTTAGACGGACGGAAGTCAAAGGGCAGACTTTTTTGGGCAAGCGTTAGGCAGTTAGCACAAAGCGTGTACGCACACTCATGCAGCAACACAGAAATGTGATTACGTGTGAAAAGCTGCCTCCCACACACATGTTCACACACAACAAGCACAAGCTAGCAGACCCACGTATAGCCTTGCTACTTGAGAGGATATGCAAAGGTCATTGCAAAAAGTAGCAGCACAAACGCACACACACACACACGAACACAAAATCACACCCACACCTTTGCCCCCGGAGGGCGGTTACATATACACAGACACACACGCACACACACACACGCACACACACACGCACAACCTCATACCTTTGCCCCCGGATGGTGGTAGCGCACACGGCTGCCCACCCTCCAAGGCTTTGCCAGTGCTGCCTCAAACACAGCCGGCCGCAGCGCAAACTCTGGCAGGCTGGCGTCTATGTGGATGGGCAGCACCACAGGATCCCTATACACACACGGAGAGCAGCACTGTCATTCAGACCTCGAGGCCCTAGATGGAGCTGCATGATGAGGCAGGTGAGAGCTCTGTGCTTGGTTGCGTGAGTCTGCTGCAAGACAGGCTGAATGAGGACATTTGCACTTCAATACTTTCCACAGCTGTGCGCGTGCGCGCGTGTGTGTGTGTGTGTGTGTGTGTGTGTGTGTGTGTGTGCCATGGCAGCTGTCAAACGCAAGTCTATCAACACCCAGCCAGCTGACAGAGCTATTGGCTACATATTTGAATGCTGTAGGTGAGCAGAGCCTCTGTGTGCGTGTATGCCAACAAGTTTTATCACAGAGGTGAAGCACAATGCTGCATGCAACACACTTGCCATTGAGGCAGCACACACGTGCTGCACCTTATATTCAAGACCGACCCGTATGTATGATGAAAGTAATTCAATTATAACTCTTCTTGCCTCCACGACCTCCACTACCCTGCTGCTGCCTTACTGGCAGTATGCAAACTTTTGCCCCCCCTCCTCCCCCAGTGCAGGACAGTGCCCTCAGGAGATCACACATAAAAAAACACACGCACCTTCCCTCCTCTGGCACCCACTCCTCTCCCTGGCCTGTACCACTCTGCTGCTGTCGCATGGGCTGCATCAGCATCCACATGCATGGGGGGCGGCCACAGCTGGGGGGCAACGGGGGCTGCTGAGTGGGGGGGCGTGCATTGGCCGCCCCCGCTTCCTATAACAGCACGACAAGAGCATGTTATGTAGGTTGGAATAGTGGGTGGGTGTGTCGTTTGTTGCCCTCCATCTTCACCCCTTCCCCCCCCTGCACCAAAGAGACACGAGCTGCAGGTGAGGGTTGAGTGGGAGTGAGAGCGATGCACCTTTTGTAGCCTCCAACACTCCCTCCTCCCTCCCCCCCTGCAACAGCAATAACAAGCTGCAGGTGAAGTATGAACACGGTTACGCCCTTCTTAGGCCTCCTCCTCCCTCTGCAACAGAGCCAGCAAGCTTGGGGTCATGGCAGGGACAGATTGCAAGGGTCTTCATGTTACAATGGCTGGAAAGGAACAATTGACAGATTACAAAAGGGTCTTCATGTTACAATGGCTGGAAAGGACATTGATAGTTCCTCCCTCCCTCCTGCCATGAAGTAGAGCCAACGGCCATTCTGCTTGGTAAGGATATCTATGTTTATGAGCTAGGGATCCACACAGGCACCCACTTCCCTGCATACACAGCATGCCACAGCAAGGGGAACGGCTAAAGCCTGCGCTTGACGGATTGGCGTAAAAGCTGCTTCTAGACTTTACGTATAATCATTTGACTTCACGCTTATCAATGTGTGGGTGCGGCAATACTACCTGCGCAGCTTACGTTTCTTTTGCACTGCCGCTTTCTCACCTGTGCTGAGCTGCCCCCAGCACTCAAAGAGACAAGCTTGCCAGAATGGTGCTGGTGGTCTTGATTGGAAGGATGAACGGGCTGATGATGATTGCTGCTGTGAGCGAGCGTGTATGTATGTGTGTATGCGTGTGGGTGCTTGTGTGTGTATGCATAAATGTGCATGTGCGTATGCGTAAGTGGACGTGCGTGTATGTGTGTTAGAGTGTGTTTGTGTGCTTAAGCGTATGTACGTGCATGAGTGTGCGTGTAGGTGTGCATGTGACATGAGCCCAGACAGCAGGCATTTAGGCAAAGTGGGTCAGCTATGATCACAGTCATGGGATACCATACTGCGTTGATTGCATGGAAAACCAATTTCGGTTCACATGGCTGCATCTCAGCTCTGCTCATGCAAGACCGGGTGCCAGCAGCCCACCTCACAACTCCTGTGCGCAATTGCTCAACAACGTGCGCCAGGCTGGCACCATGCAAGTGCACTTAACTGTACCCACCTTAAACCATCCTCCCTAAACGCTAAGCCATCTGCAGCCACTCCTGTTGCAGCTTCACCCCCGCAGCCATGCAGCTGCTCTCCCCCCCCCTCAGCCTTGACCTCCACGTTTGCCCCCCCCCCCTCCTCGTATTTTGAGCTCTGCTTGCCAGGCCCGTCCCAAGGCTGACCAAGGCAGCTACTGGGCGAGGGGTAGCTGTGCGCGAGTGACAGTATGTGCGTGTGTTGTGTGTGCGTGTGTGTGCGTGTGAAAGTGTGCATACGTGTATTGAGTGTGCGTAAGTATGAGAGTGTCTGAGCGTGTGAGTGTGTATTGAGTGTGTGTGCACGTGTATGAATGTGCGCGCGTGTGAGAGCGTGTGCATGTGAACGTGTCATATGTAAAGATGCAGGAAGGAGTCAACATAAGCATTAATAGCTGTAGGATGATGTGCAGCCACACTACGGATTCCATTGAGCGAGCAAGGTGGATAAGGACGACATACATAAAAAAATCTTGCTCTGATTCTGGCTACAGGCGCTGTGTCCTTTGGTTTGGCCTGCTTGAACTGAGACGTCAGCTGCTCAGTTCCACAAATAATGTAAGCCCATGCAAAACTTTTGTACCACAACATATTGCAGGACAACGGCACCAGGCTCGTCACTCATTTGTGGTAGGTTGCGTAGGCAAAATAGCTTTCAAGACCACTGCACGACACTACTCTCAAGATCACTGCAGCAAGACGCCGTGCTGGACAATGGCACCAGGCTCAATACTCACTTGTAGGGTTGGCCAGAACTATATATAAACAGTGTAAATACGGTATTCTTGGCAGGGAAATCACCAAATATACGGTCATGTACAGTATATATATATACGGTTCTGGCCAACCCCACTCACTTGCGGTAGCCCAGGCAAACTATTTTCAGTCGCTGCACGGGGGGAAGCTGCGCAATGGACTGCCTGGCTGAAACCACTTCGCTGCTCGAGTGGTCCAGCTTGGGGTGCTTGTCCAGGAATTTGTCCAGGTTAGCCATGCTGCGCACAGAGGGCGGAGGTGGTTGAGCATCATTTGATGAAGAGTTGCTCTATACACAGTTCGTTTGCTTCCATCCACATCTGAACGACGGTTAGCGGGTTCTGGTTGATGACGTCCTACCAGGGCTTGTCTGTGCTTGCTTTTTGGAATTAGTACTACTACCGCTCAAAGGAATTAAGCAGCTGTTCACATAGCACGTCTGCACATTACATTATATTTAGTGAAATGGTGTGGGGGTAAGCTGAGCAAAAGGAACAGGTTTGCCGTTTTGCATGTCTGATGCAAGCAGCGAGCGCAGGAGAGAGGCACACTGAAGTGACAGACAGCATGCAAGAGCAGAGCAAAGCATACATCTGTTGAAAATCCTAAGCTAGCTATTATCGTTACACCCCAAAACACGGTAAAGGTTTCCATCACCCTACTGCCCAGACGCGGCACGGCAAGGGACTTTTTACTCGAGGGATCAGTAAAAGGATGCAGATTTACATCGTTCCGTTTGTTTTCATTTGCTTGCACACAGGGTAGCAGGCTTTCCCCAGAGCTCACTCAAGTGCGGGAGTGGCAAAGGTGCAAGGGTAATATGGACTGGCTTCCCACCACTGACTGACTCACCAGCCAGCTCGGAGGCACACCAGCGTCTCATGTAATGCAGGGAACACGACTGGGCAGCGGAGGTGGGAGACGTGGCGCCTGTAGGGTGTATGTGCGAATGTGCGCGCGTATGTGTGTGTGTGCGCTATGCACTTTTTGGAGTAGACTGTGCGTGTGGTGGGAGGGAGAGAGGTTGTTGCTTATGAGTCACGATTACAGCCATGGTAGTCGATATTACTATTGGGTCGACAGTGTGGCTTCGGCTGAGAGGCACAGGAATGCTGGCAGGACGAAAAGCGAGGCCGGACGCGCTTCTTCCTTCAACGGTAGGAAACTGTAGTCGGTTAGAACTTCTGCCACACTGGTCAGAAAAGGGCTTTTTCTCTCAAACATCAGCTATTGCAACAACCCCAAACATGCTAGTTTGTTGAGCTAGACAGATCGGCGACACACAAACACGCCTGATTAGACTTTTCTCATGGATTCCTGCTTGACTGCAACATGTGCACAATACAAGAATGTGAAATCGAACTTGCCAGAGAAGCATAACACCAGATACATTCCTGGATGCCCAGATAACCCACTCACTCACAACGCCACACACATACTCGTCTGCACATTCACTGACATCAGAACGCTCAAACTCACATAAAATGGTAGCGCGTGGGGTGGGTGGCAGGGGAG
>Ga0307963_1001986_pt1 | contig 16022 bp, 18 predicted proteins | sample OrgLakmetagen594_FD_201829 | JGI IMG/M metagenome (GOLD analysis project Ga0307963, IMG submission 201829) | Saline water microbial communities from Organic Lake, Antarctica - #594 | ecosystem: Environmental > Aquatic > Non-marine Saline and Alkaline > Saline | place: Antarctica: Organic Lake...
AAGAAGCCCACCGTGACCAGCCGCGAGATCCAGACCGCGGTGCGCCTGGTGCTGCCCGGCGAGCTGGCCAAGCACGCCGTGTCCGAGGGCACCAAGTCCGTCACCAAGTTCACCAGCGCTTAGAGGGCTGTGAGGCGGGCTGTGGCTGACTGACTGACTGGCTGGAGGGGCAGCAGAAGCAGAAAAGCGGGCGACCATCAAAACCAAAACGGTGTTTTTCAACACCACCTCTCCCTGTGCGTGTGTCCTCTGTGCTTGTGCTTCCTCTGTCTATCTTCAATCTATGGATGTCATGGCATGGTACTGTGCGAACAGTGGTGCAAATGCTGTGTCAGGAAATCATCCACCCCTTGCTTGCAAACATAGGCTGTCTCTGTGTGCATGCTTTGTGAGGGGAAGGTGTGTGTATGTTGCTGTTTGGCCTGAGAAAGTGCAGTGTGGCATGCCATTGGCTTCCTTGAACAAAATCCATGGTGTGCGTGCCGAGTGCCGGACATGCACTTCGAATTGTGATGTGCACGCACACGGGCATATATGTGTGGTTCCACCATCCTTTGTGTGCCATGTGCTTTAGCCCCAGATATCAACCTCTCACATCATAAGTGACGGGGACACCCCGAAGCTGGCAATGCTTTGATGCAACAGTCAAATGGACTAAAGTCAACCTTGTATCTATGCCTGTAGTTGCACTGCATCGCACTCGTCATGCATAAGCAACAATACCCACTTGAAATCCAAGCCAGTTGGAAGATGAGCGACACGCACGATGTTGTGGAATGCATGGGTGTATGTAGTGCGCTGACGTGAAGTGCTGCTGTGACTCTAAGTGCATGCCGTGTGATTGACATTGCTGCGTTCACACCTGGCCGGTCCTCCAGTTAATAGATGTATTATTGGCTTGCGCTAGCGGCCGGTCAAAGCAAAGCAGCCCCTGCCTTCAGGTTGAGCATTTTGCTTGCAAAAAGCAATCTCAGCCTTAGCCTTACTAAACTCGTGCTTGCGTAGCAATGCCCGCCTTGCCTGACAATCTGTCAACAACATGCTGGCCGTCACACGTTAAGTATATGGTGCTCTTGAAATCCAGACAAAGACGACTTTGTACAGCCTCCTCCTGCTAATGGAGCGAAGTTGTTAAGAATATGCTTTTCTTACTCACAACGCTTGGTCCATGACATCGCAGCTACCTCCATCTTACCTTTCACCATTCATTACATGAAATAGCGACACTAAGAGCGAATCCTGGTCACAACAAATATGGACAACTTTGCCCGGCAAGGACTGGAGCATCCTAACAGGCATACTCCCCAATGGAAATCTATGCTAGACAGGCACACATATCAGGGACGAAGTCCATTTTATCGTGCAACCTACAGATCCCCAGAATGATATCAGAGGCACAGGCAACTGCAAACTAGTATGGAACAGATAGGTCGATCTTATCAGACCACCTCCAGCACAAGAGGAAACAAACAACAGCGAGCAATACGGTACACATAGTCAGCCACCACAAGCGGATTGGCTACTAACAAAAGTAACATAACATTTCACAAACTTAACTTTTACAATTAACACTCCTTAGGAGGAGTCCTTTCAGAAAACCTGCAGTCACAATAAGGATGTTTGCACTTTTCTTGGAACCATCCATCGGGTGTTGCAGAAAACAAAACAATATCCTTTCCTAATTCATGCTGGTAGTTTTTACTATACTATCTGCGGTCTGCTTCTTTTCTGGAAAGAGTGGGCCTTCTCAAACGGGAGTTGTATCACAGACAAAGAAAATGGCCCTCAGTCAATTGGGGCTGGAGTGTTTTGCCCTCAATTTAACGAAATCACCACAGTGGACCCCTCAGACGAGCATCAACAAAACCATAAACAGTGCCGAGCTAGCAGGAATTGTTGCTGCTTTGATTAATGTACACACCCATATTGCAACAGATAGCGCTGGTGCAGTATGGCAAACAAGGCGCAAAAAGCATCCTCTGCCCCCAGCGCATGAAATGGCACTAACATGCCAAACTCCTAGTAGAAACCACTGTACACCACACCCAGCAACTTAAACACAGCATCCATTTCTACCAGGTTAAAAGCTCATGTTTTCTGGCATCCTCGGGAACGAGTGCGCTGACGCCATAGTAAAATGCTCTGTGGAAAATCAAAGCGGCCATGATATTCACATCAACACTGACACCCATCTTTATTCATCTATCTTCTGGCCAGCAAGGGTGGAAGACCCTCCCCCAGCTTGCCTACCCGATACTTTTATTAACACCTGCCAACCAGGGCCTCCAGCAGAAAGGCTCTCCATTTTCCCACTGGGATCTGGCAGATATCGGTGCTGTAAAAGCACATATATATGCACGTCCAACGCAGACTAGGTCCTAAATTATAAAAAGGTTTCAAACCATTTGTCCACAAAATGCTATACAAACACCAACACCTGATCAAGGAAGATGTTGTTGAGGAAAACTTAAGTTGAAAAAAATGTATCACCTCTGGAGAAAAGAACATTGTCACGCTCTGCCACACAGGCTTGATATCCAAACACCAGAAACGTGCCGCTCAGTGCAACCGTCATATAGAAGGCCCACCAATCTGCCCCGTCTGCCAAAAGCTAGACGACACCTACCGCATGCTGTCAGGCTGCAGCCATCCCATTATAGATGAAATTATAACATTAGGCACAACGTTGCTGGACAAACGATTTTCTGAAAGCGATCCAACAAGGTGCACAGGGTGCCTGCCTGCTAGCACAAGCAGACGAAGGCAGTTGTGCAACAATGGTACGACAAGGCGTTATAGTATCCACGCGGAATCTGAGACACTTATAGGAATGATTCCAACTTGGCTCTTCTTACCTTTTAATCTCAATGCGCAATAGCGGCGGAAATATAGCAAGCCGGATGCAATCATAAATACTCCGACCCAGCAGCCACGCCCCAAAAGAAGCCCAACAAACACGTACGGTACCAAACTGGGTCTGCCAATAATGCAAGAGGGGCTGCCTGTGATAACCTTACCGTTACCCTGCCAATCCGTACCCCCTGGCTAATAAACCAAGAGACCTACAACAGAACAATATACACCTGATTGGAATTAAGTACCGTGTAGACACTTCCCCTACCCAACAAGCAGAAAAGGCACGAGAATAGCATAAGCTGCATATGCCTCGCTTACTCAGACACTCAAAACCCTCCACACCATCCTGCTAGGAGCAACAAGCACCATTTTCAGCAGCCATAAAAGAAACCCACCCACAGCCTAGGAGTTACTGGTTTACATACCACAGCACCCATGAAATAACTAAGCCTACATGCAATCAGATCCGCAACAAAAATCAAACAGATGAGACGAGGCATCAAACGCAACCTTTAAAAACATCTGAGCAATACTTCTGTTGGTTTGCAGGCCTTTGCCTCCCAGCCACCGGATCCCCACTAAAAAGCCTTTCTTCTTTTGTTCTCCAGGTGGGCGCAGGATACGGTGTGTCTATGCATCCATTGGGTGGTGCAGAACACAAAACAGCATCCTTCCCTAACCCATGCCGGTAGTGTTAACAATATCTGTGATCTTTCCTTTTCTTTTTCTTTTAGATACGCCCCGAGCAGGAAAAATCTGGGTACTTTCACATAAATGTAGATTTTGACTTTGAGGGTAATACATAGATCAAGGGGAGATAGCCAAATCCCTAGTACTGCGCTGAAAATGAAGGAAATCGAAAGAAACAATGGTAGCAAGAAGGGCCGGTTGAACGAAAAAAGGAGGCATGGGAGGAGACGTAAGGATAGAAAAGGTTCAGGCGGAAAAGTTGGATCCAAATAAACCATAGGAAGCTGCGCGAGGAGCGGCAGAGCAAAACAGAAGGTCGACTGAAAAACGGAGGCCTGGATACCCACACTACCAAAAGAGCAACCAGACACGAAGGCAAGAGAAGCTAGGAGCCAGCCAGGATAAGAGCAAACTAAGCCGTAGCAATGACAGGTGCGCCAAAACAGGCTCCAACACAACTCCCCTTAAAGAAACTGACACCCCTCTAAAGCGCAAAACCTAGGTCTAGCTAAACAAAACAGTCTCGCAGGAAACCCTTAAGGAAAAGAAATCAGAGAGGAGCTTATAAACCTGAGGACCCTGGGCACAGAGCAGCGGTCTACTACCAACTCTCCCCAAAGCTACAAAAAAAGCTAACCCTACGCAGACAGACGGGCAGGGAAAATAGGCGAGGGGGAGGCAGTACCAAGTGACGTACAGCAAAGAGCGTGACTGATAAGCAAGCAAGGAAGAGCTCCGCACAGGGAGGCAACGCAGGGCTGCAACAACACCAGGCAGAACACCAAACTCAAGGGGAGGCTGCACACAGAGAGGCAGCACAGACGGCTGCATCAACACCAGGCAGCACAACTCACACACTCACTAAGGGGACAGGCACGCGCTAGAGACGGGGCTTGGCAAACTATGGACCATTCGACTAACCCATTAAGAGGCCAAGACCAAGGGCGCCACAACGAAAAGAGCAGCTAACAGCCCTCCTGGCCAGCACAGAAGAAAGAGGCTGAGCACCAATGGGCCCTCCCCCCCCCCTTCCCCCCCCAGCTAAACCCATTAGCCTACCCACGTGGGAGTCTCTGTGGAGTTGGACGCTGCCTGACTCTCCGTGCTGCTGGTTGCTGGTTCCCTACGGCGGCGCCGAGCGGGGACGTGGGCGAGGGGGGCTGTGTAGGTGACCCAGTGAAAGAGGAAATGGGCATACCATACATGGTGGACGGGCTGGGTGAGCTGGGCAGGGGCTTGAAGAGATGGTGCTGAATCCTGTCCATGCCCAAAAATCGCACGAAGGCTTCCCAGGTCTTGCATCCGCGCACAAAAGTTGGGTCGGCCTCTGGTGGGTACGGGTGGGGGATGGGGGGCCGGTTACGAGTGAGGTGGTGCAAATATAGAAGCTTCAGGCAAAGAAACAATATTCATAGTTTGAGAGAGGTGACCTTTTCAACTGGGTAATAGATCAAGGGGAGATAGCAAACTCCCTACCATGCTGGAAACAAAAGGGAAATTGAAAGAAAAATGGCAGCAAGAGGGGCCGTTTGAAAGAAAAAAGGAGGCAAGGTTGGTTAGGATTATTCATGTTCGCTAAGGGGGATCTGCTAGCAGTGGTGATGTAGCTAGCATTAATTGTGAATAAGGGTGTAGGCTACACAAATGCCTGCACCACGTAGCCCCTCATTACACAATTTGAATGAATTGCGCTGAGCTTGGGTAAATTTTTTTCATATAAACACACTTGCTAACTCCAGCTGTGCAGACAGCATGTGTGAAATTACACCGGTCTCTCTGACCCTCCTGAGGCCTTCTCCTTTGCACAATTCACATTGTGTACGTGATGGTAGGAATCAACTTTGCGATCTGTCATGAGGAGGCTGGGAGGCTAGTTCGTTAGTTGCTTTGGCTTTGTTCCTTGCCCTTTCCTTGTTAGTCTTTTGGCGAGGTTGCTCTTGCTTTGAAACGTCTGCTGTTGTACATTTGTCTTGTCGACCAAGTTCTGCCCATGCATTTATTTAACCTTGAGTGCATATGGGATTCAGTTCTTGATCGGGGGTTCTGGCTGCTCTGGTTTTGTTAGACTATGACCAATCCAGATAGATGCAAAAGGATTCTGACTCCCAACCACCTGATCCCCACTGAAAAGCTTCTCTTATTTTTATTCTCCACGTGGGATATTGTGTGTCTCTGCATCCATTGGGTAATGCAGAACACGAAACAACATCCTTTCCTAATCCATGCCGGTAGTGTTTGCACTATCTGCATTCTTTCTTTTCTTTTCTTATTGAGCCCAAAATCTTAGATTGGCAAGCAATGGTGAGCTTGTGTTCTTCTTTTGCTTTGCTTTTTGACAAGGCTCTGGCCTTTATTCACAGCGGTTTAACAACCCTCTTTTGTTTTTGTGCCGTTGCACGGGTCTGGCCTGACGTGTAACAAATTTAGTTCCTTACTGAGGAGATAACTTTACAATAATCAGCCCTAGGGATATCCCGCCCTCCTTTTAATGCTTTATCATTCGTCTTTTGCTTTGAAATTGTTGTGACAGCAATGCATGCACAAAACGACTCGTGCCAAAGAAGAAACGAAGGTGTGTGGACAAGGTTAACTTTAACGTTGCCTGACAAGTATTAATTGGAGACCTGTTGTGCACATGAACTGGAGTATCTTGCACTCAAGTTAAATTCATGCCACATGTAAGTTTGTATTTCCCAACATCAAGCTGGACCTTTATGGTCATGTCATATTATGACATTATGACTCGTAAGGTGTGTCTCATTCAGCCCACGCACACCTTGCCATTACAATAAAGACTGCGGTGATTTATGTTTTATTGTTATTGCATGCCTATCATCACCATGCCAGCATATCTGCACCAAAGGTTGCATGTGATCGGGCTTGAATATTAGGTCTCCCTTTGTATTTCGTTATTTCTCCTTCTATTATTTTACTTCCCTCCCACCTGCTAATCACCTGCTGGTTATGTTTAATTAATAAGCACAGGCGCCCTTTATAACCACCCACTTTGCCAAGCATAGTGGATCCCGCGGGAGAATGCCTGGAAGGAAGTCAAGGAGGTGGAGTACAATTTGCCTTTGGGACAGGCAACATGTAGCCACCTTGTCTCTTTATACACAGGCCCTCCTGCAGCTGCAAAAGCACGTATTTTAAATCTGCACAGGAGCTTTTTGCTTGACAACGCAATTTAGGACAGACTTAGAGCCTGTAGGACTAGGAACTAACGCAGTTGAGACTCTCCTTCTTGCAACCTTGATTTCTTTAGGGCTGCAAGGACACTGCTCATTTCCATTTGGGAGGAGTGTCCCAATTTCTCTTGGCCAGGTACATGGGCCCCATGTATTTGCAACTTCCTGAAAAACTCCCTTCCTAGGTTTATGCCACATTCACACCCCGCGTTCAGTGCCTGAGGTAAGGGCAAGTAGGGCGAAGGCCACTGCTCGTTGCCCTTGTCTCCTTTTCCCATGACGCTTGTCCTTCCCCCTATGATGTTTGTGTGTATCATACTTTGTTCAACGGTACTTGGCAAAAAAATATCTAGCTATTTCCCCATGCTTTTAAGTGCTATTATTGTCAAAGATTATTTATCGGTGGTAAGCATGGGTGTGCGTTTTTGAGTATGTAAAAATTTTAGTATGCACTGCTTGCCTATTGATTTTGCTCTTATTGCCTCAGGATATTTACATTTGCCTGCCTTGCACTGTACCAGCCTGCAGCCTTCATGCCAAGTTTCTATCCGTTCTGGTCTTCACCCCTCCTTTTTAATCGCGTAGCAGGGAGTTTGCCACCTCCTAAATCTATGCAATGCCTTCATTATTTTCATTGAATTTCTTACTTTTGCCTTCACATCTCTTTTTCTTTACCAAGGTTTTGATGTCATTGCTGACCCCAGTGACAGTCTTTTTTTTCCGCTTTCTCTTGTCGTTTCTTTGTATTTTCTTGGTCGCTTCCGCTGTCCCCCTCTTCTTGTTTCCTCGTGGAAGGCTAAAAAGTAAGAATACAAATCGATTTTTATGTAATGCAATGCATCAAGCAGCCCATTCAGTAAGTTTGCGAATGCTGTCCTGTAGATCTTTCAGACTCTGAATGAACGACATTTTGAACTGTGAATTAACAAGGGCCTGCTTGCAAAATGCACCCTAAACGCCCTATAAGACGCATGACCGTAAAGGTCATGTATTTCTTTGTCTTCTGGTCTGCTCAGATCAAAAATCAAGGCAACCAGATGATTATTCCTTTAATCCCACCTTGTATGATGTAGCTGGGGAGTCAAAACAAAAAACCTGGACCAAGGAGAGGTGAAAAACAACGAGGCTCATCTTATTTACTGTTTTTCCTTGGACACAGATGAATTTAGGGATGACTATGAGACCAAGGTGAGTAATGTTGTGGATATATGTATCGCACGAAGCACAGAAATGGCATCTGTTGGATTCCCCGTTTTCAATGTTTCAAGTAAGCTTTTCTTTTGGCATGGTATGTGGCCGGAAGTGAGTCGTGGGCTGCGGATACCAGTTGTACAAATTCTGAAGACAAGATTACATGACACCCACAAGGTTTATAGGAAGAATGATAATGGATAACATGACTGATGCCAGGTAAACCGGAGCGTAACAACTGGATCGACCAGCTAATGAATGGCCTATTTACAACACACACTGGCGCAGGCGCCTAATGACACTTATTTTTACCCGATTCGAGGGTTAAAGTAGTAAATAAAATATGTCACTTCAACGAATGGCTCCTGTATACCAAGCGCTGCTTATTGGGGTTGATCCATGCCAAGTCCAAACTGAGCAGAAGCGAAATGCGACGAAACGAGCAAAAAGGTCCTGCTGATCAGTGCTTCAACAACACCGCACTTCCTTCAGCATGCCAGCACGCACAAGATCTGTTCCCTGGCTTTCCCTCAACTGGCCATCATGATTATTCGCAGGTCATTGAACAGGCTGAGGGTGTTCAAGGGAGAGGGCTACCAGGGAGGGAGGGGCCAAACATCAGGAAATCCCGACAGTGGTACCTGCTGATCCTGCCTCGCAATAAGGATTGTCGTATCCCTCCTCCCGCGTTTCCACATTATCTATTTAATTTGAAACACCCCTCAAACTCTCCTCACTCTCCCTCAAACACCCAGATTGGAGGGCCTCACGGTGTATAGTTCCTCTCCTGCCAGCTTATCCCAAGCACGCTGGAGATAAACTATGCACCGTGAGTCCAATCTACAACAAGGTTATGGGCCCAGCACGCTAACCACTGCGCTCCGGGGCAGGCAGCTGAAGAGTGTGTTGGACGCAGCGGGCTTGGTCGTCCCAAAGTGAGCGCTCACGCTCTCCTCCCCCCTGTGCCACTAGAGGCAGAGAGACATGGAAACAAACGGTGTTTTTCAACACCACCTCCGCCTGTTGTCTTCTCCTGGAGTCTTGCTTGCTTGGAAAGGTGTAGTGGCTGGCCCTTGGAAGGGCTACTGATGAATGCTGTCAGCCGGGTGATTAAAAGGAGTTACTTTGCCATAGTACTAGTACCTGTGTTTTCAGCATACCGTTGTAGCCTTCTCTTGCTGCTTAGTGTATTGGCCTCTTGTTAGTGAGCCATGATCTGCACCATCCAGGTGCGAGTCGAGTTTGTTATTAGTCTAAAAAGTAAAAGTCTACGCTGGAAGTCACCACGTGCATTAAGGAAAGGTTAAGGTTACATCACGCCTTTCTGGCCACAACTTTCTAGTCCAAAGAATGCGTCATGACAGGAATAGAAGGCCTTATGAGCTCAGGATCTGTGACAGATGTGACTGGCACACTATTCAGGATGAGGAACACATTTTGTTGGACTGTCCGCATGAACATCTAGTCAGACTTCGCACACAGCAACAGCTTATCTTCCCACCTCAGTTTGAGGATGGCCCAGCTCGTTTGAGGACCTTTATGAACCAACCTGATGTTTTTGGTGTCGCCTCTTTTGTAGCTAAGTGCCTAGCCCTGTTCCCTTGATTTTTCTAGCGTTTTTTTGGTTTGGTTACAGGCTTTTTTTCCAAGCTTCCGCTCAGATGCCCGCCAGAGGCATATATCGCAATGTAACCTTACCTTACCTTACCTAAGGTTACATCAGTATATATGCCTCAAAGGGCATCTCAGCGGAAGCTTGGAAAAGCCTGCAACCTAACCGATCTAAACAAAGGGGAAGCGTCTATGATAAGTAAGAGAAAGAGACGGAATAAAGGTCTAGGCTGGAAAAGAAAAGGAGAGTCAAGTATGGCTTAAGAACTAGCAGAAAAAGGATAAGGAAAGGCTCTCAACTGCTCATACTAGCCAGAGCCCCACCAAACATGTGTTAGCCTTCCTTATGCACACGACTTGCATTGTGGTGCAGGTACTCATCATTGCTTTGCGGAGCAAGTACACATCAAATTCTCAAGTATCTCCTTCAAAAAGTTCTTTTCCCCACCGAACTTGATTTCAAAACCATCTTTTGTAATCCCAAGGCTCACCCATTTTTCCTGGCAGAGATTGCGCAATTGTGGTAGCTGGAAGAGCATACTTACGTGCTCTCATATTGCAACTAAAAAAAGACGTGCCCAAAATGTGCCGCAATATTCAACAACTTGATGCAAAGCCATGGATCATCATCACATGTCATGATTAAAAAAGGGTATCACCAACACGTCAGAGAATCGAACAGAAAGGGATTGGTTGAATGGTTTATGTGCAGTCATCATGCAAATTTATGTAAGATTAATCGCAACAGGGTGTGTACTTCGCGCTGAACATTACAAACTTAAGCATCTGAAAACCCAAGATTTTCTTTGCCTGGTGCGGCCTCATCCTCTCCCTTTATACCCCATTCTTTCTGAGCGCCTCTCCCTTTTCCAAAACAATGTCTCGCATTGATGCCTGCATGAGCAAACCATGGGAAAATGTATTTACCGCCTGAATGCTTAAAAGCCTATGCTTTCAGGCAACCCCTGTATAAGTACTAGGCCACGTTAGTAATGAAAAGCGTGCCCACAGGAAAAGCTCAGTGACGCCTATAAATGCAAGTAACACCTGTGTTTCGTAAAAAAGCATTCTTTTCAAGTGCCAATCACGATTGCCCTGCATACTCCCAGCCTGCTACTTTTGCTTCCCTTACCGTCAACTGTAAAAGCCTCTCATGACACAGACGTGATGTGGTATATTACTTTGTGTAAAAAAAGAGGCAGTGTAGTGCTGTTTAAAATCTAAGCACCCTCGCACAAAGTATAATCAGCAAGATATATAATCTTCATTAGGTACGCAATCGTCCTTTTAGATTGGAGGAAAGGCATGAGTTCATTCTTGCAACTGAGAAATCTTTGCAGCATGGATCGAGAGGGCAAGACATGCAATCCCTGTTCCTCACCTGGTACGCAATCATCTTCTCCATAATATGAGGCTCATACGCAGCCACAATGCGTGCGGCCAGCAGGCCAGCATTGGCGGCATTGCCAATTGCCACAGTCGCGACCTGTGGAAGAGGATTTAAGAATTAGATGAGGTAAACAGAATCACAAAATGAGCAACCTGTGACCAAGGATTTAAGAATTAGATGAGGTAAACAGAATCACAAAATGAGCAATCTGTGACCGAGAATTTAGCAAGTAGATTGAACAAATGCCATGAGATGAGCAATGGAACATAGGACTTGGTGAGGGACTTTTACGGTACACGGCATCAAAGCGATTCCTTTTTCTAAATTATTGTAGGGAGTGATCATGTATGGTTCTGGCTGGCGTTGGTGGTATTGCTGAAAGCCCTTGTGAAGCGTTAATAGGAAGTAGAGTGCATGAATTTCAAAAAATGCTGTTACCTTGTACACTGAATACCTAAGTTACAAGCTTGCATGCACCCACATTGGTATGGGCACCTAGCAGATATACAGCACAGCACACACTTTCCCCTCAGCTGTAACAGACATCTGAGTGGTTCCCACACACCACTCACTGGCTCACCCTTGGGCATAAGGCAGATGGACAGCACATCGCACTTTTTACACACCACCTCAACTCCATCGGCTTTTCGAGTGCTGTACCACACATCACTCACTGGCACGCCCTTGGGCATCTGGCAGATGGACAGCAGTGCATCCACACCATCTAGGCTGCACCCTGCAGGCTTCACAGGCACACCGATGACTGGCAGGGGGGTCATGGCAGCTGTCATGCCGGGCAGGTGGGCAGCACCACCTGTGGAGTGTGGATCCAGGCCAGACACGTATCAGCACACACGGCCTTTGTAATCATAAGTGATGTGGTGCCTTTCACAAATCAACCGAGCAGGTAGGCAGCCCCCTCTGCAGGTTGAGACCCAAGTGTGTGTGTGTGTGACACAAGTTGAATGCAAACAAAAGAAATTCTTACGACCTCATTTATTATTGAAATGCACTTATTCAAGGCTGGTGGTATACTTTGGGGACTTTCCTAGCAGAGAGTTTTAAATTGGCACGGGACATACATTTGCATGTAAGCACACAGCAGATGGTGCCTCTAAAGCCATACACAGAAGATGCCAGGCCGCTCAAACACATGTGCTGGCACCAGCTAGATTGAGTATTAGGAACATAGAAACAGAAACAAAAAGACTGTGCAGGCAGACTGGTGTAGGCCAAATATTAATACAAAAGTAAAACAAGGCAAAAGAGTCGGTGTAACACCGATTCTGTAGACCTGTTCCTGTGGTGGCTGTGTGCCCCTATAAACAACTAGCAGCGCTGGCCACCCAATCGCTACAACAGCACGTAGCTCACAAGCATGCGTAACCGTACCAACAATGACGGCTTTCAGGCCCTATAACCTACAACTGACACTGGCCACCCAAATCCTATACTCAACATTCAGAGCACAAACTTGTTTGTGCCATTGACACGTACCTGCACCAGCAATGATAGCTTTCAGGCCCCGCTTGTGTGCGCTGCGAGCGTAGTCCATCATCAGTTCAGGGGTGCGGTGTGCACTGACAATGTTGATCTCCGCCTCAATGCCAAAGTCCTTCAGCACCTGCAGGCAGGTAAGCGCGCAGAATGAAAAAACGGGTTGGCAGGGCAAGTAAAAGGAGTTGCATGCACAAATATATACACATGCACACAAACTGCAAAACAATATAGCCTGAGCCCATGATGTCACCGGCGCTAGTTGGTAACAGACACACAGGCATGTACACAACACACGTGCACACACACATGCATGAGCACACACATGCAACACACACACACACTCACGCATACACACATACACACTCACCTCTAAGGCGGCTTTCATGGTAGGCAAATCGGAGTCTGAGCCCATGATGATGCCAACCTGGGGTTGGCTGGACTCAGAAGGACCCAGCGCTTGGTGCATAGCAGCGGCTGAGGCCTTCAGCGCCTGAACACACAGATTTCAGTATGATGCTGCGTGGGCGCGCGCGCATGTGTGTGTGCGTGTGTGTGTGCGTGTGATTGTGTGTGTGCATGTGCATGTGCATGTGCATATGCATGTGCTGCGTGCGTGTGCTTGTTTGTGTCTGACAGTGGCGATGCCGTACATGGAGTGCACCTATGCATGCACATGCCTGTGCGGGTGGTTATAAGCTTTACATGTGTATATGTGAGTATGTGCGTAAATGCTTATGCTGATGTATGCATATGTGATTCGTGGGTGGAGAGCAACTAGACAACTAAATCTACACATATTTGTGTGTACATGTGTGTGCGTGTGTGCGTGTGTGTGTGTGCGTGCGTGTGTCTTGCAACCTACTTGAGAGGCAGCAGGATCTAGCATGGCCAAGCGTTCACGCGCTTGGGCTTTACTCGAGCCACTGATGTTGATGTGGCCCACCTGTAGTGTGTGTTGTGTGTGTATACATGCGTGTGTGTGCGTTGTGTGTGCGTGTGTGAGTGTGTTTGCTTGTGTTTGAGATCGTGGGCGTGTATGAGCGCAAGCAAAAGAGTGAGAGCAGCAGCAGATACAGAAAAAGGTCTGTAGATGTCAGAATATTCTCTGTAATGGTGCTCCAATCCCGTTAATATGTAGTACGTTCTGCATTACTATGGTTTGTTTGTGGGCGAGAGCATGAGTAAGACATTATAGTTGTACTCATAAGTGTGTGTGTATGAGTGTGTGCCTTTGTGTGTGTATAAATGTGTGTATGTGTGTGTATACATGTGTGTATGTGTGTGTAAATGTGTGTACACTTGTATGCGTGTGTAAATGTGTGTACACTTGTGTGTGCCCTCCACTTTGATCTCCCTCTTTGTACCCGCTAGACACATTCTCATTCATGATGATGTAGCACCATGATGATGCGACACCACGACAAACACGCAGCGGCGTGCACGTTTGGCGCCAAACAAACGTAAATTGTGTGTGTGTGTGTGTGTGTACTACATACACGTGCATCAAAACGTGCTCCTCACCTTATGCGCCTAAATCTTCTGGGTATTTGTGCCTCAAATCGGATGTAACATGTAACTATTTAACATTCAATGTACCTATCAAAATACGCTACTCACCTTGCGTCCCTTTTTCATGCCTTCCTTTCCATACCAGTGCACCTTGGCACTGGGGACCTTGTAGGCCTTGGCCATCATCGCTTCAGCTGCACATACAGATAAAAGCAATGGAAGAACAGCTTTTAGTAGCATATTGCAATCTTGTAGGTCTTGGCCATCATCGCTTCAGCTGCACACAACCGAGATCAATAAAGGTTGTCTGGCTTGGGCATGATGCAAGAATACGAGCAGGTCAAGGTTCTAGAGCAACGAGACCCTGATGATAATTTGCCTGCACAAAACCACCTCAGTAGATGTGTGCGCCATCATTGCTTCCCAAGCGTTTATGGAAAAGGGAAAGAGAGAGGTGGAGTGGGTCGATAATTTGGAAGCTCATAGGTCGGAAGTAGAAAGATACACAAAAGTGTGGTAAATAGTTCTCATTTCCTAAGCTATTTAAAACTTGTGTAAGCAATCATGACCCCCATGGTATCATTGCCCCCCCCCTTTTCAAACGCACGCACACGCACAAACACGCATGTACATACGCACGAGCACAGATGCACACATACACGCACAAGCATACACATGCACACGCGCATGCACGCACACAAACACACACGCTCACGCACACGCACACAGTCACATTCTACATAATACATATTCCTTGCACAAACACAAACACATACACGCACACGCACCTATTTGCACCCCCTCTTCGTCATCTGCCTCCCCCAGCAGGTTGAGCATGATGGAGGTGTTGCAATTAAGGGAGGTATCACCCAACGGCCAGCCCATCACTGCACGCGTGTGGTTCTCAAACTGGCAGGTCACGCAACCATCCATGGTGTAGTGGCCACTGCACACACGCATGTACACGTGCACACGTTATTGCACAAGGTAGGGAACAAAGCAGTGTAACTGTCCTGTAGAGACCATCATATTGCACGCGTGTGGTTTACAGAATGGTAGGTCACGCAGCCATCCACAGTGTATTGGCTAGTGCGCACATGCACACACGTACACGGAAAATGCGCATACCAGGGATGTGTCATACAGTCATTTGGGACGTTCAATACGGTATAATACGTGTTAAATACGAAAAATACGTATAATACGATCGTACTTTAAAGCAATTTTGGGAGTGCCGAATTTTGACCCAAAATGGACCCGGCTCGCCCCAAAATTAATCAAAACGTTTCCAAATCTTTTTCAATATATATTAAATGTTATAAATACATTATATATGAACAATAAAAGCTTGCTGAAAGGCCGTTTTATGGGTGAAATATGCCTAAAAAGGCCCAAAATTGGCAAAATTCGGCAAATTGTGCGACCGTATAATACGGCCCGAGTTGTTCAATACGATGAAATACGCGTTAATACGATACGGCGAATTATACGAATACGCCATATGACACATCCCTGGCGCATACACACGTGAGCACACGCGGACACCTAGGCACACGCATGTGGTAGTAGAACAGAGCAGAAGTCCAGTAAGAATGCACACAGACACACAAGCATTCACACACACAAAACACAAAACACATGCACATACACGTATGCTTGCCCTGCATGGGAAGCACAGGTGTTGGTCGAGCAGCAGCTCTTTGTGGAAGGGACGGCACACACACTCACACACACATTTGCCTCATCTCACCTGTTGTGGGGCCGTGGGGCCACTTCGTTGAGCAGGATGCTGCCATCTTGGCACAGGAACATCTCCACCCTGCGTGTTGATGTGTTGATGAAGCAGGCCATCAGTGGCGTGCAAGCTTGAGCTGCTGTGGATCTAATGTTTGTGTGTATGTGTGTGTATGTATGCTGAAGAGCGCATGATTGAGACATTGCACGCTGCAGCAAAATGGATCCAATGTGTGTGTGTGTGTGTGTGTGTGCAAGCGTGTTCACGTGTGCATGCATGTGTGCTCTCCAGTACTCAAAGCATGTATATATGTGTATGTGTATGTGTAATGTGTATGTACGTGTGTGTGATG
>Ga0307963_1001989_pt1 | contig 16018 bp, 17 predicted proteins | sample OrgLakmetagen594_FD_201829 | JGI IMG/M metagenome (GOLD analysis project Ga0307963, IMG submission 201829) | Saline water microbial communities from Organic Lake, Antarctica - #594 | ecosystem: Environmental > Aquatic > Non-marine Saline and Alkaline > Saline | place: Antarctica: Organic Lake...
GGGTGTGGGTGTGGGTGTGGGTGTGGGTGTGGGTGTGGGTGTGGGTGTGGGTGTGGGTGTGGGTGTGGGTGTGGGTGTGGGTGTGGGTGTGGGTGTGGGTGTGGGTGTGGGTGTGGGTGTGAGTGTGAGTGTGAGTGTGGGTGTGGGTGGGTGGGTGAGTGTGTGGGTGTGGGTGTGGGTGTGCATTTTGCTGTGTACTATTCTGTATAGACACAGGTGTGGCTTGTAAAACAAGTTGCTGCAGATTTTGTTGTGTGTATGAGTATGTGCCTGTCGTGTTTTGCCAACAGCCACTGTATTATGTGTTCACGTTACAGCCATTGCTTGTGCGTTGACTAAGCATGACTAAGCATGACTATGGCTACGCATGACTATGCATGACTATGACTAAGCATGACTATGCATGACTATGCATACCTATGCACTGACCAAGTATGACTATGCACTGAACTATGCATGACTATGCATGGCTATGACTAAGCATAACTATGCATACCTATGCACTGACTAAGTATGACTATGCACTGATTAAGCATGACTATGCACTGACTAAGCATGACTATGCATGACCCTGCATACCTATGCACTGACTAAGTATGACTATGCACTCACTAAGTATGACTATGACTACGCATGACTATGCATGACTATGACTAAGCACGACTAGTAAGGGCAGCACTTCTGACGCACTGCCTTCAGACACTCACGCAGACACTGGGCAGGGTCACCAGAACAAAGGCACAACAACTAGGAGTGCTAGTAGTTTCACCGTGAATGATCCACATTACTTCAGCATGCTCTTCAAATACTGTAGCCCAAAATGCACACGTATGAGTACACACCGGCCAAAGTTGCACCCCCCACCCCCCACACCACGCTCAGCAAGATTGCGACACTCTTTGCCACAAACTTTTGTGGCAGAACACGCACAACACACACTTAATGAAACAACAGGCAAGCATGAACGCCCATTGCATGCATTGTGTGAAGATTCAACTTGACGCGCACGGCACGCATAACATCACACACACACAGGCAAGCATCAACGCCCGCCACATCAATCTCAGCAAAATGACAGCAGGCGAATCCCGCTACACTTCCAGTCGCATTGGCAGGCGCTTGCATGCTGGGGGGGTTGCTTTCTTCCAATTCCTCAGCACTAAAATAAGGAAGCAGGTGCGTTGGCCTGCAGGGGGGGGGGTGCTCTTTTCCAGTTCCCGAGCACTGAGATAAGGAAGCAGTGCGTTGGCTTGCATGCAAATGGGGTTGCTTTTTTCGGTCTCTCAGCATTGAAACAAGGAAGCAGTGCGTTGGCTTGCATGCGAATGGGGTTGCTTTTTTCGGTCTCTCAGCATTGAAACAAGGAAGCAGTGCGTTGGCTTGCATGCGAATGGGGTTGCTTTTTTCGGCCTCTCAGCATTATAACAAGGACGCAGGAGCTTCGGCCTACGCGTCTTCTGTTAAAAACCAGTAATCCGCATCAGCGAGTGGCTGCTCAGATGCCAGAATACAAAATAACATGCAGTGTTTAATAATGAAGCAGGGTCTTGAGCCCGTACGGCTATCGCACTATCATGTATGACTATTGCACTGTTGTATCAATTATGACTTTTGAATTACTTATGTCTTACTATCTTGAAGGACCTTGAAGGTCTAAGGTCTGAGATTCTCTGTTATAGTCTGCCTGGTGATCGTCTGACCTGAAGAAAAGAGCAGGGTTACAGCATGAACATGGAAGGCAACGGTTGCATGTCTGATAGGAACAGGCACATGAAACACACACACGCACACGCGCACACACACTCACACGCGCACACACACTCACACTCACGCAAATACACACACAGGAAGAGCAGCTGCTGCACAAGCAGCGCCGCTCCTTTGCCGTGAGCTCGCCAGTGATTCACCAGCCTTCTGACGATTGGGTCCACGCAATAACGCGCCCACAGAGCAGAGTGAGTATTAATGTGCAGTCACTGTGTGAGCTTAGCGTGCAACGAATGTGCGAGTGTGTGTACGTTGTGGACACAGATTAAACTAACAGATAAATTGTGTGTCAGCATGCCCCTTGGATTCAGTTGCTCTACCATGTATTAAATCGCTGGTAACCAGATATAGATGAAGGTGTCCACATGCTTGTAGAGTAGGGTAGACATTCAACACACTCTCACACACTCCTTCCATTCACACACCCCTTTCATTCATACACACTCAAACCCAATCACACACACACACACACAAACTCAAACCCAATCACACACGCACACTCAAACCCAATCACACACACAAACACACACACACACACTCAAACCCAATCACACACACACAACATAAACACATACACACACACATACGCGCTCCTCCCCAGATCCGCGAAGTCATGGACGGCTCCCTCTCCACCTCCCGCACACACACCCCCACCCATCCCCAGAGCGCACGCGCTGCACAGAGCCGAGCAGCACAGTACAGTCCTCGAGCTTCTACTGCACCCCACCTCTCTCCACGCACCCCTGTGGTTACACCACGCACCACACCCCCAGCACCACACACGGCACACGCACAGCACGACACGCCAGCACCACACACAGCACACGTACGGCACGACACGCCAGCACCACACACAGCACACGTACGGCACCACACGCCAGCATCACACACAGCACACGTACGGCACGACATGCCAGCATCACACAGCACGAGCTCCCCCCTGCCTCAGCACATGCCGTATGGCTCACCTCAGGGCAACGCACAGGCGCTGCCTCCCAGCTTGCAGTATGTAAGCAGAGCTCCTGCTGCACATCAGTATGCTGGTGGGCGCACGGTTTCGGCACCAGAGGGAGCACGTGAGTATGCCTTGCGTGGGTTTTATTTATTTGGATTGGTGAATTGCACATGGCTTCAGTGATCAGGGGAGGCAGATGCCCTTGCTACTTGGGTTGGTGAGTAGCACATGGTGTCAGTGATGGGAGGCAGATGCTCCTGCTACTTGAATTGCTGAGTCGCACATAGTGTCAATGATGGGAGCCAGATGCTCCTGCTACTTGGGTTGCTGAGTCGCACATGGTGTCAATGATAAGAGCCAGATGCTCCTGCTACTTCGGTTGCCGAGTCGCACGTGGTTTCGATGATGGGAGGCAGATGCTCCTGCTGCTTGGGTTGCTGAGTCACACATGGTGTCAATGATAAGAGCCAGATGCTCCTGCTACTTCGGTTGCCGAGTCGCACGTGGTTTCGATGATGGGAGGCAGATGCTCCTGCTGCTTGGGTTGCTGAGTCACACATGGTGTCAGTGATGGGAGGCAGATGCCCTTGCTACTTGGGCTGGTTAGTAGCACATGGTCTTTACGATGGGAGGCAGATGCTCCTGCTACTTGGGTTGCTGAGTCGCACATGGTGTCAATGATAAGAGCCAGATGCTCCTGCTACTTCGGTTGCCGAGTCGCACGTGGTTTCGATGATGGGAGGCAGATGCTCCTGCTGCTTGGGTTGCTGAGTCACACATGGTGTCAATGATAAGAGCCAGATGCTCCTGCTACTTCGGTTGCCGAGTCGCACGTGGTTTCGATGATGGGAGGCAGATGCTCCTGCTACTTGGGTTGCTGAGTCACACATGGTGTCAGTGATGGGAGGCAGATGCCCTTGCTACTTGGGCTGGTTAGTAGCACATGGTCTTTACGATGGGAGGCAGATGCTCCTGCTACTTGGGTTGGTGAGTCGCACATGGTGTCAATGATGGGAGCCAGATGCTCCTGCTACTTGGGTTGCTGAGTCGCATGTGGTTTCAATGATGGGAGGCAGATGCTCCTGCTGCTTGGGTTGCTGAGTCACACATGGTGTCAATGATAAGAGCCAGATGCTCCTGCTACTTCGGTTGCCGAGTCGCACGTGGTTTCGATGATGGGAGCCAGAAGCTCCTGTTCCAGCACAGAAAGTGAGCATGTATAATTCAAAATTTGGCAGGGAGATTACGTGCGGATAAGGCCTGCTGCACACATTAACGTTGGACTGGGCTCGCAGCTCCGGTGCCGGTGCCGGTGAGGCCAAGGAAGTATGCCTACGTTGTTGTTTCATTATGCCCATGTGGCTGTGTTCATTATGCCTACGTGGCTGTGTTCATTATGCCTACGTTCAGTATGCATACAAGGCTGTGTCGCATTATTTGTAGGGCTGGCCAGGACCGTATTTACACACCTTATATGACCGTATGTTTGGTGATTTCCCTGCCAGAAACACCGTATATACACCGTATATATATATATGTGTGTGTGTGTGTGTGGTTCTGGCCAACCCTAACTATTTGGGTTGATGCGCAGCGCGTGGCTCCAATGAGGAGGCAGGTGCGGCTGTTTTTCAAGAATGGAGCATAAGTGTGTTTTGTGATAGGTTTATTGCAACAGATGATTGAACAGAAGCAATATATGGTTTTGGGTGCAATGTAGGCAAAAGACCATATGAGTGGAACGATGGGCGGACGCGACAGATGGTCTTGTGTGTGAATAAGGCAAATCTCACCAAACACAATTGCACACACACACTTGCACACACGCTTGCACACACACACACACACACACGTACACACACACATACACACACAGACATGCACACACAGACAATCACACACGCAATCACTTACATACACACATGCAAACACAAACAATCACACACGCATTCACTTACACGCGTATGCGCACATATCTTATTCAGGATCTGCTGTGCGCAAGTCCACTCCTGAGCTTGCCAGGGGAACAGGCCACAGTGGCCTGCCATCTCCACAGGTGTGTGTGTGTGAGTGTGTGTTGTATATTTGCTTCCACGTGTGCGCTTTTTGATGTCAATTTACAGGCATTCATCTTTAATGTAAACTCTCTGTTGAATCTTCTGCAAAACATGTACACTACGTGTATGTATGTAGGCGTGTATGTATGTAAGTTGTTGTATGTAGGTACACACACAAAGTGGGTAATGCAAGGCCACCCCCTCTGTCTACTTAAATAACAATTTGGGTTACCAGGACCAAAAACCGTGTGCAGCCTCTTTGAATGCTTCCAAATCTGAGCGCTTACCTGGCTGGTATCCTAATCGATTGACCCCCTTCCTAAGGCCTTTACGCAAGTGAGTCATCAACTGTTTGTTGTGGCCGGAAGCGTCTGTTTTGCTAATACAGATAATTGCATGGAAGTAGCTTCTATTCTGTTTGAATAGGGTTGGCCGGAACCATATATATGCGGTGTATATACAAGTTTTTTGGCAGGGAAACCACCAAACATACGGTTATATTCAGTGTATATATGTACGGTTCTGGCCGACCCTAGGTTTGAACCCTTTCAGTTCCCCGTCCACGCCACTCCTTGAATGCTTTCACTTTACACACAAGCACCTGCATTATTGCCTTGCTGCTTTCCTGCAATATTGCCTTGCTGCTTTCCTGCATTAATGCCTTGCTGCTTTCCTGCATTATTGCCTTGCTGCTTGCCTGCATTATTGCCTTGCTGCTTTCCTGCATTATTGCCTTGCTGCTTTCCTGCATGAATGCCTTGCTGCTCTCCTGCATTATTGCCTTGCTGCTTTCCTGCATTATTGCCTTGCTGCTCTCCTGCAACTGTCTCTTTGTGCTTTTTTGACAACAAGACGACAGCACAGATTAACAACACACGCACATACAAAATGACACTTGTCAAACAAGGCGATCTTTGTGCTTGTCAACAAGGCGATAGCACAGAATACAAACACATGCACATACAAAATGACACACACACATATATAAGCACACAAACATACACACAGACATAGACTCGTCCAAGCACAGTTGAGAGCCTACACACACGCACACACACACACACATACACACACAAGCATACACATAGAGCACACACACATTGCACGTATAAACACACACTCAATGGTACAGACCCGTCCAAGCACAGTGGAGGGCCTGATGCCTAGGCCACCTGACAGAAATGGTGCGCATACCTTCATGTGTAGTCGTAAGGGAAGGATGGATGTGGGGTCAAAAAATCTTCCCTCTCTGGTGAACTTGGAGTATGCAAAAGGGTGAAGGTGCGTACATGCGCTTGTGTCTGCATCTGGGTCTGGGTCTGGGTCTGGGTCTGGGTCTGTGTGTGTAGGTGTATGTGCGTGCATGTGCGTGCGTGCGCGTGTGTGTGCGTGTGTGTGTGCTCACCTGCGTGCGTGTGTGTATGTGTGTGTGCATGTAGTGTGGGTGATTGGGCTTCTGTAGGTGATTTGATTTGTGGATGCTGGTGTGTGTGGTTGCACACATTCCTGCATCGTGGTCCCTCAGCCTATCACCCTCTTGACTCACACTTAATCACGAACAATTTCAAAGTATTTACGTGAAAGTCGCTCAAAGAAGTGGAGATGGTTGTGTGTCACCGCACTCGCTAACTCATACACGGGATGGAGCGTACACATGTGCACACTTATAAACAAGCATGTGTGCGCACGCACATTTTGCATATATTCTCATAAATGCTTATGAGATTACTCAACACACACAAACACACCTTCCCTCACGTACGCACATTGCAGCGGCTGCACTTCATGGCACGTACTCTGTGAGGCCCAGCACCGCCGACCTTGCAGGTAGGGTGCTCCTCTTCCTTCACACCTTCCCTAACCAATTGTTGCCCTTTCAGCAAAGCAATGGTTTTTGATTATTTTGTAATGGGTGGGCCCAACACCAAAAACTGGTGAGCTCAAAACCAGGACACACTATACTAGCCCTCACAAGAAATTTGCTTGAGCACGTATCAACCAGGCGGCCACTTTTTTCGTCTTTCTTTCACGTTCATTCCTTGTCGTGTCAGCCCTCCACTACCAGCCCTTGTTTCTCTGCCTCTGCTCATTGCATAACCATGCCCGCTCAAGCATCTTGGAAGCACGCAGCATCCTGACCTCCCGTTGCAATGTGTCACAAACAGCTCGCCTTGACATGGACTACACCTTGCACATGAAAAAAGAAATATATATACACACTTGCACACACACACAGGCTCTTTGAAAGTAAGTTATTGCTTTCCCTCCTCACTTTGCCGATAGAAAACGTGGCGTTAACCAGACTAAACAGTAGCCTTGCACATGCATACACACATACACTCACACAGGCGGCCTGGAGCCACACCATCGAAGCGGGCACTCCGCAAAAATGGAGCAATCAGGCAACGCCCATATGGCGGCTTCCAATTCAACCTTGGACCATAATCCTGGCAACAATTTAAGTAGCCACGCAGACCTGAGGCACGACCGGGACCCTAGCTTAGTCTCCAGCAGCAGTGCCAGCAAGCTGCAGGCTTGGTTTGAGGGGCTGGGCCCTGCGGTGGAGGGAGAGGGGTTTTACCAGCCGGTTCTGCCAAGCGCACTTGTCAGCACTTTTCCGCTGCGTACACAGCACAGAGGTGTGTGTGTTGTATGCACGCATATGTGCGCGTATGCACATGCGTGCGTGCGTGCGTGCATGTGTGTTTGTGGGTGTGCTTGTGTCTGTGCATGCATACGTGAGAGTGTGCGAGCATTTGTGTGTGTGTGCGCACGTGCGAGGATAAGCCTGTGAGAAAATGCGAGTGTGCGTACGTGTGTGCATGTGTAAATGACATGCCCACTCATTCAGGCTCAGGCCATACTTCTTCTGGTCCTTTAATACTTAGTGGATTTTTCACACACACACACACACGCACACACACTCACATATTCGTTCAAAAACAGGCGTCAGCCCCTCTGGTTCCCCGATTTTCAGCCCCAGTCGAAGCTGCAACCACAGCCCAAGTCACAGCACAAACCCCAGTCGCCCTACCTCACCCCCTTCATGCGTCAAAGGTAGGAAGGGTCGGTGTTTGTGAACGTGTGTGTGTTCGTGCTTGTGTGTGCGTGCGTGTGCTGTGTGTTCAGTCTGCACCTGCACTCACAGCCCTAGTCAAAGTGCAGGCCCCAGCTTCTTCCCAATCTCCCCCCTTTTTTATGCACAATGCATTTAGGCTGGACAGGGACAGGGACAGTGTGTCACACAAAAATTATAAATGTGTCCCCACAAAGAGGTTAAAGGCCAGCTTTGCCCGCCCCCCCTGGCTGCTTCTGTCCCAACAGCTGGTGCCTTGGTTCATGTTGGCTATGGAGTGCTGCAGGAATTGTTCATTTAACTACACCAGTCCTGCTGCTGTCCACTCCACCTTTTTCATTTGCCTTCAGCGCAGCTCTTCACAGTCAACATCCAGACTCTAAGCTCTCCCTTAGCCTCGCCTTAACAGCTGTCTTGTCCAAAGAACTGCAGGAGATGTCCATTCATACACACCATTTCAGCTCGCGTCGACTCCACCATCCAAACCTCTTCACCCAGGAGTCGAGCTAACCTAACCTCTCCTTCTTTTTCTTTACCAGCGACGGTCATTTTTGTAAACCTCACATTTCATTCGTTTCTACTCCACCAAATGCCGTGTCCTGTATACAACCCTGCATACCTGGTCATGTAAGTGTACACATGGCTCTGGCCATCCTATCAAGACGCGTAACATACATGTGATCCTGGTCAACGTATTAAGATACTTCACGTACGCATGGCCCTGGTCAATGTATTAAGATACTTCACGTACGCATGACCCTGGCCAACATATCGAGACACTTTACATGCACATGGCTCTGGCCAACATATCAAGATACGCATCGCTCTGGGTAACCTACCAAGACATTTTAGATACAAATAGCTCTGGCCAACATACCAAGACAATTCACGTACGCATGGCTCTGGCCAACATACCAAGAAATTGTCTCAAGCACTGAGAAGTGTCCACCCACACCTCCTTGCCTACAGGCAAATGTGCAGAGGAAGGTCTGTACCAACCCCTCGTGACGACTGGGGACTTCTCAGGGTACCCTGTCCGCACATCGCACGCCACCACTCCATCAGGTGCGTTTTTTAGCGTGGGTGTAAGTGTGGCTTTGAGTTGGGTTGGGTGTGGGTGTGGGTGTGGGTGTGGGTGTGGGTGTGGGTGTGGGTGTGGGTGTGGGTGTGGGTGTGGGTGCGGGTGCAGGTGCGGGTGTGATTGTGGGCGTGGGTGTGTGCGAGTGTAGGTACATTCTGGGCGTGGGTGTGGTTGCAGGTGCAGGTTTGGGTGTTGATGCTGGAGTAGGTTTAAGCGTGGGATTGCAAGGTAATTGGGTGCGGGTGTGATTGTTTTGCAATACGCATGCAATCATAAGTGAGCACGCTCTACTCACCTCTGCCCTGCACTTGCTTCCATATGCATGCATCTCAATGTCCTGTCCAGGATGTGCGTCATCCATATGCATGCATCATCAATATCCATATACATCCATCATATGCATCCATCATATGCATCCATCATATGCATCCATCATATGCATGCATCATCAATATCCATATGCATGCATCATCAATGCCCTGTCCAGGAAGTGCGTCATCCATATGCATGCATCATCAATATCCATATACATCTATCATATGCATTTATCATATGCATCCATCATATGCATCCATCATATGCATGCATCATCAATATCCATATGCATGCATCATCAATGCCCTGTCCAGGATGTGCGTCATCCATATGCATGCATCATCAATATCCATATACATCCATCATATGCATCCATCATATGCATCCATCATATGCATCCATCATATGCATCCATCATATGCATGCATCATCAAAGCCCTGCCCAGGATGTGCGTCCAGCCTACTCACAGCCTTGTTGCTGACGTTTCGTAGAAGGTTGCTGCTCTGACCTCGTATGATTTTTGTAACGTCTCTACAGGGGGCGAGGTCAGTCGCCCACCCTCGCTGACAAAAACGTTTGACATTGTCAGCAAAGGGAAAAGGAGCTTCAGAGTGGATCCAAGCAGCCTTGGTGGGTTGCTAGTGAATAGTGAAAGTTGAATAATGAAAGGGAAGTCTCGCTTTTACGGTTAAGGCAGAGGTCAAAGGGAAGGTCTGCTACAAGAAAGGGAAGAAGACAAATATTCGCTGTGGTGTCACAAACAGAGAAGAAAACAAGATTTTACTGGTGTCACAGAGGTATAGAGTGCGCTTTCAAAATCAACTAAAGGATAAGGGTACTTTTGTGTCAGGCGCTGTAACTCTTCTCTCTATATTTATAGAGAGTCCACCGATGTGGATCAACAGGGCGCTCCACACATCAATTAAGGAATAAGGGTATTTTGGTGTCAGGTGCTGCAACTCGTCTACCTTTTATAAAAAGTCTATCATTGCAGATCAGAAGAGTGGGCCTGGGATCAGGGATGCATATAGAGTAACAGGTGCTCCTGTTTTCACGCACAGGACGGCGACCCAGATCCAAATCCTCTCACAAGCCAGGCAGCTCGAATCTCAGTTCTCAATCAGATCACTCCCCAGAGATCCCCAGCCCAGATCGCCGTCCACGCTCCCATAACACTGTAATCAGCCCCTCTAACCTCAATGCACCTGGCAGCCTAGATCACACTACCGGCTTGGACCATCATGTCGTCCAGATCCCATTGTCAAACCTGAACTCCAGCTACAGAGCAACAGGCCGCCCACGACAACAGAAGCAGCGGGGGAGGAGTGCACGGCGCTTGGGTCACAGGCAAGCTTCTGAAGGGCAACCTTTTTTCATTTTTATGTGTGATTGACAAAAGCAGCTGGGAGGCTTGCCTTGCGCTTGGCCTGCAAGCACCATATGTATTTTCAATATATATTAATATATATTAATAATACCTTGCCTTCAATAATATATAATAATAATGCCTTGCGCTTGGCCTGCAAGCACCATATGTATTTTCAAGTATTACTGTCTCATCTCATGTGAGCTTCTGTACTTGTCACGAAGCAGTTGTGGTGGTGAACAAACAGCATATGTATTTTCAAGTATTACTGTCTCATCTCATCTCATGTGAGCTTCCGTACTTGTCACGAAGCAGTTGTGACAAACAGCAGCACTTTTGGCGTAAGCAGGATATTCCTGCTTCCCTGATATGTTTGTTTGTTGGGTGTATGTGTTTGTTGGGTGTACGTGTTTGTTGGGTGTACGTGTTTGTTTGTTGGGTGTACGTGTACCTGGTTTGTTAGGTGTACGTGTTACAGAAGATTGCAGTGCTGATCTGGTGCAGGTTTCCTTGCTTCGTTATACACGTGTGAATTATAACACACAAGGATGTGTCATACTGTAATTTGAGTTTAATACGGTAAAGTACGCGCAAAATACAATACGGCGTATTATACGAGTGCATCATATGAAGCATGCCTAATTGAACGTGTGTGTCACTGGAGATGGTGGTGCTGAGAATGTGAAAATTTACCTTAATTCGTAGCTTTGTACTTCTGCAGTACTTTTGTAGGTCTGTTATGCTGTAATAGCCCTCTACTGTAATTTGTAGTATTGCTCTATTGCACTATTATTTTTGTACTAAAGTAGTGTTCTTCTCCTCCAAGGCTCAAACTCTTAGGCCTGAGCCCTGATCCTAACTGTGCAGGCGTCGATGTTCTGATGCAGGTGGTATATCAGCTTGTTTGAAAGTGTCCAGGCTGATGTGAGTCCCAGCTTGGAGCCTTACCCTTAATTATATATTTGAACATATATAGGGTGTACCAGAACCATATATATACGGTTTATAACGGTATTTTTGGCAGGGAAATCACCAAATATACGGTCATATGCGGTGCATATATACGGTTCTGGCCAACCCTAAACATATAGCATGATGCCTGAATTTCTTTCTCTCTGCAGCAGATTACTTTCACTAATCCTTATTAAACTTTACGTCTGTGGACACAGGGTGAGCTCCCCTAATGGAATGCGTGGCAGGCTTCCCTCTGCTCTGTCAGGCATGAGCACAGAGCGCTTGCGCAGGTGTGCCAGGGCAAATATTGCTGCACTCTATAGTGTGCGTGCGTGCGTGTGCGTGTGTATGTATGTGCGTGTGCGTGTGTATGTATGTGCATGTGCGTGTATGTGGGTGTGGGTGTGCATGCGCATGTGTGTGTATGTGTGTGCGTGTTGGTTACACAGATTCCAAATGATGCTTTGTCAATTTGTTTAACAATGCAGATTAATAATCATGCCCGTTTTTTATTCTGGTGTAAAGAGTTACAGAATATTGCACAGCAAGCAATGCAGAGCTAAGCGTGTTCTTCAAGTGTGAAATGGTGAACGTGTGTTGTGTTTCAAGAACAGGTCATGGCAACAAGAAGCTGAGGTCATTGATGAATGCCAATATTAACATGTAGCAAATGAATGCCAATATAAACATGTAGCAAATGAATGCCAGTACAAACATGTTCCAAATGAATGCCAATACAGACAGGAAGAGCGTCGCTTCAGGCAAACCAATCAAGCCTTGCTAAACAGCACAGTATAATGTGTGACTTCCTGTGATTACCTTAACAATCATGTACATATCAAGACAGAGCCGCTTGTCCCCCTGCTTTCTGATTACCTGCTAGTCCCCCCCTTCACACACACATACACACACACAGACACAGACACACACACCAAAACACACAAAGCGCACACACCAAATCACACGAAGTACACGAAATTGCACACACAAAATACACACCAGAACACACAGAAACACACATACACTCACATATACACACACATGTTCACGCACATTCAACCCTTACCATCCTTGTTTGTGTCTGATAGTCATTCCTCAGTTGTCAATGGCTCACTATCGATCGTCGTCTGTAGACCAAACTTACAAGTCTCATGTTGTTTGTCATGAATCACGCTCCTCACCTCTCTGTGCCTCTCATCCTCCTCACCTCTCTCTGTGTCTCTCACCCTCTTTGCTTCTGAGTGTCTCATACCCTCCTCGCCTCTCTGTGTGTGTCATCTTCCTCGCTTCTGAGTGTCCCATACCCTCCTTGCCTCTCTGTGTGTGTCTCACCTTCCTCGCTTCTGAGTGTCTCATACCCTCCTTGCCTCTCTGTGTGTGTGCCTCACCCTCCTCGCCTCTTTGTAAATTTCTGAGCCTCATTTACCCTCTCCATCTCTGTGTGTGCCTCATCTCCGTGTATGTCTCTCACCCTCCTCACCTCTTCTCTCACTCTCCTCACTTTTGATTGTCTTACTCTCCTCCCCTCTCTGTGTGTGCCTCATCTCCGTGTTTGTCTCTCACCCTCCTCACCTCTTCTCTCACTCTCCTCACTTATCGTTGTCTTACTCTCCTCCTCTCTCTGTGTGTGCCTCATCTCCGTGGATGTCAGTCACTCTCCGTATCTCTTCTGAGTGCCTCACACTCTCAACTTGCACTTCAGGTGCAACAGTCACGACACGATGAATGGAGGGGAAGCAAGGGGCTGGAGTGGGGATGCTAGTAATTGTGGTGGTGGTGGTGGTGATGGTGACGGAAGCACGCAGTGTGATCTCCTTTCCTCCCTCTCTCCCCGCTCCACCTCCCTCTCAAAGCCCTCACCTGGCATTACGCAGGACCCCTCACCCTCCCTCCCTCCCCGCTCCACCTTCCTCCCCGAGCCCCCTCCTGGCACCACCACAATGCAGGGCCTGCAAGCGCAAAGTGCTACAGCACATCTGCAGCAGTCACACGGCTTTTTAAATGAGAGGAAGACCGGCAGTGCTGGCAAGGAAAAGGGCAGCCCTGGGCTGCTGGCAGTGAGGAACGTAGCAGATCTGGGAGTGAGAAGGCCGGCAGATGTGGACCAGAGTAGCGGTAGGCGGACGTGTGATGCAAGGTTGCGGAGTGCAGACCACTATGGACGTGTGAACAAGGCAGCTCACAACCGGGCGGATGGACATGGGAATGATGCAATTGGGAGGCATGGCATCGGAAGTCGGGAGGCTCCCACTTTTAGTGCTGGGATACGGAACAGGTTGGTGTGATCAGCATTTTGTTGCGTACGGAGTGCATCGTAGGCGTGTAACCTTTTACTCTTGTTTTACGTGCAGAAATTGTCGTGCTCTTGTCTTATATATTCATTTTCGTTACGTGTCGAGCTTTGTGTTTGTGGCATGGCAGCGTCCTGGTCATAATTTGTGCAGGGACGCGGGCCGGTTAGGTTGTTTTAAGAATACAAAACGATTGCATTGCATTCCTTTCAGTCCCGCTGCTTCATTGTCCATACTCAGTACAGGAATGGGGATTGGTTGGGTTGGAATACAAGGTATGAGCATGAAAAGGAAGGTTAACAAAAGCTCTTTCTGTGTCCTGATCTGTATAACAAGCAAAAATAAACGGCACTGATCGTATGAGAATACGCAAGATTAGTCCGACTGTACGATCCAATAATACTACTACTACTATTTATTACTACGTGAGACAGGGTGAAAAGAGTGTTTGCTTAGTTCGGACTTGTTGACAGATTGGATTAGTGCCGATTGTGCAAATGCCAAACAACTTGGGCGTGACTTTTTTTGTTGCCCCTTGGATTTCCCATGTCCTGTTGCACCATCTTGACGCTTCAAGGCACCAAACACACACACGCACGAGCGCACACACACGCACACACACACACACACGCACACACAACACCAACCCACGCAGCGCAACCTGCACTCACACACAACACAGTGTGCACGCTATTACAAACGCACATACGCACGTCTACATTCACGCATGTACACAGACATCCATAAACGACACTTACCCTGAAAGCAGTCCTGTCACAGTCCTAACCAAGTGCACGCACACACACAAACACACACACACACACGCACACACATACGCACATGCGCACACACGCACATGCACATGCACACACACACAAAACCACAACTCACACCTGCACGCTCATGCACATGACACACAGATACACACACATAACACCAGAAACACACACACACACGCGCACACACGCACATGCACATGCACACACACAACACCACAACTCACACCTGCACGCTCATGCACATGACACACAGATACACACACATAACACCAGAAACACACACACAACACCAGAAACACACACACGCATATGACACATGGATACACCACAGCATACACATACACATGACGCTCACGCACGCGCGTTCACACAGGTGCGAGAGCAGCGGCTGCAACTCCTGGTCACGCCGCCTCTCTGAGGCTCTGTCTCACCCATTTGACGTTGAAGACGCCGCTTCAAACAACGACTCGGTTGAGAATGCAATGGATGAGGGCTCCGATGATGGCCGTGCCCTAGCACGTGCAACCGGTATTGGTGGGGGAGATTGTGCTTATGTCAGCAGTCGTCTGAACAGCGGCAATGAAAATGACGGTGCTTGTGAGAGGTTTGCTGGCGCGGGAATGAGGGGTAGCGATGGTAGGGGGCATCAGGGTGCTGCCACCGCCTCTGCTGCAGCATCCCCTGGCATGCAAGGTGGTGTGCCTAAGGGCAGGAGGCGTAGCCGAATAGGGGTTCTGGCAGATGAGAGGGGCAGAGGTGGTGAGACTGCTGGTTGTGGTGGTTATGGTGGGGGTGATAGTGGTGGTGGTGGCGGGGGTGATAGTGGTGGTGGGGGGGGTGATGATCAAAGAGCAATGGCTGAGAGAGGGAAGGCAAGACATGTGGATGCCAGGCTGAGGAGGGGGTCTGATGGTCACTCAGATGATGGCGGCCACACAGACCACAGCAACAGCAGCAGCAGCAGCAGTGCCAGTAGACAAAAGGGCGGTGCCTCACACTTTGAGGGTGGCGTTTGGATGGCAGGGGCATTGTCGCGCATGGCCTCTCCCACAAGGGTAAGCAAATGTTGAGTGTACGCGCCTTGCGACCACCACTGTTTTTGAGACTGTGCTGTGTGGGTGGTGCTGTAGGAGCGCTCGCGCGCGTGGGCTCTCCGACAAGGGTGTGCAAATGTTGGGTGCGTACGCCTGAATGACTGCCACTGATAACGTGACCAAATCTTTTGTGGGTGTTGCTGTGGGAGTGCTGTGTGGGTGCTGTGTGGGAGTGCTGTATGGGTGGTGCTGTGTGGGAGTGCTGTATGGGTGGTGCTGTGTGGGAGTGCTGTATGGGTGGTGCTGTGTGGGAGTGCTGTATGGGTGGTGCTGTGTGGGAGTGCT